>Ga0224551_1000049_pt1 | contig 12433 bp, 11 predicted proteins | sample 714P32024metaG_FD_179899 | JGI IMG/M metagenome (GOLD analysis project Ga0224551, IMG submission 179899) | Peat soil microbial communities from Stordalen Mire, Sweden - 717 P3 20-24 | ecosystem: Environmental > Terrestrial > Soil > Wetlands > Peat | place: Sweden: Norrbotten County, Stordalen...
GGCGCCTTCTGACCCTTCTTGAGCTTCTTCGTGTGATAGCCCTTGATCGCGACATCGTTGGCGATCACCGGCTCGGTGTTGTAGCTAGAGGAGCTCAGCTGCGACGCCGGAACCAGGTCCGCCGCGTCGGTCATGTCCTGCGGATAGGGGCGGATGAACTTCCCCGACGCGTTCTCGACGGCCGCGCCATCGAGGCCCACATCGTGGGCGTAGAACGTCGAGACGTAGCCGATCGAATCGGGCGTGTTCTGCACGGACGTCGCGACACCCGAGTTGCTCTTCTCGCCGGTACCGGTCTTGTAATTCGATGTCGTGGTCGCGCCAGCGCTTCCGAGGAACGTCTTGTAGGCCGCGTCCGTGTCGGCAAGGAACGACTCGAAGACGAACGTGTCGCCGGAGCCGTCACTGCGCCAGAACACCGCGATCGTCGCGCTTGGCAACGTAACGCCCGGGTTCAGCTTCTTGATCGCCGGATCGTTCCAGGTGGTGATCGTGCCCATGTAGATGCCGGCGAGCACTGGCCCTGAGAGGTTCAGCTTGCTGACGCCGCTGACGTTGAAGACGGGGCCGGTCGCCGACAGCGCCCACGGGATCTGCTGGCATTTCGGGCCGCAGGCGGACAGCTGCGCTGCGGTCATCGGCGCGTCTGACGCGCCGAAGTTGACGTCGTTGGCGGTGACGTCGTTGATGCCGGCTGTCGAGCCGCCGCCGGGGTAAGAGACGCTGTCACCGCTGTTCGCGCTTTGAAAGTCCGGGATCCAGACGTTGTCGAGCATCGGCTGGACCAGCGTCGAGCCGGCACCCTTGAGCGAAAACGATGCCGATGCCGAATTGACGCCTGCCCCCAATATGAATGCGGCCGCTGCACCGAACACGGCGAGCTTGGCAGCAAGATGTTTCATCTGCGAGTGCCTCCTCATAGGTTCCTTGTACGAGAGCAGCTCGCTCTCTGGCAGGCAGCATCGCGTCAGAGCAAACGCGACCGGTTACGAACTAGTGACCGGTGCGTTATCAAGTTGTGAAGTTGCATCGTCGTGACATTCGGATCCGCTGCCAGCGACTAGGCTGCGCCGCGGTGAACTCGATCGCCGGAACCGCTCGACTGCCGTCCAGCCGTCGCTTCACGGATCGGGTTGGCGACCGGGTGCTGTTCGGTCTGACCGCCCTCGCCTCGCTGATCGCGGTCGTCGTGATCGCGCTCGTGATCTACCAGATCGTCCACGGCGCCGTCCCGGCAATGTCCAAGTACGGGGTCGGCTTCCTCTTCCACGACACCTGGAACGGCTCGACGATCTTCGGCGGCGGCGCGACGATCTTCGGCACCCTCGTCACCTCGGCCGGCGCGCTCTTGATCGCCGCTCCGCTCGGCATCGCGATCGGCCTCTACCTGAGCCAGCTGACGTCTCCGCGCACCGCCGCCGTGATCGGTCCGCTGGTCGAGCTGCTCGCTGCCGTGCCGAGCGTGATCATCGGTCTCTGGGGGATCGTCGTTCTCGCTCCGATCATGCGCTCGACGATCGAGCCGGCGCTGCACAACGTGCTCGGCTTCATACCGTTGTTCGGGTCACCGTCGCTGAGCGGGTCGGGAATCTTCACGGCGATCGTGATTCTCGCGATCATGGCGCTGCCGATCATCGCCGCGATCACGCGCGATCTGTTCCTGACGGTTCCCAGCGAGCTCAAGGACGGTGCGCTTGCGCTCGGCGCCACGCGCTGGGAGATGGTCCGCGGCGTCGTGCTCGGATCGATGCGTCCCGGGATCGCCTCGGCCTGCATCCTCGGCGCTGCGCGCGCGCTTGGGGAGGCGATCGCCGTGCTGCAGGTGATCGGCTTCGTCTTCCAGGCTCACGCCAACCTGTTCGACAACGGGTCCACGCTCGCCGCGACGCTGGCGAACGACGCCACGTCGAACAACACGACGCTCGAGACCGCGTCGGTCTTCTACCTCGGCGTGATCCTGCTCGGGATCGAGCTGCTCGTCAACCTCGCCGCGCAGGCCATCGTGCGCCACTACAGACTGCCTTCGGCAACTGGCGGTCCGACCCAGAAGATCGTCGACGTGAGTGCCGCGGCGACTGCGCTCGACGTCGAAATGTGATGGCGAGCGTCGATTACAGCGGCCCGCTGACGCCGACCGGCAACCTCCGTCGCCGGCGCGTCGTCGACCGGCTGGCGCGCGGCTCGGCGACTGCAGCAGCTGTCCTCGCGGTGGCGATCCTCCTGATCTTCATCTACTCGATCGTCCAGCACGGCGCGAGTGTGATCAGCCTGTCATTCCTGACGAAGAACCCGCTCGAGACGTTCAGCGTCAGCGGCAACGCGCCCGTCGGGGGGATCGGCAACGCGATCGTCGGCAGCCTGTTGATCGTCGCGATCGGCACCGCGATCGCGCTGCCGATCGGCGTCCTGATCGCGCTCTTCTTGACCGAGTTCGCCTCGCCGCGCTGGGCCGGGCCTGTGCGGCTCGCGCTCGACCTGCTCTACGGGCTGCCGTCGATCGTCATCGCGCTGTTCCTCTATGGCCTGCTCGTCGTCGGGCACGGCCAGGCCGGCGTGTACGCCTCGCTGGCGCTCGCGATCATCATGGTGCCGCTGATCGCACGAACGACCGGCGAGTCGCTGGGGCTGGTGCCGAAGGAGCTCCGCGACGCATCGCTTGCGCTCGGCATCAGCCGCTGGCGGACCACGGTCGGGCTGACGATCCCCAGCGCGTTTGGCGGTATCGTCACCGGCACCGTGCTGGCGGTCGCGCGTGCGGCGGGCGAGACCGCACCGGTGCTGTTGCTGTCCTCGCTCGCCAACCCGACCCAGACATCGGGTAGCGTCTTCAGCCAACCGCTCAACAACCTTCCCTACGACATCTACAACTTCAGCGTCGAGGGCGGCGCCACCAACTTTGCGAAGGCCTGGGGAGCTGCGCTCGTCCTTGTGACGTTCGTGCTCGTAGCCAATTTCACTGCCCGCGCGCTGCACGCCCGCAGCCGTAGGATGATGTCCCGTTGAGCGATCTCACCCCGACGAGGAGCCCTGAGTCTGCAATGGACGAAAGCCCGGCCGAAGTCGACGTCACAATGAGTCAAGTGGCCGCCCCATTGGCAATCGAGGTCCAGGAAGCGAGCGAAAACGACGCGGCGACGGGCGAGGTCGTTTTCGACCTTCACGACGTGAACGTCTACTACGGGCAGGCGCTTGCCGTCGCGGGCGTCAGCCTCGAGATCTACAAGAACCACATCACCGCGATGATCGGGCCGTCCGGCTGTGGCAAGAGCACGATCGTGCGCAGCCTGAACCGCATGAACGATTCGGTCTCCGGCTTCCGCCTGACCGGCGAGTGCACCTACCACGGCAACGATCTGTACGCGTCGGGCGTCGATCCCGTCGAGGTGCGCCGGCGCATCGGCATGGTCTTCCAGCGGCCGAACCCGTTCCCCAAGTCGATCTACGACAACATCGCCTGGGCGCCGCGGATCCTCGGCCTGAAGGAGAACCTCGACGAGCGGGTCGAGAAGGCGCTACGCGGCGCAGCGATCTGGGACGAGGTGAAAGATCGCCTGAAGACGAGCGCTCTCGGTCTGTCGGGCGGCCAGCAGCAGCGCCTGTGCATCGCGCGTTCGATCGCGATCGAGCCCGACGTGCTGCTGCTCGACGAGCCCTGCTCGTCGCTCGACCCGATCTCAACCGCCTCGGTCGAAGACCTGATGCAGGAGCTCAAGCGCGATTACACGATCGTGATCGTCACTCACAACATGCAGCAGGCCGCGCGCGTGGCCGAGCGCACGGCGTTCTTCAGCCTCGACGTGAGCGAAGGCCGGCGCACCGGCATCCTCGTCGAGTACGACGAGACATCGAAGCTGTTCACGCGGCCGACCGACAAGCGGACCGAGGACTACGTCACCGGCCGCTTCGGCTGAGCGCCGCGGCTGCGCCGCTCGAGCGCTCGCCCAGCTCCAACTGCGCGTGACGCGCCGTCGTCGGAGGGATGCGGACCCGCCAAAGCTGCGGCGGGCCCGCGCTTCGGGCTCAGAACTCTTTCTTCACCGCGCTGCAGCCCGCTTCTGCCTCCGACTTGTACTGCGCCGGAAGCTCCGAGACGAGGTCCGCACAGTACTTCTGAGCGTCCGACCGGGCAGCGGTGAGGTTGCCGCTCGAGAGGTCGGAGCAGACCTTCGACGCATCGCTCTTCGCTGCGGAACCGAAAGCGGTCGGGAAGTGCGCGATGGCGGACTGGCAGCCCGCAGCCGCAGCTTTCAGCTCGGCCGGTGTCAGCGCGGCAGACGCCGGGGACGTCCCCGACGGCGTGCTCGCCGCAGGCTTGGTCGTTGCTGGGGTCGTCTTCGCCGGCGCAGTCTTCTTGTGCGTGCTCGGCGCGGGGGGCTTCGAAGAGCCCCCGCAACCCGCTAGCAGCGCGGCGCTGGCGAGGGCCACAAGCAACGGTCTGTAAAGCTTTTGCGTCATCTTCCCCCCGTGGAGTTCGCTTGCCCGGCTGCCGTGGGGAATCTAGACGATCGGCCGCGCGCCGCGCAGGATTCGAGTCAAATTGGACGATCGGGCCCCGGCGCGAGGATCGAGCGGCTCGACAACGAATACACACACGCGTTGCCTCAGCCGACACCCCTGAAACAGCATGCAGTGCGACCGCTCAAGCGTGGCGGTGTAATGCCGATCTTCAATGGGTGAGGCACGATGCAGGCTGAGCTCGTAAAGATGCAGATCCTCGCCGTGGACGACACGAGCGTGAACCTGACGTTGCTCGCGACGATCCTCGCCTCAGCCGACTACGAGAACGTGGTCTGCATCACCGACCCGAACACGGTCGAGGAGGAGATCGCGAGGCACCCCCCGGATCTGCTGTTCCTCGATCTGCACATGCCGGCGCGCGATGGCTTCGAGATCCTCACCGCGCTTGCTCCGCAGGTGCGCGGCCCCGACATGCTGCCGGTTTGCGTGATCACGGCGGACAGCGACATCAGGGTCCGGCGCCGCGCCCTCCAGATGGGGGCCCGCGACTTCATCGTCAAGCCGATCGACGCGATCGAGGTGCTGATGCGCACGCGTAACCTGCTCGAGGCGCGATGGCTGCAGCAGCACCTGCGCTACGAGCTCGAGCGGTCCGGCTTCGAGAACCTCGAACGGCTCGCGCACATCGCGGAGAGCCGCGACTCGAACGACTACGAGCACGCTACGCGGGTCGGCGCGCTGGCCCGGCGAATCGCCGAGTGTCTCGGCGTCAGCTCGCAGTTCGCGGCGCTGATCCGCGAGACTGCCGCGCTCCACGACGTCGGCAAGATCGTCATCCCCGACAGCATCCTGCGCAAGCCGGGGCCGCTGACCGAGGACGAAGTCGCGGTGATGCGCACGCACACCACCGTGGGCGCGGACATGTTCGGCACGGTGACGCACAGCGAGATGATCGCGATGGCGGCGACGATCGCCCGCTCGCACCACGAGCGCTGGGACGGATCCGGCTATCCCGACGGCCTCGCCGGCGAGGCGATCCCGATCGCGGCCCGGATCGTCGCGGTCGCCGATGTGTTTGACGCCTTGGTGACAAACCGTCCCTACCGTGACGCCTTGACCGAGGCCGAGGCGATCACCGAGATCGAGTCCGGCAAGGGCAGCCAATTCGACCCGCATGTCGTGGAGGCCTTCCACCGCTGGCGCGAGCTCGCGCCCGCCACCGAGGCCATCTACCGGGCCGATCACCACGCAGCGGCCTGAGCGCCCTCCCAGCGCCCCTCCGGCGGCTGAACAGGAAGGCAAGCGATGCCAACGCTTCAAATCATCATCGCCTCGACCCGCCCCGGCCGGGTCGGCCTGCCGGTTGCGCAGTGGTTCATCGGCCGGGCGCGCGACCATGAGCAGTTCGACATCGACGTGGCCGACCTCGCCGAGGTAAACCTCCCGTTCCTCGACGAGCCGGGCCATCCGCGCCTGCGCCAGTACACGCAGCAGCACACGAAGGACTGGAGCGCTCGGGTCGACGCGGCGGATGCCTTCGTGATCGTGCTGCCCGAATACAACTACGGCATGCCGGCGACGATCAAGAACGCGATCGACTTCCTCCACTACGAGTGGAGCTACAAGCCGGTCGGCTTCGTCTCCTACGGCGGGATCTCGGCCGGCACGCGCTCGGTGGCGCAGCTCAAGCAGGTGTTCAGCGCGCTCAAGCTGTTCCCGATCACCGAGGCGGTATCGATCCCGTTCATCCGCCAGTTCATCGACGACGCCGGAGCGCTCAACGCGAACGAGACGATGGAGCAGGCGAGTGACGCGCTGCTGGTCGAGCTCGTGCGCGTCGAGCGAGCCCTGCGACCGCTGCGCGAGACCAGCTGAGCCGAGCCCCGCTCCGCTCGGCTCAGCCCGGCGGCAGTGGTGCGTAGTGCTCGACCAGCGGCGCGCCGTCGAAGTGCGCTCCGATAAGCGCTCGCCACTGACCGAAGAGCTCCGAGCCGCGGAAGCCGTCGGTGTGCGCCTCCAGGCTGTCCCATTCGATCAGCAGTAGGTAGACATGCGGACTTTCAATCCCGCGGAGCACGCGAATCGAGCGGAAGCCGGGGGCTTTCGCGATCACCTCGCGCGCCGCGAGGAGCGAGCGCTCGAACTCGAGCTCCTGCCCGTCAACGATGCGAATGAGCGCGCGCTCCAGGACCATGCTGCCTCCGCGGTCGGCCTTGCCGGATCGTCGGGCGGCACACGCGGCCGCTCGTAGGGGATGAGTGTCGCGCATCGCTGCCGCCGGACGTGGCGCCGTCCCGGCTGACGCGCTGCGCTCAGCCCAGGGTGATCGCAACGACCGTGTTCCGCGCCACGGAAACGGTCAGCTTGCCGCCCACCGGGTTGATCTGCCCAGTCGTGACGATCGATCCGCTCGGAGCGACGCTGAGAAGCGTGGCACTGCTCGCGGCGCGAACGGTTACGAGCTTCGCCGACGCGGCGTAGTTGGTCACGATGTAGCTGATGTGGCCGCTCGGCGCGGCGACGACAACGCCGCTCAGGGTCTTCGGCGTACGCAGCGCGGTGAGGGTCGCGCCGACCGGGAGCAGCTGGACCGCGGTCTCGAGCCCAAGGTAGAGCGGCCGCGTCGCGACCGTGGTGCCGCTGACGACGAACGGATCGTAGCTCGACCCGCTCGAGTGGAAGCGGACCGATTTGATGCCGCTCATGATCATGTTGATAACGAGGCGCAGCCCCCACACGGCCGAGGCCGGGGCGTCCGAGACACCGGGCTTGCCACGGCACGCCACGGAGTTGCTCTCGGAGATCACCATCGGCAGGTGGATTCGCTCGGCCTGCGCGAGCGTCGCCAGGATCGCGCCACCCGGCTCGGAGGCGCCGCGAGCCAGCAGTGCCGTGACGGTCGCCTGGCCTAGGCCGGTGCAGGCGTTGAGCGGATAGAAGTGCCCGTCGATCGTGTGCAGCGACAGCGCCGTGGCGATCTGCGGGATCTCGGCTGTCCAGCGCGGCGTGGCGAAGTCAGGCCCTTCCAACTCAGCGCCCGGGCCGAGCTGCCCCTCCACCGCTTCGGCGTCGTCGAGGTAGGTGGGAAAAGGCAGCAGCGACTTGGCCTCAGCCGTCGCATTCCACCAAGCGGTCGACGGGCCGTCGATGTCAGCCTCGTTGCCGATCTCGAAGCTGAGCAGGCTGGCCGGAACGGCACTGCGGGCACCTGCCGCCATCGTCGCCGCCCAGGCGGGCATCTGCGAGGCGAGGTTCAGGCCGATGACGAACGGCTCCTGCGTCTGGCTCTCGAGGCAGGCAAGCTGACTCCAGAAGGCCGCCGGCAGGTCGGTGACCCCAGCGAACGGCGGCGTTCCGGCAGGTGCCGTCTCATCGCCGGAGTCACCCCCGATGCGGATCGTTGGAACGCCGAGGCCCTCGATCGTGCTGACGAGCTCGGGCGGCGGGCAGCTGCCCGTCCCGAGGTCGGCCGCGAGCACGGAGTACTCGACGCTGAGCCCGACCGGATCACTGGCGATCGTCACGGGCGCTCCGCTCGTGACCCCCAGTGCGATCGCGCGCGCCGGAGCGCCCGTACGGGAGCCGGCCGCCTGTGCGCGAAATGGTGCGCTCATTGCTGCCGCGCTTGAGGAGCTAGCGGCAATGCCGAGCGCAACGAGTGCCGCGCCAATCAGACTGAAGCGGACACTCCGCACCGTCCGGCAGTCTACGCAGCGATCGTCAGCTCGCCTCCAGCCGCTCGATCCAGAAGGCGCACGGCGACGCACCAGCGCGGACGCTCGGGATCAGCTCGGCGACCTCACGCGGATGGAGTCGCCCGACGGCGCTCATCGCCAACAGGATCCGGTACTCGGTGTTCATCGCGAGGAAGGCTTGCAGCAGGTACTGCTCGTTCAAGTACATGCGCAGGCGCGTGAAGAAGCCGTGCGGGTAGTCCCACGGCAGGAACACGTCATGGAAGTGCACCGCCACGCCCGGGGCAAGCAGCGGCAAGGCATCGAGCACGACACGGTTCACCTCGCTGCCGATTTTGACGATGTGCGTCGAGTCGACGAACAGCACGTCACCGCGCTCCAGAGCGGTGAACTCGGCGTTGGCGATCTCGCGAGCCGAGCGACGCGTCACTGCGGCCAGCGCGTCGATTCCCGCCCGCGCGTAGGGGTCGAAGACGTGATGCGCGCCCCCGCCGTTGGCCGCGAGCGCGCGAGCGATGATCTGCGTCGAGAAGCCTGAGCCGAGCTCGAGGACACGCCCCGGGCGGCGCTCGCGGATGATCGCGTACAGCGTCTCCGCGTCGCCGGCCTCGTAGAAGCCGTTGCGCAGGAAGAGCTGGCCCGGCTCGCCCGCATCGGGAATATCGAGCTCGCCGAGATAGCGGGCGAGCTCGTCGGTCAGGTAGCGCAACTGCTGCTCGGAGTCGAAGTGGATTCCCGCCATCGCGCTGCGCCTGTCCTCCGGCGGAAGCGAGTCCAGGTCCGGCAGCGGCGAGTAGATCCCGTCGCGAACGAGCTGGTAGCCGAGCCGCTCGGCGGCCGATTGCAGGGAGCGTCCTGCGATGCCGCGGGCCAGCGAGCGAGCCTGCGAGCTCAGCCCCGTGCGAGCGGTACTGTCGCGCTCCGAATCGATCATCGGCCGCTGCGGACGAGACGTGTCACGCCGCGATCGTATGCGACGAGAGTCTCGCCACGCGATAGCCCGCGCCGCCAGGCACAGGGTCCAAGGAGCCCCGGCTATTGTGCGCGATGAGGATCATGCGATGAGCGCCAGCTTGATCCCCTGAGCTCGCCTGAGACCTGAACCGAGTGTCTCAGACGTCGACGCGGCCGCCCATCGTCACCGTCTGGTCGTCCGGAAGGCGGTAGTACTCGGCCGGGTTGGCCGCGTTGCGCGCCATCGCGACGAAGACCTTCTTGCGCCACGGACTCATGCCGGGGGCATCGGTCGGCACGATCGCAATCTGCGTGACGAAGTAGAAGGCGTGCTCGACGTCAGGATCGCCCGCGATCAGATGCTCTTCGGCCGCGACGCGCAGTGCCGCGGGAATGTCCGGCTCGTCGAGAAAGCCGAAGCGGAGCGTGAGGCGCGTGAAGCGGTTGGACGAGCCCTCGATCGGGTCACCGGTGGCCCCGCTGAACAGGAACCCCGGCTCCGCCACTACTCGCTCGGTTTCGGGCACGTGGGGGACACGCTCGATCTCCACCGAGACGATGATCACCTGGTCATGCAGCACGTGGTTGAGCTCGACGTTGGCGCGCAGCGCGAGCGGCGTGGTCTGCAGGTTCGGGTTGAGGAACACACTGACGCCCAACACATCGCGAACGGGGAAATCCCGCTCCCCGACCTGCTCGATGAAATCACGCAACGGTCCCTCGGCCCGATCGCGGTTGACGGCGACGATCTCGCGTCCCTTGCTCCAGGTCATCAGGACGAAGAAGACTCCCGACGCGAGCGCCAGCGGCAACCAGCCTCCGTGAACGATCTTTGTCAGGTCGGCGGAAAAGAAAGCGGTATCGATGGTCAGGAAGACCGCAGCGCCTGCGGCGATCAGCTTCCAGGGCTTGTGCCAGAGGAGCCTGCACACGGCGAGGAAGAGGACGGTCGTCAGGAAGAACGTGCCGGTCACGGCGACGCCGTACGCGTTCGAGAGCGCCGTGGCCGAGCCGAAGGCGATAACGATCGCCACCACCGCCACGAACAGCATCACGTTGATCGCGGGAACGTAGACTTGGCCCACCTCGCGCTCCGATGTGTGACGGATCGTCAGGCGCGGAAGGAATCCGAGCTGCACCGCCTGCTGGGAGACGCTGAAGGCGCCTGAGATCACCGCCTGCGAGGCGATCACCGTTGCGAGCGTCGCCAAGATCACCATCGGTATCTGCGCCCATCCGGGTACAAGGAAGTAGAAAGGGTTGAGGGCCGCTTTGTGCGAGCGCAGGATCAGCGAGCCTTGCGCGAGGTAGTTGATCGTGAGCGCGGGAAAGACGACCCAGAACCACGCGCGCCGAATCGGGGCGCGGCCGAAGTGACCCATGTCCGCGTATAGCGCCTCCGCCCCGGTCACCGCGAGCACGACGGACGCGAGCGAGATGAACGCGACGCCGCCGTTGTCGAGGAAGAACCGTGCTCCGTAGCTGGGCGAGAGAGCCCTGAGAATGCCGGGGTGGTGTACGAGCTCGATGATGCCGAGCAGGGCGAGAACAAAGAACCAGATCAGCATCACGGGCCCGAAGAGGTTGCCGACAAGGCGCGTGCCGAACCGCTGGATCGCGAACAGCCCGCAGAGCACGGCCACGGTGATCGGCAGGACCAGGGAGCCGAGGCTCGGAACGGCCACCTTCAGTCCCGCCACCGCCGAGACGACGGAGATCGCCGGCGTGATCGCCCCGTCGCCGTAGAACAGACAGGCACCGAGGACGCCGAGCGTGATCAGCGCTAACGTTGTCGCGCTGCGATTGAGCTTCCCCTGGATCAGCGCGGTGAGAGCCATGATTCCGCCCTCGCCCTGGTTGTCGGCGCGCATGATGAAGATCACGTACTTGACCGAGACGATCATCGTGATCGCCCAGAACACGAGCGAGATAACGCCGTAGACGTTTGCGCTGTCGAGGTGCACGGGATGGCCGTTGGCCTTCGTGAACACGGCCTGCACCGCGTACAGGGGGCTCGTCCCGATGTCGCCGAACACGACCCCCAGCGCGCCGAGCGCGAGCGCCGACATGCCCGCCCCCGCGCGCGAGCGGCGGCGCGGGCCAGGTTCGGAGCCGGAGGTCCACGACGATGGCGGGGCTTCCGTGTGCACCGCCGGGGACGCTACCGCTCGCGTGGGAGCGAACAGCGCAACGTCGCGAAATACTGGGCTGCGCGGACTGCGTCTGCCGTGTGGGGCGTCAGCGGCGACTGGGTCGAGCGGAGCGGAAACAGCCGAGCATGGTCGATCCGAGCTTTTGAGGAACCAAGCTGGCTCGGACCGCACCCAGACAGTCCGAGCCAGCGCCGTTCTTCTGACCTAGGACTCGATCAGGATCACCAGCGTCTCGGGGATGACGCCGTCGTACTCCATCGCGTCGGCCCCCTCCTGTGTCTCCATCGCGCCCATCACAGCGTCCATGTCGGCGACGTTCATCGTGAGGCCAACACGCTTGGAGCCCTGGGGGTCGACGTAGGTCTTGATCTCGGTGACGCCGAGCGGCCCGAAGAACTCCTCGCGCTTTGGCGAGGAGAGCCAGTGCGGGACATCCTTGACCTCGTGAAATCCGAGTATGCGCGGCATGTTGAGCTCCCTCTTTGGTGATGGTCGCGTCGAGCATAGGCCGTCCGCATTCGCCGGCGAGAAATCAGGTTGAGCGCTGCGGGAGCGCTGCGGTCATCGGGGGATCAGGAGCAGTTCAAACCCGATCGGCCGTCAGTACGTGAGGTAGGCCTCAACCGCAGCTGCCTCTTGGCGAAGCGCGGCGGTTGTGGCGCGGGTCTGGCGTTGCCATAGGTCTAGTTCGACGCGGCCGGCGGGCATTCTCCAGGTGCCGGCAGCGCGTCCACTGACGAGCGCTATCGCCTTGATGATCCCGTTGGTCGTGACGACTTGGCTGGCGCCGCCGAGCACGAAGCTGCGCGAGTGCCAACCTAGTAATAGGGGGTCGAACGGTCCGAGCAGCCGTGGCGGTGGGAGTGGTGGAGTCTCGGTTCGGTGCAGGTCGACGAGCCCGTCGTGGCGTTGCTCGAGCTCGGATGCGATCGCGGCCAGCCCGGCGCGAGCGTCGCGGAGCGGCAGCTGTGCCCACTTCGCAAGGTCGCGGTCCTCAGCGGGTCCATGTCCTGCGAGGTAGCGACGGGCGAGCTCCGCGATCGCGCGATCGCGTTCGATCTTTGGACGCTCGCCAAGCCAGTCAGCAACGAGCACGAAGGCATGGTCAGCTCCGATCATCGGCCCACGGACGATCAGCCCGTCGAGGGTCGCCCGAAACAGCACGTGCACCAA
>Ga0224551_1000050_pt1 | contig 12297 bp, 9 predicted proteins | sample 714P32024metaG_FD_179899 | JGI IMG/M metagenome (GOLD analysis project Ga0224551, IMG submission 179899) | Peat soil microbial communities from Stordalen Mire, Sweden - 717 P3 20-24 | ecosystem: Environmental > Terrestrial > Soil > Wetlands > Peat | place: Sweden: Norrbotten County, Stordalen...
GCACAATACCGTTTGACGGCCTGTCGATCTTCTATCGGGAGGCTGGGCCGACAAATGCGGAAACGCTTCCCCTGCTCCACGGCCTTCCATCGTCGTCGCGGATGTTCGAACCGCTTTTCGCAAGGCTATCCGATCGCTACCACCTGATAGCGCCTGATTATCCTGGTTTCGGACACAGTGACTGGCCGGACCCGAGGAAATTCGCATACACCTTCGACCATTTGGCTGAGACCATGAACCACTTCACCGAGGCGCTCGGGCTCTCGCGCTATACCCTTTACATGCAGGACTACGGTGGCCCCGTCGGCTTTCGCATGGCACTGGAGCATCCGGAGCGAGTCGAAGCGCTGATCGTGCAGGACGCCGTCGCCCACAACCGGGGCTTGGGAGCAAATTGGAAAACGCGCCGGGCGTTCTGGGCTGATCGCGCTGCCAATGAGAGCGCATTGCGCACCAATCTCTTGTCGCTCGAGGCTGCGCGTGCGCGACACGTCGGAAACGATCCCGACGTGGAGCGCCACGATCCCGACCTCTGGACCGACGAATTTTATTTTCTGAATCGGCCCGGCCAGGCTGAGATACAAAGCGATCTTTTCTACGACTACCGAACCAACGTCGACTCCTATCTGAAATGGCAGGAATGGATGCGCGAGAAGCAACCGCGGCTGCTCGTGATCTGGGGCAAATACGAAACATCGTTTGACCCGAGCGAGCCGGGGAGCTACCGCAAGGATGTTCCGAACGCCGAGGTCCACATTGTTGACGGCTGCCATTTCGCCCTGGACACGGCTGCCGACGAGATTGCTTCCTCGATGAGAAACTTTATGGCGTCTTCCCAGGGAACAGATTCGATTTCAAAGAGGAGAACAAAATGACAACTAAAGGAAAAGTCTTAGTGCTAGTCTCGAGCGGTCATGGCTTGCCCTTGAAAGATGGCAAGGTTTATGCCGGCGCTGGCTACTACCTCAACGAGCTGACGGTTCCGGTTCGCGCCCTGATGAAGGAGGGCTACGAAATCACCTTCGCCAACCCAAAAGGCAACACGCCGCAACTGGATGTCAATTCAGCTATAGCGCAGTTCTTCGGTGGGGACGAGGCTAAGCTTCAGGACTATCTGAAATTCCGCGACAGCCTGACTGGGCTCAAAAATCCGATCCGCATCTCGGATGTCGTCGCATCGGGCCTGGATCAATATGACGCTGTTTTCGTCCCCGGCGGCCATGGCCCAATGATGGATCTTCTCGATGATCCCGACGCTGGCACCGTGCTGAGACACTTTCATAAAACATCCAAGCCTACGGCAGTGCTCTGCCATGGCCCGATTTCGCTTCTCTCGGCTCTTCCGAATTCGACGGAGGTGGTCGCCGCGCTAGCGGCGGGCGATGCCGCTGGGGCGCGGGCAAAGGCGCAGGGTTGGATCTATTCTGGATATAAGATGACTATCTTTTCGACAGCGGAAGAGCAGCAGCGGGAGCCGCTTGAGATTGGTGGCAAGGTTCTCTTCTACCCGGACTTCGCCTTGCGTACGGCGGGCGGTGACGTAAGTGTGGTCGAGCCTTGGAAGAGCTACGTCCTTCAAGATCGCGAGCTGATCTCAGGTCAGAATCCGTTCTCTGATGAAGCGCTTCTGAAACTTCTTCTACCGGCACTCGATGGGAAGAAGAAGTCGGTTTCAGCCGCATAAAGGGAAACCGGGGAAAGGTGGGACGTTTTCCATTTTTCGACAATGGAAATTAGTGAACGTCCCGTCTGTCCCCAGTTTTTCACCCATGACTTCCCTCGGCGTTGTAGCGGAGCGCAGTGAGGTCGCGGTGTTTGTGTTACGTCATCAAACGCGTATGATTGCGAACCAGAATGGCTCGGTCTACTCCACGAGATGTTCGACCGCATGCGCAGTCTACCGGGAGGACCAATGGCGGAGACGTTCGAAGCATACCGAACTCGAGTCCTAAGCTATCTTGGCGATGAGGAGCCCATCGGTGTCCAACAAGCCACCCCATCGCAGCTCGATCGGCGTCTGCGCGATGTCGCGCCCGAGGAGTTGATCCGGCGTCCTGCACCTGAAAAGTGGTCAATCGCCGAGATCGTAGCGCACTTGGCGGACGCGGAGCTGGCGATGGGGTGGCGATTGCGAAACATGCTGGCGAATCCGGGCGTGGCCTTAACGTGGTGGGATCAGGCCGTATGGGCGGAGCGCCTGGGTTACGCGCAGCAAGATGCGAGCCTTTCGGCAGGAGTCTTTCGGGCGCTGCGCGAGAGCAACCTGCGACTGTTGGAGTCGGTCCCGCGCGCACGGTGGGTGGAGTGCTATGGGGTCCACGAGGTACGCGGACGGCAAACGGTCGAGGAGTTCGTCCGCTTGGAAGCGGCACACGACTTGAACCATCTTCGGCAGATCGACCGCATCTTGGGTGGGCGTATGTAGTGGTGGGTGTTGGGCTGCCAACGCCTCGGATAAATCGGGGACAGACGCGATGTTCACTCGTTTCCGCGGAAAGAAAATTAGGTAACCGTCCCGTCTGTCCCCGGCTTCCTCCCACATTCCTAGCGATCAGGGTCAACTCCTGCGATCAGTAGTTTTCTCTCTCTTACTCAAGGTCTCTTCGAGTTCCTCTACTTTGTTTTCTAACTGGTCAATCTTTCGTTTAGCCTCTGCCAACTTCTCAGCGGTTTCGCCTTCGATAGCCATGGCTCGCAAGGAACTGCCGATCAATTTCGCAGCCGTTTTTGGTTCCGAGCCGGTGGAGATGGTGGACTTGACACGATCTTCGGAAACTCCGCGCTTTTCCGCTTCCGCCCTAATTGCCGCAGTTAACTTAGTTTCTAATACTTTTCGTTCAGCCCATGGAATATCGTATAGCTCTGTAGCGCGAATAATTCGTAGAGCACGTTGTTCCACATCTTTTAGGTGAGCGCTTTTCCCAAACTCAAACAATGCGCGTCGTAGCGAGTCTGCGCCGATCCCCGAATCTGGTATGCTCGCCATCAGGTACGACAATGCACCGATGGAAACTAAGACCCGGCCAGTGCCAAACTGCGACCTAAACCGGTTCTCGGCGCGCCGCAAATAATACGACGAAGACAAGAGTACGATCGGCCCGCCAGTACCCATTTTCTCCTGTGAAAGTCGAGCGTGTGCGATTGAAGACATTAACTTGCCATCTCGACTAACTTTATAGCCAGTATCTTCCAGCTGCTCCGCCCCCTTATCCTTTTCCCTCGCGCACGCCATTAGATAATCAGTTACGCCCTTCCGCAGATTCTCGTCGTAAGCTTCTGGCAGAGTCTCGACCTTCAATCGACCTCGCAGAATTGTGAGGATTTTGGAGTAGTCACCCTGTGAGTCGCCCCGATACTGACCGATATACGTTTGCCAACGGTCAGGTTTCTTCTCAAGAACATGGTATGTACGAACAAATGGGCTTCTAATGTAGCGGGTTAACTCAAACCTCCTGAGCTTGCCGAGCAAATTCTCTGTTTCCCTGAAATCTCGTTCGCTGATCCACGCGTTATATGCGACTTCTTCCAGCACGACCGGAGAGACCAGCAGGCGCCCTCCCATCTGCAACCACCGAGTCAGCAGGTCGCGTGCTCGTTCGTGTTCCGGCTCACCCTCGCAGAGATAACTGAGAATGATGTCGCTATCGATAATGATTTGATGCGATCTTAATACTTGCCGTATTTCTTCGCTTGAGGTAGCTTCTAGTCCCAGACTGCAAAGAATCACGAATCGTTCCGCCACCTTTGTAAGCCAGTCGAACGCCGGACCCGAACGCTCGGTGAGCATATCTAGAATAGCGAGACCTACGGTTTCTCGAAGTTCAGGTGTGCTAATCACTGATACCGTTCGATGGATCCCTGCTAACAATAGGTCGCGTAGATTTGGTTCTTCTGTCGAATCATGTGTTCGGGATATCAGTTGATCAACAGCGCGGATCACGGCCAGCCCATTTTCATAGAGCAAGCCGGCTAAGAAGTCCATGAGTCCGGCCCAGAGCTGCTGAAACTGCGTTTCAGCGATCGTGTGGCCTATCAGCGACTCCAGCTTCTCCCGAATGATCTGGCGACCTTCAAGCAAATGTGTCGCCGCTTGGACTGGACGCGCTTTCAGTTCTCGGCGCCCCACTTCTGTGATGATCCAGGTGTCTCGTTCCCTTCGAATCGTTCCTCGCTCTTCCTCGCCAGCGACGACCTTCGTGACCAGCTCCGCTCGGAGGGGCCGTATCAATCCAAGGTCACACGAAAAGTCTTCAGTAATTTGGCGGACGGTGTGTGTTTTGTCATCAGCAAACATGTCCAACACGGAATTCCGCAGAATTTCGCCACGAAGTGTTGCGCCCTCTGAAGAGCCGAACGCTAGCATCGCGAGTCGTAGGCCCCGCGTCGTCGAACCGTCATTTGCGGGAGTTGAGAGGATCGTGCTGCGAATTGCTTGTATTTCCGCCTGATAGTGTTTTTCAAAGATGATTGGGTATCTCTCTGCGAGCGTCCCGAGTTGTATCGACCCAAGCACCAGCACGCTTCCGTTCGCGACGTGCCGCCTTACCATTTTTGTAACGTCATCAACGGCTTGCTCAGACAGTTTTTGCGAGGAGCAGTAAACGAGTCGGTCAGGACTCGACGTCGCGGTTACGCGCAAGAGATCATTGTCCACCTTGGTGTTCACATCTTTGTTCAGCGTTGAACAAATCAAAGCTCGATGTGAGCCCTTGCCTGCAGCCGTAGAACGCGCGTCACGGCCCAGATCCCAACTCTGTGAAGTCGGGACAAAATCTGTGCCCTCATGTTTCCCACATATCTCGCGTATAAATTGCTCGAAGCGGTAGTCGTTCTTCTCGTTTTCGATGATGATCTCAGCAAGGGGCGCATACATATTGGAACTCCAACATGCGCAGAAGGTTAGCACAGCCTGGCGTACGGTGACGAATCGTCATCTACCCTGGTCAACGACATCGCAGTGGCCTGCTCGGCTCGCATGAGCAAATCAGCATGAAAAAACTCGGGGACAGACGGGACGTTCACGTCATTTTCGGCGTGCCGTCCAGCTTCCCGATTTGAAACCGACCAAAACTATTGTGACTCGCATCCTTGCAACGATCCCCGCGGCTCGCGAAACTCCCGACAGGGCCCGTGGTGCAAACGGTAGCACAGCTCTCTGTCAAAGCGCGGATGCGGGTTCGAATCCCGCCGGGTCCATTCTCCCATCTGTGGAGAAGATCTATACCGGGGAGAGAACGCAGAGATAATCTCCCCAAGTAACTTGACATTGTCTCCACCACCGCGAATACTGAAGTTGACAGAGAGCTGCACCACGTTCTTAATGACCCCGGATATCCGGGGTCATTTGCGTTATCACCAGCCAGACAAACCCTTCCCCTTCGGTCCAGTCCCGGAGTCTTAACTGCCGAATCCGCTCTTGCAGGAATTGCCGCTCTGTTTCCTGTTGGGTCAGGGCCAGCGCCTCTCATAAGGCGCCCGAGCCTCAGCTGTCCTGCCGTGCGCTGCGATACATTGGACAACTGGTCGCAAACGATGCCAGGGCATCGCGCGATACCTTGGTCTAATTGTTTTTCCTCTCCACGTCAGGCTTAATCGGCAGCAGGTAGAATACGAAACCAGAATCAGCGGATGAGTACCGTTGATCGGAATTGGAGTCGTCAAATGAGCAGCGTACAAATCGAACAAAAGAGCTATGAGATGCCCCCGCGAGAGGGGATCAGCATCGCGCATTTTCTCACCGTCGCCGACGTCGAGCGATCGGCTCGCTACTACGAAAAGGTCTTCGGCGCTCGCATTCTGACCATGGGTGACGGCAACGCGCCTCCGTACCTTCAGCTTGCGAATATCTGGATGATTCTGAACGTTGGGGGCGGGCCGACTCCGATAAGCCGACGGTAACGCTCAGCGTCCCCGACCCGAATCACATCAACAGCTTTATGAATTTCCGCGTTGCGGATATTCAAGCGTGCTATGAATTGTGGAAAAGTCGAGGAGCCGACTTCATCACGAAGCCGATCCCCAAGTACGGCGAGATACGCTGCTACATCCGCGATCCTGACGGCTATATCATCGAAGTCGGACAGAGCACCGACGTCACGTACGGTTAACGCTCGGCCGGGACGGGATGCCGGGTGTGGTTAGAGCACATCCTCGGTCGGAGGGGCAGGAGAGATGGATTGGAAACGGTCGGTCCAGTTTGCGCTGCTGGGTAGCAGTGATTTGGAACAATATGCCATCCTGCTGGTACGCGTTTCGATCGGGCTGTTCTTCGCCATCTCCGGGGCAAACAAATTGTTTGTCGCCGGCGGCACGAAACCTGTTTACGAGACGCTCGTTAAGGCTAAAGCCCCGTTTCCCCGCCAGCTGGCTTATTTCGTGTCGGGAGTCGAGTTCGTTTGCGGATCCTTGGTGACCGTGGGCTTTCTTTCGAGCCCGGCCTGCGCGGCTTTATTGATCGATATGATTGCCGCCACCCTGACCAGCGCGGTTTCCACCTTGCCGAAAGGACTCTCGCCTCTCAGTTGGCTCGACGATTTCCTCTATCTTCCGGAAGTCCTGTACGTGCTCTTCTTTTTCTGGCTGATCTGCTCCGGCCCGGGAAAGTTCAGTGTCGATTACTGGCTCGCCGGCCAGCTACTGAGGTGACCGATCCATAGCTACAGAAAACCGTAGCTACAGAAAACCGATTGAGTAAGTGCGGTGGAAGGCCCTTAGGGCTTTGCGGGCAGCGGCTGCCAGAGCTCAATCTTATTTCCATCCAGGTCATAGATCCAGGCAAAGCGGCCGTAGGATTCATCCATGCGTTTGGCGTCAATCTTTACTCCCTCTTGTTTTAAGCGGTCGAGCAAAGCATCCATATCGTCCACGATGTAGTTGATCATGAACGGTGCGGGGCTGGGATCGAAATACTTAGTGGAGGCGGGAAAAACAGTCCAAACGGTAACGTGTTCCTTTTGCGGGTCGTCGTGTTCGCGCCACGGAAGCATCGCGCCTTGGCCTTTGTCAGTGAGTCCAAGATGCTTCGAATACCATTCGCGCGTCTGATCGCGATCAGCGGATTTGAAGAAGACACCGCCGATTCCAATGATGCGCCCGCGCTGCTCCGTATTGACGGGCGGCTTCGACTTTTCGGGTTGCGGAGATTTCACTTCCTGTCCTCCTGTTGAGCAGGGCGAGATGAGCAACAGCGAGCCGAGCGCAATTGTGCCCCACGGTGTTCCTTGCATGTGTGGATTATACGGCAAAAAACCACAATCAAGACTTCAGACGCAAAACAACAACAGATATTCACGATTATGGTGTAGCGAGAGGTTTGTAAATAAGACCGATGATGATTCCGATGATAGTCCACTGGACGAAGTAAGCCACAGCCTGTCCCAGAGCGAGTTTCAGCCCGATGTTCAGGTTCACGTAGTTGTGCAGCACAAATCCGCAAACCACGAAAATGCCAATGAGAACGCCGAAGCGCGCACCTTCCGCAGTGCCCGATCCGCCCGGATGTATCATTGCGAAAATTATGGCGACAACCAGGATCGCCATGAAAGTTGCGACCAATCCGATTGGCATAACGGTCATCATTTCTTCTTTGGGTCGGAATACGGCCGGGTACTTGTGGCCTTCTTTGATAAGACCTGGCGCCAGCCAAAACACTAAGAAACCATAGCCAAAAGACGCGACCGTGCCACCAAGCGCCGCCAGCGCGAGACTTGAATAGTTCATTTGCACTCCTTTACAAATTGCGGATCAAAATCACAGTCGGTTCGGCAGGACTGGTTCGCCCAAAAGATGATGATTTTGGTAGGAATGCCGGTTTGGCCGGCGTTCCGGGAAATTGTATTTCGATCACCCACCTTCTCTTTTCTCGGTCGCAGCACGGAGGAGTATGGTCTGTCCGACCGCCAGTCGACCGATGCGAGCGACCGCGCCGTAGATTCCCGCGTTGTTCTGGTTCGCACGAACGATCGCCTTCAGCACTTCTGGCGCCGGACTGGCTGAGTCGGGATCAAAGTTCACCATCGAGCAGCGGACGTCGCGCATCGTGACGGTGATGGCGGGGGCCTCATCTCCCTCGCCGAATGAGAGCACGCCGCCCAACCACTCGTCCTCCTGGAAGGGAACAGATCGCAATAAACGAACCACAACATTCGGGCGAAATCGTCGCAGGTCCGGGCTCCGCCCTGCGAGTCGTGCGATCTCGCGCACGGTATCGGAGGCGATCACCGAGATGCTCGCTTCATCGAAGATGCCATGCTTCAACTGCATCATCTCCACCGGAGCCCCGTACCAGCGTCCGACCTCCGTGGCCAAGTCCTCCCCGAAGACAGGCAACTCTTCGCCATCCGGCGTGCGAATATGGGTGGGAAAGTGAAGGTCTGCCTGATCGCCGTCGTCACGAGCATCGTCTTCACGGCGGTGTGGAGCGAACAGGAGCAGGGCGGGAAGCTTGCTTGCTGTTAGCCACGGGAACCCGCTGCGGTCATTAATCCGCCGGAATGCCAGGCGTCTGTCACCATCGAGGCCGTGCCAGCCCAGCTGCGCGACCTCGAGTCGTTCGCCGCCCATGGACTTGACGGGATACCGGAAGATCGCCTCCACATGTCCGATTTCTATGAGCATGCTCGATCCGAGACCTGAAAGGTGCCTTCGCGGTTTTGCACCAGGCTGTTGCCAGGATTGCCCAACAGAACGTGGTCCAGCCGACCACAAGCCCGAGCCAGTGGCAGAAGACGCGCCTTTCGTTCGCCGTGGATGCGGTCGCTCATTGCTTTGATCACTATGGCCAGCTCGTGGAATACGTGCGCATGAACAATATCATCCCACCTGAGAGCCGGCGCAAGAAGCCTTAGAGAATGAGGGCCGTGGATTCTCTCCCCTCGTTTCTGGCCGCCAATGCACAACAGATCCGACGATTCCGGACGAGTGGTCGGAAAACGGGAAGCGGATCAGTACTGAGAAGCGTGCAACTGGCGTTGGCCAGACAGGATGCAAAGGAACCCGGGGAGAGAGATGATGATTGGCGCGGGTCGGATGACAGCTACAGCCCGCGCCGACATTGGTGCTCGCTATTGAAGCCCGACGATAAGCGTGGGTCCGGGGTATGCGTACAGATGTGTGATGACGTGCGTCGCTGTCGACGACGATCTCGATTGGGAGTTTGCTCTTGATTTATCTGACGCCGACAGAATTCGGGTTGCTTCCGACCCGCAGTTTGTTAGCAACGGACAGCAATCCTTTTTAGCTCTCCTAACTTGGTTCTTCAAATCTTAACGAATATTTAATGGTCTCTTTACGAGATCCTTGCGCGCCTAAGTATCCAATGACAGTGTGCTCACGCAATCGAGCAATCATACAATTGTGCCACTTATCCGATCGTTCCACAACAATTATCCATTGGGTGTCTAGTGGACGATAGCGACTAACTCCGCTCAGTTTATGGGCACTCTGAGAAACGATTACGGAACTAGAATGCGGAGTGGAACGGTGTGCTTGGAAGATGGGTATCAACACCGAAGCAAATGACAACTGACAATTGTCATCACGCTGCAGAGACATGCGGTGAAGAGTAACTTCGAACCGGAAAGGGACGGAAACGCAAAAACTTATGAGAGCTTCATTGTGCAAGACCGTATCGGTTTCGCTTTTCGCCGCAATGCTTGTTTCGAGTCTTGCGGTTGTCCAGGCTCCGCGTTGTTACGCGCAGGCGGCAGCGCAACCCGACGCTCCGACGAAAATAGCAGCCCTGCACGAACCGCCGTCTGCGCCTGATGAATCGCCCGCGCGCGCCGCCGCCGCTCCAGATCCGGCAAGCTCGGCGGATATCGCTCAAGAGTTGGCCGATATGAAGGCGCGTATCGAACTGCTCGAAGCGGAGTTGAAGAGCCGTACTCAGAGCGGACCGGCACTTATAGCGGGACCAGCAATTGCGGTGGGTTCAATGTCTGCCGCGCCCGGAGCCAACGTGGCTCTGTCGTCAAGCGCGACGGCTAATTTGTCGCAAGAGGCGAGCACCGCCTTGCCCGAGAAGCCAAAGCCGGCGGAACCCTTTGCCTATGCGGACTGGACTTGGCTCAACGGCACCGCGCGCACCAAGGATGCAGTGTGGGACTCGAAGTTCTTCACTCCAGAAGTCCGGTTCGATACCCATTACGTTTTCGATTTCAACCACCCGAGAGACGACTCCATGGGCGGTTCGACCGAGGTCTTTCGGTCCAACGAAATCCAGTTGGAGCAAATCAGCTTTGGCGGCGACTTCCATTGGCAGAATGTTCGCGGCCGGATTTTAACCATGAATGGGATGTTCAGCGTCACCACTCCCCGCAATGACGCCAGCGCTGGACGTGGGCAATGGGATCTTCGAGGCGCATACAAATATGTCTCTGAGGCTTATGGCGGATATCACTTTGACGTGAACCACGGGCTCAACGTGGACGCCGGAATCTTCGTTTCCTACATTGGTCTTTTCAGTTACTACAACTTCGATAACTGGGCCTATCAGCCATCGTACGTTTCTTCCAACACGCCATGGTTTTTCAATGGCATCCGCATCCAATGGTTCCCCACCGACAAACTGAAAATTGAGCCCTGGATCATCAATGGCTGGCAATCCTACGGCAGGTTGGGCAGCAAGCCCGGTCTCGGAGGTCAAATCTTATATCGTCCTAAGCCATGGCTCTCGCTGGTCTTCAATAACTACGGCATGGGCGAAGATACGCTAGGCGCTGGAAATGGCCAGTTTGCCCGTTCGCGCATACACACTGACGATAGCATCGAGGTCAAATATTACGACCATCCGGAGAAGACACTCGACAAAATGGCGTTCTCGGTCACCGGAGACCTGGGATGCGAATACGGCGGCAGAGGGACAGGGGTTGGGGCTCAGGGGCAGCTAATCTACAACAACGTAAATTGTCATCACAACACCGCTACCAGCCATAAGCAGACCTTTGCCGGTTGGATGGCTTATAACCGGTTTTGGTTCAAGAAGGATCAGTACGCTATCACGCTTGGCGTTGGAGAGATGGCCAATCCGGGACGCTACCTCACGCTCCTCCCCCCCATCAATGGAGCCGACGCTATCAGCGGATCGCCCTACTTCACACAGAACCCGGGCGATCCGTTCAAGGCGTGGGATACTTCGATCACATTCAACTGGATGCCCCGGCAGTACATCACCTTCCTCACCGAATTTGGGTATCGCCACGCCAACGTTCCGTATTGGTCGGGTCGTGGTGGCATAACACCGGGCGACAATGGATCTCCCAGCACGATTCCAAACCCGAACGCGGGGTCGGTGGTCGGCGACACAACATTTGTCCCGGGACCGTTCCTGTCCGCGACGCCCGGCTTCACCTGCGTTCCCGGAAGCACCGGATTCTGTCCCGATCTGCGGAGGGATGAACCCAGTATAAGGAGCGCGATCATGGTCAAGTTCTAGCGGCGACCCGGTCCTCGCAAGGCGGAGGCAGTGCTCGCGTTTGTTTGGTCGAATCCGAGTCCTGGGGGTTTCCGCTGCGGCGATGACGATGCGCGCTAGACATGCACGATCGCGATTTTGTCTTCGACCCCCGCAGCGGACAACAAGTTTCGCCAGTGTTAAGACACTTACCTCGCTCCCCTGGACGCCTTGTCGGCGGCACTCACCGGATGAAAATTACTTCACATTGACGCGAACGGGGATTTGGGGGGACAATGGCAGCCGTTCTTAGGGTCATTCCGGCGAAAAATCACTTCATAGTATCGCGAACAAGCGAAACGGGTACTATGGCGCGGTTTTTCGAAGCCACCGAAACACAGTCTCTAGATGAGAGGTGAACTATGACTAAGAAACTCAACGTCACCGTGGCGGTTGCCGCCATCACCTTCGCCCTCGGCTCGAATTATCTCACTCACGCCGGGGCGGAGGGCAGGCAGCGCTCCATCATCACCAAGCCGATTGACGAAACTCAGCTCGTCACGCTCGCCGGCAACACGCGTTTTGAAGCCAGTGCCCGAAATGATCGCGGCCGCGTACCGGACGCCCTTCCCCTGGACCACATGCTGCTGCAGTTGAAGCGGTCACCTGAGCTACAGAGTCAGTTTGATCAGTACGTCAATTCCCTCACCGACAAATCTTCTCGCAACTTCCGCCACTGGCTGACGGCTGCGGAACAGGGTGAAAAATACGGCTTGGCGCAGGACGATCTCGACGCGATTACGGCGTGGCTCGGGTCGCATGGCTTCACCGTCAGTTACGTCTATCCCAACCGCATGGTGATCGATTTCTCCGGCACCGCCGGCGAGATTCGCGAGGCCTTCCAT
>Ga0224551_1000051_pt1 | contig 12123 bp, 14 predicted proteins | sample 714P32024metaG_FD_179899 | JGI IMG/M metagenome (GOLD analysis project Ga0224551, IMG submission 179899) | Peat soil microbial communities from Stordalen Mire, Sweden - 717 P3 20-24 | ecosystem: Environmental > Terrestrial > Soil > Wetlands > Peat | place: Sweden: Norrbotten County, Stordalen...
CCCGGGAAGCTTCGAGAGCTCGCTGACGAGACGTTGGATCGGTGGCGCGTAGACCGACAAGAATCAGAAGCCGGGCAGGCCAAGCCCGCCGAGCGAGCCCAGGTCGAGGCCACCCGTGACCCGCTCCATCTTCTGAGCCGCCAGCTGCTGCGCCGAGCGGAGCGCCTCGTTGACCGCCGCCATCACGAGATCCGCCAGCAGCTCGGGATCGTCCGGGTCGATCGCGCCCGGCTCGATTCGCACCGACTTGACCTCGAGCGAGCCGCTCATCGTGACCGTCACCATGCCGCCCCCGGAGGACGCCTGGACCTCTGCCGCGGCAATCTCCTCCTGCGCCCGGGCCATGTCCGCTTGCATCTTCTGCATCTGCTTCAGCATCTGCTGCATGTTGGGCTGGGGCATCAGTTCGCCTCCTCTTCGACGGCTGGCAGCTCCTCGGCGTCGAACTCGTCCTTCAAGCGTCGCACCAGCTCCTCCGCGCTGAGCGTCAGCGGCTCCGCGGGGTCATCGAGCTCGCGCAGCTCGTAGTCGAGCGAGAGTGAGCGGCCCGTCACCTTCGTGACGGCGTCGCTGAGAGCGCTGCGACTCGCGCGGTCCTCGGCCTTCTTGCGCATGAACGCCGCGTCCGCGGCGAACGCCAGCACGAGGCGGCTGCCGTCTAGCGCGACCGGCTGGGCATCTTCGACTACTGCACCAAGCATCGCGTTACTAGAACGTAGCGTCGCGACGACGGCCGGCCAGACTTCGATCAGCGCTTGCAGAGTCAGAGGCATGGCGTCGCCGGTCGGCTCGTCGGCTATCACCGACGAGACCGCCGCCTCCTTGGGCTCAGCGGGCGCGTTCGCCGTCTTGCCGTTTGGCTCGAGCGCTGGGGACGTGGCCGGTTGCTCGGCGAGGGGTCCCGGGGAAACGCTTGGTGCTTGGGATTCGGGGGCTTTTGCTGGTGTGACCTGTGGATGAGTGGCCGGCTGCCGGGTGGGCGGAGCCGCGAGCGCTGCGAGACGGGCGGCGGGCTTGCCCGCCGAACCCTCGAGCCTTTCCAGTCGTGCGTTGATTGCGGCGGCGGCGGGGTCGAGGTCCGGCTTTGCGGCGCGGACGGTGGCGAGCTCGAGCTGGGTGCGGGCGTCGGATCCGGCGCGGACAGCGACCAGGGCCTGGGACAGGAGATCGAGGAGACGGACGAGGACGGCTGGGCCGAGCGTGCCGGCCTGGGTGGCGAGGCGGGCGTCGTGGTCGGGCGTCAGGGCGATCTCGGCGGGAACGGCGCCACCGAGGGTCTGGACGATCAGCAGCTCGCGGGCGTGGGCTTCGAGCTCGCGGATGAACGCGGCCGGGTCGCGACCGCCGTCGACCGCGACGGCGACGGCGAGCAGCGCGGCACGCGGCTCGGCCGAGGCGATGGCGTCGAGCGTCGAGAAGAGGAGCTCCGAGTCGGAGATCCCGAGCACCGCGAGGACGTCCTGGAGCGAGATCTCGCCGCCGCTGTAGGTCTCGAGCTGCTCGAGCATGCCGAGCGCGTCGCGGAAGCTACCGGAGGCGTGGCGGGCGAGCAGGGACAGCGCCTCTTCCGGGACGACGATCGACTCGGCTGCCGCAGCGCGACGCAGAACTGTCGCGATCTGCTCGACGCTCGGTCGCTGGAAGTCGAAGCGGTGGCAGCGGTCGATGACCGTCGCCGGGACCTTCTGCGCATCGGTCGTCGCGAGGACGAAGAGCGTGTCCGGCGGTGGCTCCTCGAGCGTCTTGAGAAACGCATTCCAGGCCGCCGTCGAGAGCATGTGCGCCTCGTCGAGGATGTAGATCTTGCGGTGGCCGGAGATCGGCGCGAAGCCGACCGACTCGCGCAGCGCACGGATGTCATCGACCGAGTTCGATGAGGCGGCGTCCATCTCGGCGACGTCGAGCGAGGTTGCCGAGGCGATCGACGTACACGACTCGCAGACACCGCACGGGTCGATCGTCGGGCCGCGTTCGCAGTTCAGGCACGCCGCGAGGATCTTCGCCATCGACGTCTTGCCGGTGCCGCGCGAGCCGACGAACAGGTAGGCGTGGTGGATGCGGTCGCGCTCGACGGCGTTGCTCAGCGTCCGCACCACGTGGTCCTGACCGACCACCTCGGCAAAGGTACGCGGGCGGTGGCGGCGGTAGAGCGAGGGACCAGCGGACACGGAGAGCTGAGTCTACCCCGCTGCGCCAGCGCCTCCGAGACGCAGTAGCGTGCGGGCGATGCAGCGCACGCGGGCTCTGATCGCGGCGGCCTGGATCCTCGTCGGCGCGCTCGTGCTGCGCCTGATCCTGCCGTTCGGCTTCCCCAACTACGACACGCTCTACTCGCTCGTCTGGGGCCAGCAGCTCGCGCGCGGGCAGGTCCCGACCTACGACGTGGGGCTGGCACCAACGCCCCATCCGCTGGCAGAAATGGTCGGGCTGGTTTTGTCGCCGTTGGGTGCGGCCGCGACGCTGGGGATCGTTGTTGCGGTGGCCTACATCGCGCTTGCTGCCCTCCCATACCTCGTCTTCCGGCTAGGTAGCGCGTGGTTTTCCTGGCCTGCGGGCCTTGCCGCTGCGGCTTTTGTGATCACGCGTTATGAGGTTCTGAGCTATGGGGTGCGGGCTTATGTGGATATCCCGTTCACCTGCCTGGTGCTGGCGGCTCTGCTGGTTGAGACGCGGCGGCGGCGCGCCGGGTGGCCGGTGATCGTGCTGCTCGACGTCGCGGGGCTGCTGCGGCCCGAGGCTTGGTTGTTTGCCGGGGCTTACTGGCTCTACCTGTTTGGGAAGCGGGGCTGGCGCGAGCGCGCCTGGCTTGCGGCGCTCGTGGCGGTGTCGCCGGTCCTGTGGCTGGCGTCCGATCTGGCAATCACCGGGAACCTATTGTGGTCGCTGAACCACACCCAGACCACCGCGTCGCAACTCAAGCGGCCAACGGGACTGATCAAGTTCCCGTATACGGGGGCGCGACGGCTCGGCGAGGTGCTCGGACCGGACGGCCTGATAGCCGCGGGGATCGGCGGCGTGCTGTCGCTGTGGCTGCTGCGCTCGCGGATCTGGCTGGGTCTGTGCGCCGGAATCGTCGCGCTCGTCGCGTTCGCGATCGTCGCGAGCTCGGGCCTGCCGATCGATGATCGCTACACGTTCGTGCTCGTCGCGCTGCTCGCGATCTGTGCCGGCGCAGGCCTGTTCGGTTGGCGCTCCCTACCGGACGACCACCCGAGGCGACGGTTGTGGCAGGCCGGGTCGGTCGTCTGCGTCATCGCGATCGCGGCGTTCATCCCGTGGAACGCGACGCGCCTGCACCAGACGTTCGACAGCGCCAACCCGAAGAAGCAGAGCCTCTCGGCCCAGCTCAAGGTCGAGAACGACCTGATCGCCCTGACCAAGCGCCGCGCGATCACGCTGCGATGCGGCTTGGTTGGCGTGCCCTACCACACGCCGATCCCGCTGCTCGCGCTCGAGCTGCACGCGAGCCCGGCGAAGATCGTCACTCGGGAGATCGCGAACGGCACCTTCCTCGCTGCGGCGAGCAAGGCAGTGCGCGAGGTGTACCTGCTCGACCCGAACGATCCGGGGAAGAACTATGCCGTGCCACCGCACTTCAAGCTGACCGCCTCGAACCGATCCTGGCTGGTCTACAAACGCTGCGGCTGATCGACGCACGCGCTCGCTCACAGGGCCCGAAGGGCTGATAAAAAAGTGGACCGTGCACCCTCCGTCGAGGCCTTTCGTGCGGTGCCTTTCGCCGGCTTGGACTCAAATCAGAGAACTCCCACCGCGCCTGCCGGGACCCGCTTAAGGCTGCTTCCTTCCGGACCTGACCTGGTTCACGAACCGACACCGCGGGGGACTCTGACCATCAACGCCCCGGCCGACGGGGCTGCCGCGCGAGCGGCCCCTCGGGAGGGAATTCGGCCCCGCTATAGCGGATTGCGGGTTCAGGGCACCGCTGACTCCCCGCCTAGCACGGTCCAGCCGGGATGGTAGTGCAGACTCGATCCGAGAACCGCCCGCACACGTCTGGCGGCCACCTCTCAGTAGTTCTCGGTGAGCATCAGGGCGAGGGCCTGGAAGGCGAGCAACCAGCCGAGGCATCGCTGACGGTCACGAGCTCCCCCTCGTTCATGTCGCAGATCAACGGCCGACGGTCCGTAGCGTTGTAGCAGTCAGCGGCGGACGGCAGCTGGTAAGTGGCCGTGGGGCTGCGGGCGGCCCTACAATCCTCAGTTCGCCGGGCGCGTAGCTCAGTGGGAGAGCGCTCGCTTCACACGCGAGAGGTCGCTGGTTCGAAACCAGCCGTGCCCATAGGAAGGGCCTGCAAATCGGCTGTTTTGAGGCCGACAATGTCGTTTCCGTTGCACGCGAGCGCTCTCGCCGCGACGGTGTTCCGTGAGCCCCCCGTGAATGGCGCTCGCGGGCTGGACGCAACTCAGACGCTCCCAATCACGCCAGGCATAGCGGTCACGAGAGCTCGGCATGTTAGGAATGCTCGTCGCTTCGTTACCAAGGTAGCGGGCCGTCTTCGTTGGAGAACGTGCCCGTGGGACCGTTCGCGTCGATTAGCGCGAGCCGGACGGGTTCATGGGCGGCTTGTTCGACGGTGCGCGTGCCGCGGAAGCCGTTGAGGTCCGTCGCGGTGAAACCGGGGCACGCGGCGTTGACCTTGATGCCGGCAGATTCGAGTTCGGCGGCAAAGGCGACCGTCACAGCATTGGCCGCCGCCTTCGATGAGGAGTAGGTGCCGAACATCGAGCGGTGCGGGTTCGTCGGGTCCGAGTTCAGCGTCAGTGATCCGCCGCTGCTGGCGACGTTGACGATGCGCGCTGCCGGGGCTTCACGCAGGAGTGGCAGCATTGCCTGCGTGACGGCGATGACACCGAAGACGTTCGTTTCGAACACTGCGCGCAGCTCGTCGAGGGGCACGACGCTCAGGCGGGTCGATGCGACCGCCTCCTCAAGCGACCTGTCCGGCTTGCCCGCATGCGAGATACCCGCGTTGTTGATGAGCACGTCGAGACGGCCGAGCTCGTGGCGGATGCGCTCGGCAGCGGCAGCGATCGAGGTCTGATTCGTGACGTCTAGCTGGATGGCGCGGGCATCGTCTCCGACGCTCTTCGCAGCCACCTCTCCCTGCTCGAGGTTGCGAGACCCGACGAGCACGGTAAAGCCGTGCGCTGCGAGATCCTTTGCGATTTGCAGACCGATTCCCTTGTTGGCCCCGGTGACCAGCGCGACGCGTTTGTCCTCCATAACGATCTCCTGACGTAGGTTAGGCGGAGAGCCTGTCCACTTCACTGTAGCCGATATCGGATATCCTGTCCACTTACCACATGGCTGCGGATCAAGTCCCATCCCCCACCAGACGCGCCGATGCCGAGCGCAACCGCAACAAGATCCTTGCTGCGGCCCGCGACGCATTTGCCGACCCGGAGGCCGAGATATCGATGGCTGAGGTCTCCAGGCGCGCCGGAGTCGGTATGGCGACCCTCTACCGCAACTTCCCCGGACGCCGCGAGCTACTTGAAGCCCTCTACACCGAGGAGGTCAACGCCGTCTGCAGAGCCGCCGAGACGGTCGACGGTGATACGCCTGGCGCAATCCTAACGGCCTGGCTGCACCGGTTCTTCGCCTTCTTCAACAGCAAACGCCACGTCGGCTCCGAGCTACTCAAAGACTCCGACGGCAGGAACCCCCTGCTCGGCCAAAGCCGCGCCCGAGTGACTGCCGCCGGTCGGCCCCTACTAGTCGCGGCGCAACAGGCAAATGAAGTACGCGACGACCTCACGCTCGAGCAGATCCTCGACATGATCATCGCCATCGCCACGATCCACGGTGACGCCGGCTACCTCGAGCCGATCCTCCAAACCACCCTCGACGGCCTACACCCCGCGAACGGTTCTACACGACTGGAAAGGCGCCGCCGTCGATCTTGATCTGTGTGCCGGTGACGTAGGAGGCGGCTGGTGAGACGAGGAAGAGGATGAGTTGGGCTGCCTCCTCGGCGGTGCCGGCACGGGCCAGGGGGATTTGCAGGGACGCGGCGATCTGGGCGGTGAGGGTGTCGGGATCGGTGTTCTGCTCTTTGGCTAGCTCGTCGATGCGTGAGGTGCTGATGAACCCCGGGGAGACGACGTTGACTCGGATGCCGTGGGGGCCGAGCTCGCTGGCCAGACCTTTGCTGTAGGCGTTGAGTGCGGCCTTCGCGGCTGAGTAGGGCAGCGAGGTGGGGCGGGCGATCTGGGCGGCGCCGGAGCTGACGTGCACAATGGCGCCTTGGCCTTGGGCGAGCATTGCGGGCACCACGACCCGGTCGAGCTGACTGCTGCGAGGAGGTTGAGATCGATCTCCTGCTGCCAATCATCGTCGTTGAACTGCATGGCACCTGGTCGGCGGATCTGTCCGCCGACGTTGGAGACCAGGACGTCAATCCCTCCGAGCTGCGCGAGCGCGCTGTCGCCGAGGGCCTGTACCTCGTCACGGTCGGACATGTCGGCAGTGATGACGGGGAAGGGGCTGTCGGACGGGGCGGTCCGGGCGCTGACGAGCACCTGTGCGCCGGCATCAACCAGTAAACGCGCGGTGGCGGCTCCGATGCCGCGGGTACCGCCGGTGACCAGTGCCCGCCGGCCGGCGAGTAAGGTGGAGCTAGCTGAGGGCATGCGAGCCATCTTGTCTCATCATCGCTGGGGGCCAGTAGCAACGGTTTTGCAGTGGACGTGCCCGCCGTTCCGCCAGCTGCCGTCGCGGGTCTGCTCGACTACTGACCTTCGACGACGGCCGATGCTAGCTGCCAAGCCCTTTGTCGCGCAGCTCGGTGAGTGCGCGTTCGCTCTTGTTGAGCTCGTCTAAGCCCATGCCTTGCAGAACCGCGGCTGTCTTGGTGAACTGGATCTCGCGGTAGTCAGCGACCTGGACGTTGTTGCCCCACGGGTCGCGGAAGTCGAGCGACCCGGAAGGCTGTACTTCCACGCCGTCGCGGCGTAGCGCCGCTCGCACCGCTTCCTTGTCGTCGACGACAAGTCCAAAGTGGCGTGCCTCGTCTGGACCCTGTGAGCGTCCAGCCGCGATCGCGATGAACTGGTCGCCCATGTCGATGAACGCCATCCGCGCGCCCGCGCAGTTCGAACTCGAAGAAGCGCCCGTACCTGGTGAGCGCTGCGTCGACGTCGTCGACCTCCAGCGCTATGTGCCTCCATCGTTGAACAGCGGCAGCGCCTTCTGGACCGTGAACAGCGTGCCGCGCGCGTTCAGCGAGAACGTCGCGGGCTCGGCGCCTATGAAGGCTCGAGGGCGTCCTACTTGACCGAAGCGGCTTCATCCTCACCGACACCGATCTACCGGAGACGCAACCGCGCGACTCGTTCGGGCTACTCGGCCGTCAGCCTCTGGCGTTCGAGACCAGCATCCCAGGACTCTTCGCCGCTGGCGATGTGCGTCACGGCTCGATGAAGCGGATCGCAGCCGCCGTGGGTGAAGGCTCCAGCGCGATCCGCTCGGTCCATCAGGCGATCGGCAAGTAGCGACAGACACGGCGATCGAGGGAGAATGCAAGCTATGCACACCGGTCAGTACCCATCTGGGCTACGCTAGGCCTATGACGGAATTGGAGAAGGGGCCGCAAGGCCTGCGCCGCGGTAGGGGCGCACGAGAGCGCATCCTCAGCGCTTCACAACAACTGTTCCGCGATCAAGGCATCACCGGCACCGGCATCGACCAGCTCTGCGCGGTGGCCGGCGTGTCCAAGCGCACGCTCTACCAGCACTTCACCGGCAAGGACGAGTTGATCGCCGAACACCTACGCCGATTCGACCCCGACATCCTCCCCGAGGTGTTCGACCGCACCGACCTCACGCCCCGCGAACGACTCCTCGCTGCGTTCGACATCGACCCGCCGCTGTGCCCGTTCATCGCAGCGGCCGTCGAAATCCACGACCCGGGCCACCCGGCACGCGTATGCGCCCGCGACTACAAGAAGGCCCTTGCCGCGCGGCTCACCGATACCGCCCGCGAGGCCGGCGCCACCGACCCCGAACAGCTCGGCGAGCAACTGGCGCTGCTCCTGGATGGCGCGTCGGCCCGCGGCCGAGTCCTCAACACCTCAACCTTCTCCACCGCCGCCGCGATCGCAGCAGTCCTCATCGACAACGCCATCACCACGGCAGCAGTGCCCCCGGCGCAGACCGGCACCTGTCAGCCGGGACGGGGCCGCGTGGCGGATGCGGCGGCGAGCTCAGCCGAGGTTGACGCCGAGGGAGAAGCGCTCCAAGCCATTGCGGGAGAGGCCTACCGACAGCAGGCCCGCTCCCTCCAGCCAGTGCGCCATGCTCACGTCGCCGGCGTCCCGCGGGCGCAGTCCTAGGCTCTCGATGAACGCCGCCACGCTTGCCTTGGCCTGAGCGTCATCGCCAGCCATGAACACGTCCAGCGGGCCACCCGCGGCCAAGACGCCGCGGAAGATGGTGTTAAACGCCTTCACGACGCGGACGCTTGCGGGGGCGGCCTCGGCGACCATCTGCGCCATGGAGGTGTCGTGAGGGATGGCCAGCCCGGTGGCGCTGGGGTTGAAGGGGTTGGTGATGTCGACGATGATCTTCCCGTCCAGCGCATCCCCGAACTCACTGACGACCGCCACGGCGCCCTCGAACAGCACAGCGAGGATCACGATGTCGCCATCCGGGGCGGCGCCCCACGTGCCGGCCGTGGCGCCGTCGCCGAGCGCCCGGGCAAGCGCCGCGGATTTCGCCGTATCGCGACCTACGATCTCGACGGCGTTGCCGCCCTTGAGGGCCAGGGCGCCGATCGCGCTGGCCATGTTCCCCGAGCCGATGATGCTTATGTCGCTCATGATGTGCTCCCGCCGCGATATTTCGCTTTGTCGCGTTCGTCCCGAATCAGGCCGGGCGTGTCGGCTCCGACAGGCTTGGGTGTGCCGCTTGTCAGGCACCGCCGCACCCTGCTCATCGCCTCAGTCCAGCTGCTTCAGGGCGCATGCGCGCAGATATCCAATTAGGTACACCGATCTGCGTGCTTATCCTAAACGACGGCCGGCCGGAACGCAAGCTATGCACACCGGTCCGTACCAACCCTCTCCTTGTTGTCGTTCCAGGCGCAGCGACCTTGGTGGTCGGCAAGAACGCGCCACTGCGAGGCTGAGCTCGACGATGACCGCTGCGCAAGGCACCAGTGTTCTACGGGCTGGTCGCCGTCGGGACGATCGGCGGCATGGCACTCAGCCTGCTCGGCGTGAACCCGATGAAACTGCTGATCCTCGTGGCGGTCATCAACGGCATAACCGCCGGACCATTCCTGATCGTCACGATGCTCGTCTCCTCAGACCGCAAAATCATGGGCGAAAACGTCAACGGCGCCCTCGCACGCTCGCTCGGCTGGGCCACCACAGTCCTCATGCTGCTCGCCGCAGTTGCCCTGTTCGCGACCGGAGGCGCGTAGACAAGCGCGAAACCGGCGCCGTGCGGCTGGCACTCAGCTCGGCCAGCGCGTCTGAGTCTCGAGGCGGCGGCGGGTGGGTTCGGTCGCTCTCTGCGTCAAAGCCCAGTACGGCCCGCTCTTACCTGCGACTCGACCGCCGTCACCACCTTACCGACGGAGGCCACCTCCACAGGCCCCGTGCTGGCGGCTCAAGACGCACTACTGGGACTTGGTGGTGGCCGCGGTTCAGTCGCGCTCGAGGAGTGCCGAGCGAATCGCTTGGTCGAAGGTCGTGCGCGACACTCCGAGCAGGCTCCAGATGCGATCGTCGCGAGCGGTCGTCGGGATGCGAAGGCCCTCCACCAGCGGACGCGCGACAGCCACGCTCGCGGGTGTGACGAGGTATAGCCACAGCGACGAAAGCCGCGGCGTCAAGAACGGCACCTCGACGAGGACCGGATGCCTTCCGCGTTGCCGTGCGACTCGCTCCATCATCATCCGGTAGGTCATCACCTCGAGCCCGCCAAGATCGAAGGTCTGGTCGTACGTGGCCTTGTTGCCGCATACGCCGAAGAGCGCTGCCAAGACGTCCGCGAGCGCGACGGGCTGCGTCTCGACCGATACCCAGCGGGGGCAGATCATTATTGGCAGCCGCTCGACGAGCGCGAGGATCGTCTCGAATGCCGCGCTCCCGGCGCCGACGATCATTGCCGCTCGCAGAACCGTGACCGGCACGGAAGCGGCCTCGAGGATCGTCGCGGTCTCGGCTCTGCTTCGCAGATGTGGCGAGAGCTCGTCGGCTGCTTCGCCAAGCCCCCCGAGATAGACGATCTGACGCGCACCGCCAGCCGCCGCGCCTCCCGCGACCGCCGTCGCTGCCGCGCGATCAAGCGCTTCGAAGTTGCTGGCACCGAGGGAATGAACAAGGTGATAGACGACATCGACACCGTCGAGTGCGTGACGCATCGCATCGCTGTCCGTCGCATCTGCGGCGACCCACTCGACACCGGCGTCCCCGACCGGGCCGGGGTTCCTCGCCACACCCACGACATCGTGCTCCGCTGAAAGCGCGGCCGTTAGCGGCCCCCCGATTGTGCCGCTCGCCCCGATGACGGCAACGCGCACTCAGACCGCCTCGCGCGCGACCCGCGCCAGAAAGCGCCTGCCCACCAGATCGTGCAGCAACGCCTCGATCCGCCATAGCGGCCCGCGCAGCGTCGGAGCGAAGCCGGCGACATCCACCGCAACGTGAACACCGTCGGCGCGCCACCCAATCGTCCCGCCCGACCGCCGCGCGAATAACCCACCAAGGATCGCGCGGCGACCGTCCACAACCGGACCGAAACGCAACAAGACCGGCCACACACCCAGCAAACGGAGTGCGTCGCCCGAGAACCGCACCGAGCCCAGCGTGGTCCGTCGCGCCGCATCCCAGTACAGCTGCTCGAGCCGCGCCACATCCAGACCGACTGTGATCGGCGCACACTGACACGTATCGATCGTCCCGCTCGCGTGCATCACCTTGACGCTCTCCATCCACGTACAGAGGCTACGCCCCAAAATCCAACCCCACGCGCCACCACACCCACCACCACCGGGCGATCGCTCAAAGGCAGAGCGAACACGCTCGAAGACGCTCAGACGGCGACGCCTGCGCGCGACGAGCTGTAGTCCGACGGATCACCTATTGAGTACGAGCCTGGACGCGCGATCCGTTCAGCTCGGGGGTATCCTCGTCAGATGGCAGAGCAGCGTGAGATCGAGTTTGTCTTCGAGCCGCAGTCCGAAGGTGGCTATTACGTCTACGCGCCGGAGCTTCCTGGCCTGCACACGCAGGGCGAGGATCTCGATGACGCGACCGAGAACGCGCGCGAAGCGCTCGAGTTGTATATCGAGGGGCTCCTCGAGGAGGGTCGGCCGATCGACAGCGGCGTCGTTCGGCGCAAGCTTCCAATCTCCGTGTGAGCGAGCGCCTGCCGGTCATCTCCGGCGCCCAGCTGATCCGAGCGCTCGAGCAGCAAGGCTGGGAAGTAATACCGCAACGGGGCAGCCATGTGCGCCTCAAGCATCCCGATCGCTCGGTCTTTCTCGTCGTGCCACTGCACCGCGAGCTGAAGCGGGGCACACTCAGCGGGATCCTTCGCGACGCCGGACTCGACCGCGACGAGCTCCGCAAGCTGCTCTAGACGACCACGGGACGGCGCGATGCACGGCGCCGCGCGCGACTCCGAAACGAGGGTTGACGGGCCGCTCGGCCCGACGGCGGTGAATGGGCAGTCGAGCGGTCCAAACTGCCCGAACTCCCGGTAAATGAACGCAAACTACGGGAAACTGCGGTTTGCGGCGGGCTAGCAGATTGGGCCGATTTGCAGGCAGAACGGACGATTTCGCGCGCACGGATGTATCGCTTCACACGCGAGAGGTCGCTGGTTCGAAACCAGCCGTGCCCATAGGAAGGACCTGTAAATCGACGGTTTTTAGGCCGACAACGTCGTTTCCGTTGGACGCGAGCGCTCTCGCTGGGACGTTGTCCCGTGATGGAGCCCATGTGCAGCGGTCACGTCATTGACGCAACGCAGACGGTCCAAATCAAGCGAGGCTGTCGCGTAAAGGGGGGTCTGTCCGGCGGGTTTAAGACGATTCGTTGATGCCTCAGAATTTTCATTTCAGCGGATCGTGAGCATGTGTTTTTGATGCCTC
>Ga0224551_1000052_pt1 | contig 12056 bp, 17 predicted proteins | sample 714P32024metaG_FD_179899 | JGI IMG/M metagenome (GOLD analysis project Ga0224551, IMG submission 179899) | Peat soil microbial communities from Stordalen Mire, Sweden - 717 P3 20-24 | ecosystem: Environmental > Terrestrial > Soil > Wetlands > Peat | place: Sweden: Norrbotten County, Stordalen...
TCGCCAGCGTTTCAGCGATCACGGCTGCGGTTGAGAGCAGACGGGCAAAAGCAGAGCTGGAGGCCAGTTCGAAAGCTTCGGCGGACGCGGCTGAGAGCGGTGAGACCCCAGAAGCATTGGCCGGGGCCGCGCCCGTAGAGGCGATGGCATCTGCTTCGAAGGTTGATGGAGATCAAGCGGAGAAGATGGAGCATGAAGCTCCCAAGGCCATGGCAGCGGCGGCGGCAGCGGACGGAGCAGCGTCCGATGGAGATGCCAGCGCGATTGCCAACATCGTCGACAGCGTGCTGGCCGACCTTCGCCCGAAACTGCTGGAAGAGATTTCGAAGAAGCTGGCCCGGAAATAACAGAGTCGCGCTCCCTTCGTGCGATCATCCCGACACCCACCCTTCGTAAAAACCCAATTCAGCCTTGGTGTACGTACTATGCTGATCTGCTCGCACTCCTGCACGGGCGCCGGGCAAAGTCAAGCGCCAAAGTGGTCTAATCTGACCAGACATCCGTATTGGCCACTTCTATTATGTTACGTAGTGAAGAGGTGAGACGACTGTTACAAAGGTCAGTCCAGCTTCTTTTCACAAGTGAGGTTCCAACATGGAAACCATATTGATTGTTCTTTTGGTGGTGTTCTTGCTCGGTGGCGGCGGCTGGGGATATTCTCGCTGGCGCGGCTAACGCAATTCCTAAGGGATGAACGTTGACACGCTGCTTGACCCTATTTTCGGTTTGATGAGGGGTTCGAATATACGGAGACAAACTTCCGAACCCTCCATCAGGTTCCCTGAACTAAGTCGGCCCATCTGAAGTTCTCTCTCCTTAGGCTTTCAAAGAAAGCGACGTACCCCATGCATTCGAGTTCAATCCTGCACGAAGTTCAGCAACTCTACAACGTGAGTGACCGTCTTGACTCACTGGCGGAACAACACCCCCTCGTCTCCGAAGCACTCGTAACCATCTCGGGCAGCGTTCGCAATACCGCCACTCTGTTGGAAGTGCTAGTGGCAACGAGAGTAGGGCGGATTTCCGGATTGGATCCAGCAAGTAACTGATTTGTTTATCGCTGTCTTTGCGCTGATTTCAGCGCGGACGCTAGTCGTGAGGAACGACACTTAGAAGTGAACTATGAACTTGCAGACCGCTCTCGCCATAGTCAACGCGATACTCATCCCCGCCAATCAGAAACCAGTAAAAGTGTGCACTGTTGAACAGACGGAGCCGGGGCGTTCCGGCAAAATATTAGGAGGTATAAATATCGGGAATAGTTTGTGCACACACCCTTCCGAGTAACATCTAGGAGAATCGAATGAAATCCGAGAAGCTATTTGTTGTTGTCTTCGGGTCGCTCGTCGTGCTTGCATTGTCACTGCCGGTAATGGCACAGGACACCACGCAATCCACCACCACGACGACACAGACTCCGGCTCAGCCGCAAACCCAAACCACTCAGACGAACGAGAGCACCACGAAGTACAAACACCATCACAAGAAAGTGAAGAAGGAGAAGCAAACAACGACTACAACCACGACCCCACCCCAGCGGGAGCATACCGAGACGACGACCACGACCACCACGCCTCCGCCGCAGTAATTCCAGGAAGTCGGTCCGATAGGCCGCGCCGCCATAAGAGTCGTGGCGGCGCGCATCTTTCTCCGTCAGAAGCTGTGCTTCCCCTCAGCGAGTAAGAGATCTCACCATTCAAGAACTTATCGCACAGCTTCCCGTGGAAGCTCTCACAGTACCCGTTCTCCCACAGACTCCGGGGGGCTGGCCCCCCTTTGCACCACCACGACTTTGGCTGCCTCACCCTTCGTGATTTTCGGAGGGTGAGCACCATGGAAAATGGCATCAGGGACTCTTCTCACCCGCAGTTCGGCCTTCTGGGTTTCGTTCACCAGCACGCGGCCTCTCGCTCTCCGTCGGCAAAGTGTCGGAAGCTCTAGTCTCTGACGCACCTTACTTCTCCAGTAGCTGGGTCGGTATAGCGATGCTGTCCCGCCGGACATGGCGCGCCCGGGCCCCGCTGGCCCTGTTGGCCGGACTGCCCCTGGTCACCCCGATGCCCCTGTTGGCCGGACTGCCCCTGGTCACCCTGCTGGCCTTGTTGGCCGGACTGCCCCTGGTCACCCTGCTGGCCCTGTTGGCCGGATTGCCCCTCGTCACCCCGATGGCCCTGTTGGCCGGACCGCCCCTGGTCGCCCTGCTGGCCCTGCGCACCCTGCTGTCCAGGGGGCCCTTGCTGCGGAGCTGGGCTTGTGTTGCAACCGCTAATAAATATGGCTAGCAGAATTACAACTGTAACTAGCGAACTCTTCATTTGATTCTCCTTTGTTCTGGTGCTGCTCGATGCAATATGCAGCTACCGTAGACGATGGTACACCGCGAGAATAGTACACATGTCGTATCAGCGCGCACTGTTCTACTTTGCTCAGTTATCTAGAATGATTTCTAGGGTCCATTTAGTGTCCACTCGCGGAACATCCGCGAGATTTTGCAGCATTTGGCAGAGACCTAACCTGCTTAATTCATAGGGGATGCTGCCCCGGGCGCCGAATCTTTTTCACCGCGCGGTGCCTTTGATTTGGCTAGCCGCGCGCCTCCCCACGCTCTCTCACCCCTCGCAAGACCTGAACTCTTTACCATTCGGTAACGAGGGCAGTTTCAAATCGCTCTGCCTCCTATCCCCTGCGCACGTTTGACGGGGTAGTGTATGGCGACGGCAAAAGTGCTACACGTTACCATTTAGTAATATCTGCTGGGGGCGCGGGACGGGCATGCGAGTGAGCGCAGGAAAGCGCGGGCGAGAGCGAGTGCACCCGAGATCGCTTCAGCGCCTCCGGACGGCAGCGGGCGATGTGCCCGCGAGTTCGTGATACGCCAACTGACAATTCGTCTTGAAATGCTTTTACCTAGCAGCGATAAAGAGAGCATAATTTGTACATGACACGGGACCGTGCGCTCTGGGAAGCAGTTGCGACAGTCTCGATTCGCTCTCTAATCATTTGGGGCATGCTCCTCTACGTCGTAAGGGCGAATGCGACGGGCTGACGCTATGTTCCGCTGGGAAGGTTTTGCGGACATGGTAGGCAGTGCCGAACGTCAATCGGAGCCTCGCGCTTTAGCCGACAACGAAAAACGCGGAAACATCGACGTTCATAAGAGGACCCGTGTTATATTTCCCCGCTAAACGGGCCCACCCGCCCATGTGTGGCCTTCACTAGCATTAACTGACAGCATTTGAGACTCCTGTACGGTTGCCATCCATGCGATCATCACCGAATTGCATGTACGGGAACATCACTTTCTCGAACGCCACGGACTATTAAACAAATTCTCGACCGAAGATTCAGAGGGCAAACGATGAAACGCATCTTAGTTCTGGTCTTCATGCTTTCAGCTTCGCTGGCAGTCGGCCAAGCCAAGCCCCGACAGGCGACACTCACGCAACAGAAAATATGCGCCGATCAAGCACGCAAGGCATTCAAAGAGTATTACGTCCCCGACAAGAAAGGCATCACGTACGACTACACGAATCACTACGATCCCGCCGCGAACATCTGTTACATAATGGTTCATGGGTTTGGAGTTTATAAAGACACTGGCGATCCCGCTTCTTCGGATGTGGTCTTCGATGCAATTGAGGGACGGACGTATGCCAGTTACTCCTGGATCAACTCACAGCAAAAGAAATTCTGGGAAGTCGCTCCAATCGAGTGCAGCGTGAAACCTCGAGGCGGCGAACCGATAACCTGCAAGTCGTCCGATGAATTTGAGCAACTGGTTGACAAATACTTCGGGATCGGGCGATGACCTTCACGATCCAAGCCGACTGGGATGTGCTGGCGCTCGAAGACGCGCCTGAGAGAATTGCATGGTTCAAGGAGCGCATTGCTCAGGCGGTGTATTGTGCGACCGCCGATGAAGCGATCCGTTGCTCTATCCTCCCAAACATCTCGCGTTTTATTCCTCGATCATGTTCTTCACTGGATGCACGCCGCGCGGATAACGCCATCGTCCAAGGGGACAGGGAAGGAAGTCGCCCTGCGCGGACGTTATCCGGGGTAATCAGAGAACGTTGCAGAACCACGCAAAGGGTTCGTATGAGCATCCCACCGCGTTGGCAAACGGGCAGCAATCCTCGAATAACCTGTTCTTCGGTCATGCCGTCACCGCCTCGTCAGCGACGGTTTCCCATTCGGCGAGACAGCCTTCCTCGCGGGCCACGATTTCAAGTTCTTGCAACGTGAGATTCTCCATTGCGGGTAGGTTTGTACGCCAATCGAGGATGCGGTAGCAGTCGGCTCTGTAGCCGCGTCCGCTTTCGCGCATCTTCCTGACCACTCGGTCATCAGCGTAGAGTTTGCGATTCAGTCGTTTGATCAGTGCGTTTTCGGTAACGGTTCTTTTCAACATTAGTGTCTCCTATTGCGGGGGCTGATTGCCCGTGTGTATATACCCAAAAACGCGACGTGACCCGGAGTTTTTTTGCGAATAAAGTTGGCGAGTCGCGTGCAGACAAATCATCTAGCCGGGTAGTCCGCTAGATGATTCCGCGCTCGCCCGCTATACCCGCTCAAAAGCTCGCAATTTCGGGGATTTGGATGTAGTGTGATCCGCGCGGGCCAGATCGGGCCCGGAGGACCAGCATGAGCGCCCTGCCAACGGAAGAAAGGCGAGAGCAAATAATCCAAGAGCAGACCACGATCGCAAAGAATGCTTTGGCAAAGCTACGAGCAACAACCTGTAGGTACGGAAGCTCAGAGAACGCAGAAAGAAGTACTAGGCTGGCGTTATGTTAGCGAGATGACCAAGTTGGCCAAGTTCCAGGTTGGGCTTGACCTCCCTGAACAAGGGAACTAGTTAGGGTTAGCACTCGCCCGCAGGCCGTAGGAACAGACTAAGAACTGGGCGGCTTTTCACTCTTTCGAGTGAGCAGCCGCGTAACAGCGGTGGTCAGTTCTTCCTTTTTCTTAAGTGCCTCGGAAATTCTTTCTGCAAGTTCCGTTAGAACGACTCTGATCGCTTGCGCTATGGCGAGGCATTCTTCGTCAGTATCCGCGTGCAGCCCTTGGCTCAATGCATCATGCAGCAGAGTCAGCGGATTGTGCTGCCCGTCTATTAACAGCGTCTCGGGAATCCCGTGCTTTATTTTGTCGAGAGCCTTGCTAAATTGCGTCTCTTTCGCAGCCGCCTCGAATTCTTTAAGTACGTCCGGTTTGGCGCCGAGCTTCGCCGCTACCTTAGCAATTTCCCCAATGATCCGAGTTTTCTGGTTTTCCACGACTCTGCGGTAATAGGCGAACGCGCCAATACCCATGCCGCGATTTTCAGCACGTCGGCCTTGTAAAAAGAGTTCCCGATCTGGTCCTATCAGTGAGATCACACGGGCAGGCGTCGCAGGGCCGAACGGCGGCGTCTCGCCCAACTTTGACGCTATGCCCTCTCCTGGGCTACCCGTCATCTTTGCGGCAATTGCATACGATTTTCTCTTTGATTGACAATTGCGGCAGACAAAATGCAGGAACCCAAATGCCCATCCGTTTCCTTCTAAATAGATGGTTCCCGACGAATGGGTAAAAAAACGGAAACCATCGCACGCTTCCGAGTCGCAGTGCAGGAAAACATCAGGCGTTTGCGCTCTGAAGTTTGTGCCGTACCTCTCCCATAAACTACTTACCTCGAAAGTGGAGTCGGGCGGAGACTTAGCCAGAAACTCCGCCCAGTCCATTCCCTTCGGCTTGGGTGCAAGTTCAGCCTTTGGTGGCGCGTTGACCATCTTAGGTGGCATTGTACCTCGTCACAGGAGAGTCCCGGACTTGCGGTTGCGGCCCGCTGGCAGCGTTGCGCGTGTCGGGTGCGGGTGTAAACTTCAACCCATGCGTAGGTTAAAGATCAAGGCTTCCAAGATTTCACTTTTGACGATCACACGAAGTCCTCAGTGGAACGACAAGATGGTCTACATTCTTGCGGCCAACAGGTACTTCAAGTACCAGAATGGTCGTTCTCGCATTATCTACATCGGCACAACGAAAAAGGGTGCTGGGCGGCCAGCAGCGTCAGCAGTGAACAAGGCAAGTCAAGCGTTCGGGAAGTTGCATGGAGTGAAGACCATCGAAGTACACATCTCAACCTGTCGTCCTCGCAGGAATTTACAAACCTGGAAACACCTTGAGTCCGCATTGCTCGACACATTTGTGAATAGATACTTTCAACTTCCGAAATACAACAAGATCAGACCCAAGCCGAAAAAGGGACTCTTCCGCTACACTCCTCTGACCAGACTCATAAGCCAGTTTGATCGGGCATGATTGCTACGCACATCAATTGAACGATTCAGGCCGTTGCGCTTGTGCTGAAAGTGCTCCCACACTTCGGGCAGCGTGTTTGAGTCGAACTGACTCGGAGCAACTCCGCCGGTGGAATCTGATATCCGCAGTGTGGGCAGAGCGTGGCGAGGGACGCCCACACTTTTTCGAGATTGATCTTTTTCCGGGCGGGCATTCGGGCCTCAGACTATGGCGTTTTCTGCCCCTTCGTGGCTTTTCTCGCCGAGTATGCTTCGAAATTGCAACTCTATGGCCTTCATCGCAACCGGAATGTCCTCCTCAAATCTATGAAATGCGCTCATGACAGCCGCGGCATATTGTTTGTGTGTTTGCTCATCGGGAGAAGGCATAGTGCCCCACATTCCAATGGGCGCAATTGTTTTTCTGAGATCGTCCACGAGCTTGTCCAGCAATGCGCAAATGTTGTCCGGTAGATATATCCGATGGCCATCGACAAAGAGAGCGAACTCACGGATCATCTCCAGTGTCTTGTTGAACTCCTCCCGTTTACCCTGCTCGCCCGAACCTCCGCCAATCGAAACATATCGTTTAGCCGTCCAGAAGACATCCACAGCTAGGCGCTTGTATAACTCCGCAATTACTTGTGCACGTTTCTCGTGAAGCTTCGAAAACCGCACTTGATGCTCAAGTTCCGTTATCTGAAGGGAACTCCTCAGCCGCTCGATTTCGATGTTGGATTCGGACTGCAATCGGTTCTTGAACGCCTCGAACTCCCGAGCCCATTTATTGTTGAGTAGAGTTTTGATCAACCAAGCGGCTACTCCAAGGAACGCTCCTTGTCCGCCCACTGTCGTGATGATGTCCTGCCAGTTGAGGGCCATGGGCACGAGTATAATCTGGATTCTTTCTTGTTCGCGGGTTAGGGCGCGTCAAAGAATACCCCGCTCTTGCGATTGCAGCCCCGTGGGGCCCGACTTACTCATCGGGATAGCCTGAACCCTCGCTCAGTACCTGCTGCGGTTTTTTCTATCTGAACTTCGCGGTTTCGGAAGCGCTTGCGTCGGAAACCTTCGCCCCGCATTCGGGATTTTTATTCCAGCCTGTGGCAGCGTTGCGCGCCTAGGTCGATTCCTTAACGGCGAGTCACGGGTTTAGGGCTGAGGGAGAGATGGCTGTCATAGGTGAGTCGGTCGTGTCGGTATCGTATTGCTAGCTGGTTTCCACCTTCGTGCCGTAGAAGTTCGGCCCTGAGTTCGTTGACCGTGTATAGATAGTGTCCGTTGATAGAGATGATTACATCACCGGGTTTGATGTCAATGGTATCTGCGGGTCCATTAGGCTGCACACCGGAAATTTCAAGTCCGTTGTGTTTCGCGTCCGGATTACCCTTAAACCAAATTCCGATTCGGGCCTCCTCTGTGATGGCCCCTGAAGTATTAGCGGGCACGGCAGGGCCTTGGATGGTTGAGGTCACGGCCTCGGGGGCAGGTGTTTGGGCACTTACCGCCGGGACGGCGGTGTCAACGGGTACTGGCTCCGCCCCGGCACTCTGGGCAGGCTCGGCACGCTTCGTCAAAGCCTGTTGCGGGAGACTGTGCATAATAGCTTTGCAAGCATCCTCAGTGTTTCCACCAACAGTTCTAGCGACTCCTGAAAAGATTATGTCGCCCTCTTTGTTGGTCACGAGTATCTGGTCAGGCTTGTGAATCAGCTTTCCTCCAATAAAGAATCTAGTCGCCGGAGCCCAGTTCATAGTAACTACAAAATCAGCCTTGTCTTTGTCTACGGTCGGAGTCAATTCCGGGCAGCGTTGCAGGAACGTCTTTGCCAGTTCCATAAACTGGTTGTGACCAGCCGAATCAGTGCGGGGGACTGGATGGTCAACTCCCGGAACAGTTTTATACCCAGCCCCGGCCTCAAGGAACACACGTGTCTGAGCAGAAGCAAACGACGACAGCAGCGCAAGCAACAAAATAAGTTTCATCTTCCAAAAACAGCGTTGTGTTGCTACGGCGAGGATTGTACATCCAAGGCGGGGAAGTTGTGAGGCAACTCCCGGCGAACCTGTCTGAATTGGACCGTTTTGGACCGTAATCGGCTGCCAAGTGCACGCCAAATTGAGGTTTTTTGGCAGACGCCATCGTTCGCAATGATGCACTCTCCCGGACTAGCGGCAACAGGCTATCAGGCATTCGCGGAAACGCTGACAAGCTCCGCCAGCGCCTGCCAATGCCGTGGATGCGGGCGGTAGCCTTGCCGGATTTGACCCGCGTACCAACGGGAGACTCCGATCCGTGATCGAATGGCGGATGTTGAAACGCCTGCGAGCAGCGGCTGGATTTGTTGTGAGAACACTTCGCTCGTTAGCCAGGATGGTTGCATCGATGCGTCCCATTTCGAGCACGCCTGTGCGTGCCGTCGCCGCGACGCTACATGTTTGGCACGAGCTTCCGGGCTGCGTGCAGCCACACGGCCGATTCGTGAGGCAACCACGAGGCGTTCGGTCGCGTTGACAACTGCACAATTCCCACAATGATTTCGCTCGGGCTTGACGGGTTTCCCGCAGCCGCTACAGAGGTGTTCCGGTTTCGGACGATTCACTCCGGGTACGTCGCTGCCTTTCGCCTGACGCTTGTTCCTTTGAGTGAGGCGCGTTGCGATCCCTTGTCGAGCAAGCCTTGACGCAGGTTTGACGATGGACGATGAAATCTCTTGCGCGACGCTCTCTGCTACTGGAGCCATCAGTCTGCGCCACGTGTCCGAAGTTCCGCAGAGCTTGATTGCCAATGATGACGAGATGCGGCAGTTCCCATTTCGATCTTCCCAAAAGTCAGAGCGACGAAGAGGCTCGCTCTGAAGCCAGTTCAAAACGAATGCGTCAACCCCCGATGGCCTGCAAACTTCCAACAAGTCGCAACTGAGTGAATCCCTGCTGGGCGTATCCACATGAAGTAGGCCAATCGACGGATCCATTCCCATTGCAACCGCAGAAATGCGAGCTTCGCTTTCCAAGATTCCGTATAGAAAATTGAGTAGGGAGTTTGGCGGGTTAGCAGCCAGACGCGGGCTCTGAGTCAGGGGTGAGATGCGAGAGCCAAAACGCTTCCAATGTTCTGGCACGCTGCGTTCTTCCTTTTTCGGCCAGCGAATTGGTAGATCAGACCATGACTGCCAGTAAAGCTTCGCCGCCAGGGCCTCAATCAGCCTTACACTTTCGATACTCTCGGCGGTCGGTAGCTGACCTCTCTGTCGATCGATCGCGTCAGCTGTCGCAGAATCACGCAGAATGTCGCGAACGAGGGTAGCTTGCCCATCCAGCTTTTGACCGATTAGATCCTTGGAAATCCTCAGCGCGGGTCCCATTGACGAGTGCGAGCGCCTGCGCCCTTCGGAGTTTGGCATCGGATGGGGAAACGGGACTCGTAACGAAGAGCACCTTACCTCGGCGGTCAAGCATGACGAACGCCGCACCTTGATCCGCTAGCCAGCGTAAGGCTTCAAGCGTGATGAAGCCGTCGCTTCCAATCATCACCACTCTGCGCAACCCGTGGCCCACCCGAGGAAGGCGGATGGTCCGACGCTCGTCTGCTATTCCATCGTGCAGGATCAAATGGCCAGCGTTCACTTGAACACGTATGCCGAATCCGTTCAGGACCACGACACCAGATTTGCGGATTGCGGATGAGTGCGATAGGTTGGGCGAAGCCGTCATGGAGGTCACTCTCCTTCGGCGGTCAGAGCTGTTCGCCTGCTCTAACAGGCGGGCAGCTCGTTGCTGTAACTGATTATATATTCTATAACTTACAAGCACACACCTCAACGTGGAAATGCGTTAGAGTGAGGGCAAAAGCAAACTATTGACAACGGATGAGTGCACGCATTTAATGAAAGAAGCCTTTCTGTACTGTGCAAGTAGAGAGGACTATAGGACAGGCGGGAGCCAGTCCCGAAATGCAATGCGGATGAATGTTACGCCTCTGTAGTTACCACGACGAGTAGACCTCGCCATTCCGAGCAACACCGGCCGGAGCAACATCGTGGCGAGGACGCAAAAGAACTGGTAGGGCGGCTGAGACTCCAATATTTGCATTAGTCCCGAGCAAAAGCACGCGGGCAAGATGACACTTTTTCCTGGGGGGGAGAAATGTCAATGCCCGTTCTACGACCCACTACCGCCATCCCGCAGATTGTACCGTCTTTACCAAACAAGGTTCTCCTTACCCGCGACGAGTGTGCCGAAATTCTGCGCATTCACGTTCGCACCTTAGATACGTTGCTTAAGGGCGGAGTGCTCCATTTTAAGAGGGTAGGTGGGCCACGGCGCGGGCGTGTGCTCGTGCCGCGTGTAGAGGTTGAGCGGTTTCTTCAGATGGAGGAACCTGCTACCAGCAGGTGAGGTGACCTATGGCTCGCAGAAAACGCGAGCGCCAGAAGGTCATCCGTGGCAGGGCTCCTTCTGACGCTCGTAACATCAAAACTAAGTCTATCTTACCATCCAAGCTCCCCGAGCGCAGCTTCGCTGCCCGTGATCGTGCCTTACACGCTTTGGCGGATATGCGGCGTGGCGCTTCGCCGTCTGAAGCCGCGCGCGACAACCGCGTAACCGTACGAACAATCAAGAAGTATGTAGGCGGAGCGCTCCTGCAAGATCGTCCAGGCGGACGAATACGCGCCACAAAGAGCGACCGCCTTGTTCGCTACGTGCAAATTTCAGGTCGGTTCGGCCCCGTTGAAATAAAAGTTCGCGGCTTAAAACAGGCGAGTGACGCCGCAAGATACGATGCGGCTGTCAGCAGGTATCTACGTGGCGATCTTAAGGCTCTCGCGCCTTGGCACGGAAAGAAGATCGGTGGCGTTGAGCTAATAACAGCAGGGCCTGCTCTGAAAGACCTCGCTCAGAGAGAGTTACTGCCTCATTCGCTTTACCGGGCGCTCTCAGGCGGTGCGGCATGAAGGGGAAGCGACCGCGAGTCAAATGCCCCGACTGTCCCGCGTATTGTTTCTGCGGAAGCACGAAGGACATGGAACAAAACCATCAGGGTGGGTTCAATCACCTCCCTTGGTTCACTTATCCATTTTGCAAAAAGGACCATGCAGAGTTCCATGTTATGTGTCGGCGGGCCGGTGTTGATTTCAACTACACGAAAAATATGTCGATTCGACTGATACAAGCACTGAAGGCCATGTTGGTTGGCGTCTGGATGGTGCTGGACATGTTGGAGAAGCACGTGAGAAGTCAATCGGAGGGTCGATCATGAGCGATGCCCCAGTCCACGATATTTTTCTCCGCGCTCTTGCTGTCCCCGCCAAGGAGAAAAAGAAGCATAAGGGCAGGAGCAAACGTAAACGCCGCACTCGTGCGAACAACCGTCGCAAATGGCCAAAGCACGCGCTTGTGTTCGATACCGAAACGCGGATTACAGCGGATCAATCGCTGTCCTTCGGCGTATATCGGCTCTGTGCGCTAGTGAATGGCAGTTATGCAGTCAAAGAAGAGGGAATCTTCTATGCTGACGAACTGGCCGCGAAAGATCGCAAGGTAATAGAAAACTACCTCCGTACCGCAGTTTCCGATGTGGCATCCTTTCCGCCACGATTCCCGCTGTTCTCGCGCTCCGATTTCATGAAAAGAGTGTTCTGGCCGGCGATCAAGTACAACGGAGCACTGGTTGTCGGGTTCAACCTGCCCTTCGATTTGGCACGCCTAGCCTTGGATTGGAGCCGAGGCGGCGAAGACGAATGGTCGCTTGTCATGTCGCGGTACAGAACAC
>Ga0224551_1000054_pt1 | contig 11883 bp, 22 predicted proteins | sample 714P32024metaG_FD_179899 | JGI IMG/M metagenome (GOLD analysis project Ga0224551, IMG submission 179899) | Peat soil microbial communities from Stordalen Mire, Sweden - 717 P3 20-24 | ecosystem: Environmental > Terrestrial > Soil > Wetlands > Peat | place: Sweden: Norrbotten County, Stordalen...
AATTTGCAAACCGTCTGAGCCTGAGGTTGGGGTTGTGGTTGATACTTCTGTGCTTGATGTGTCGGTGGTAGGGGTTGAGTCAACGACGCTTGCCGCGTCGAGTAAACCTGTATCGCCTGCGCTCATATTGAGTCTCTTACTTTCGTGGCGCTGTGCGCCGTGAGTTGGTGTTGCTATTGCGCCGTGTCTGAGTCACGGGTTGATTCCTAAAGTTGTTGCTTACGCTGATGTGAACAACGTAGTGTTATGAGTCCCGTTGTCTGGTCGTAGGATTCTACGGCTTGAGTACAGCCGCATTGTGGGCAAAGTAACTGTGTATTACCCATGGTGGGTGCCCATGCCTTTGCTTTGTACTTACGTGGCCGGTGCAGGATGTTGCATTGGGGTAGGACATCTTCATACATTCGAGTTGCTTGAGTATACTGCATGTTGGTCCTACTTTACATCTACAAAGGGAACCACTGGTTCACCTTTGCTACTGCGTCTGTTGTGAATCTGCTGCTTAGGCGTTGCCCAGCGTACGTTGCTGGGAACGTAGTGACCGTTGTTATTGGTTCGGTCGAGTGTCTTTCCCTTTGGTCTGTTTCCAACATCTTCTAGAAATGCCTCAAAGGAATTAAACCAACGTGTGCAACACCGAATGCCTCTTCCGCCCCAATCTGAAAATTGTGGAGTATTAGGGTTGGTGCAGCGGTTTTTCATATTGAACCATGCACGATATTCAGGTGTGAAATGTCCACGCCTAGAGTGGCCGTGTGTCGCTCTATCTGCGAGGCATCCACAGCTTTTGGTGTGACCAGAAACTAGGTGACCACCTGTAACAATTGCTGTGTTTCCACATTCACACTTACATAGCCATAGGGAATCTGTTCTTACGTTCTTTCCGTAAAAACTTAGCACTGTTAATAGGTTGAAGACCTGTCCAGTACGGTCTTTGAAATGATTTCCGTGCTTCATCGTTTCTCCTGAGTCATAAACTTATCAAACGTGTCAAACCAGTCAATGGGCTTCTGCGTAGGGATTAACCTAGCGGACCTGCGCTGCTTGAAGCCGAACGTCTCTTGCTCTGGCGTAGGAGAGTGGTAACTACGTTGCGCTGGTTTGGGTGTATCAGGTACCGCTAGTTCTGCAATCTCCAACATCTCAATTGAATTGAGCGCTGGGTGACGCAAAGCCAGCCCGTTGTGCTCACTCGCATTGTTGAACTTATGCTTATGCCGTGCCATACTCTGCCTCTTCTAGTTCTCGCAGAGGTGTTGGTTCTGGGATGACTTTTCCATCTACTAGGGAAAAACACGCTGGTTCACCATCGTAGATCGTGGGTTGCTTCAGTTGGTACAAAAACGTCTCTGGAACGTAGTAGTGACTTGCATGTTTCTTTGCAAAGTCACAGAGGACTTCTGAGTTGATCCACTGATCCTTTGGAATGCCCTTTGCCAATACTTCGAATCTCGACAGTACAACTGTCGGAGTGATTGCTATGCCACTGCCAAAGGCTGCTTGCTGCTTAGTTAACTTAGGCATTAGACTAGCCCCCAACGATCTGCTCAGAGTCCGCTAACTGCTCGATGCGGAACACCAGACCATCAGCGCTCATCGGCTTAGCCTTGAACTCTGCAATTGCCACGCGAGCGGCTGCCATCAGTGGTGCGTAGTGAAAGGTGGCTGATAGTTCATCCAGCTTCATACCGGGGATGCTGAGTTTTAGTTCCTTGATAAGGAGAGTTTCAAGTTCCCTCGACGTTCCAATGTCAACGAACCTTTTAGCACGCCGTGCAGTCCACACAGCAACGGGCTCAGGTGTAGGCGCTGGCATGTCCGCTGGGGTTTGAATCTTGGACTTGCCAAATTCAAGCAGGTTGTTAACGGCATCACGTTTGGCAACTAGCTTTGCATTCTCTTCAGATGTCAGCCCTTCATACACAGTGGTCTGTGCATTGGCTGAGCAGTCTGGGAACAGGATACGCGCTAAGGGAGAAGGTATTGCGGATTGCTGAGCGTCCTCTGTGACAACGTTGCTGTTGTCGTTCAGGGTAAGTAACTGCAATTCCAGTTCCCGTTCCAACCTATGCGCCTTCTCTGTCTCTTCTTTGAGATGCTGTGCGAGTTCCTCTGCGGCGATGCGTGCTCTCTTCTCCAGCAACGAAGCCGCCATTCGCTCTTCGGCTGCCTTGCGGTCAGCCGCCATAATGGCATCGGCCTCAGCTTGTGCTTCTGCTTCTCTTGCAAGACGGTTCCTGCGGATTTCCGACAGTACAAGCGCCTCTTGGGATTCGGCTGCTATTCGTGCTTGGGCTTTCGCAGATAAGGCATTCATTTGCTTGGCTGCATTGTCTGCACGAGCCTGATCAATCTTTTGCTGTAGTTCTTGCTGCTTCTTGCTCAGCAGTGCTAACTCTTCCTCTGCTGTTAGGGGTGTCTCTGTGTTTTCCATTTGTGAGTCTTTCTATTAACTTCCGAATTCTGGTTCGATGGTTGAATCCATCCTGATCTGCAATGTTCTTTGCTCACCTGTAGTGGTACTGGTGGCGGTTAGCAGAACGTGGATCGTGCCTTTACATCGTGTTGTGTCTGGAGTCTGATACGTAACCGATGTTAGCCCGTACAGTTTGACTCCTTGCAAATACTCAGGTGGTGTAGCAAAGCCTGCGGTAAATCCTTGCAAGGTGCCCCAGTAACTCGAACCCCAAACACTGGAATTTTTAAGGGTCCAGTTGCAGACGACAGGGGTACCACTATCGTCTACGCAAAACACGGTTAGGTTACCTACTGCTGGGTCCACCGCAACGGTTGTTGGGTAAGCAGCACCTTTACCATTTGTAAAAATTAACATATGCTTCCTGCTTTCATTCTGAGTCTTTACTTAAACTGTGACGAGACTTTATCCGCAGTGCATCTGCACTGAAGTGATCCTCGTGGTATATCTTTGCCCTGTTGCGCTCATCATGTAGGATGGCACTTACAATCCGCGCTGCGTCCAACACATTTTTCTCTGGGCGTGTGCTTAACCAAATCTTGGCTTTGTCCATGGCTACTTTAATCTGCTCAGGGGTACTGGATTGCCATGACGATGCGAATCCACGGTCAGGTATGCTCTTACCTCTAAACGTCTCGAAGAAGAGTTTACATATATCATCGACTTTCATTGCTGTCCTTTCTTGTTGTTTCCTTCCTTAAATGAAGTTGGGACCAGCGGCGATTTAAGCGCACACTAGTCCCTGACGTTGGAGAATGACTCCAGCGATATCATTGGTGATCATTGTTTGAGTTTCTGGACCCTGATGTCCGCACAGTTTATAGTGACGTAAACCGTTTCTGGTCCGTATGCCTCGGTCAGCAGAATGACTGCTTGGCCGTTGCTTACAGACTGGACTGTGCCTGATAGCATAGCTCCATTTCCTGCTGTTACTAGATGCCCGTTCGCGTCAGTGTTGGTAATAGGTGTGCTCATAAATGTGTTTTCCTTTTTACTGCAGAATTTGGGAAAGCCCCCACGGAGAAGTGAGAAGTTTATACATGGGGGCTTCTTTGTTGCAGGGCCGAAACCCTGCGAAATGTTGGGCGCATACGGGGGCTAATTCCGCTGCGCCCCTGCTATGCAACTGAAAGAGACATCTAAAGAGTCGCATAGCAAACTTGTTAGCTGTGTTAACTGTTGATACTGATTAGCATCTCTCTCGTCTGACCACCTGACGTAGCAACAAGCCGTACCTTGGCACTTGCATTGCGATTGCTGGGATTGCTGGGGTAAAATGTGACGCTGGTCCCTGTCACTGCCGTGCTTGCGATCTGTACCGTTAGTGGATCAGTTGGGTCAATCCCGACATTCGCGTAGCCGTTGACCACTGGACTGTTGAGGCTACCGGGGCGACTGGCAGAGCCGTGTTCTGCTGCTCCAAGAAACCAAGTGCATTGCACTGGAGCGTTTGTGGAATCATCTACGGCGAAAACCGCTAGGGGATCGGACGTGCTGTTCAATGTAGCCTCGACAGGCAGAGCCGTGCCGTGTGGTGCTGGTGCGGTAAAGAACTTCATGGTGTTTTACTCCTTCAATATGTCTCTAGCCGTTTGCACGGCTGCTTTCAATAAATCTTGGTGTTCCTGTGGAATGCATAGCCGTGCGTTGGACCCTGCTACGATGCACGCCAGGGCGGCTGCGTAGGCTACTTCGTTATTTCCGTGCAATGCGTTGCAGACGATACGTGCATCTCCTCCGCAACCACTCATCAGGCACGACTCTGGGAATTGCATACGCTCGTGCACTGCACCTGCTACGAGAATGACTAACCAAGCCTCCAATGATGGATACTTAGTCGCCTTGAAGGTGACTTCACGTTCACCAAGGACAGGTTCCATGCAGTAGTACTGTCCTACCTTGTAATGTCCGAGTTCGTGGGCTTCTATAATGGTCACCTGCGGCGTCCTATGACGATGCTCACGAGCAAGAACATTGCATATGCGCTGAGGATTGCCGTACCAAGCGCCATGCTAATCACTTCGCCCTGCTATCGAATTGGCGAAGTTCTTCAGCGCACGCTGTGCGTATAGCTTCGCTGACTTCTGTCACCTTCAAAGTTTCTTTGACGATACCTTCGATGGCTTCCGTGGCTTCGGCTGTTTCCATGCATGCAATACTCTTTGCACGTTCCTCTGCGCACGAAGGGCATTCGCAGAACTCTTCCTCTTCCTCTTCACACTCGCCGCAGTCGCATGGCGCTTGTCCAATTTCGTTCTGCCATGCTTCTAGTTTTGTAAAGAACAATGTTCCAAAAATGCTGTCAGGGTTGATGTAGGACTTTACGCCTTGCGGTCTGCCTTGCTCATCCGTGTGGCTTAACTCAAAAATGAATGGCAGAGGTTCAGCAGTTACCACGCCATACGCACCTTGCTCTGGGTTTGCCCAGTAGCTTCCAACGAGGTGTGAAAGCGGTGACTTAGCTTTCTTCACTGGCACTTTGGGTAGGCGTAGCGGTCGTTTAATCTGAGTGCTCATTGGCTCTCCGTTCGGGTATCGTCTTCTGCAGAAATTCCTAGCGAGTAAAGTATCAAGCAATCTTCATCGGTGTAGGTTAAAGGTTCGTTGAGTCGGTGTTGCAAATTGGTAAAGTGCTGCTCATCTTCTTCTTCAATCATCTCGTAGTTCTTGTTATCTTTCATGCTGCCTCCTGAGCCATCATTGCATTGGTGTAGGCGAAGCGTCCGTGCAGTTTCAGCGCGGCTGTGTCATAGGCGTGCTTAGCGTCCTCTTTGTCAGAGAAGTTTCCAAGGAACTTACTCTTACCATCTACCGTGATACGTGCTCGCCACTTACTCTGGAACCAACTGACACCCTTTACTCCTGAGGTGTTGTCGCTACGCATGCGTTGGTTTCGTGTGTTCTCTTCATCGTTTGCTAGGCGAAGGTTGTATCGTTGATTGTTGAGTCCGTTATGATCTTCGTGATCAACCTTTGCCTTAGGATTGATAATGCCAAGGATGAACCTGTGGAGTAGCTGCTTGGTGGGTGTTCCATCTGCTGTGTGAATACTGCGTCTGGCATAGACACTTGTTACGCTTCCATCTTTACATTTGTCTACACGGGCATACCACTTCGTTCCTACCATGCACCTTGCAAACTCTTCGTCATCGACCAGAGCAACATAGCCTTTTGTTAACTTAATTTCTTTCATTGTTCCCTCCATTAGGAACGGCCCAGCAGTGATGGAGCACCACTGGGCCTAAGCCCGAGGAAGCTAGCCTCAGGAATCTTTGTGTGAATTATTTGAGAGTGAAGGGCCACACAGGCAGGAGACCTGTATGTCAACAGGAGTTCCTGTGTAGCCCTCGGGTTGACGCCGGGGCATTGCCCAGCGATGTCGTTGTTAATTGTCTTCGTGCTCGATGTGAATATATGGGTTGGCGATGCTTCCGTCTTCTTGCAGGACTCCCTGCACTAAAATAGTATCGCCTTCCCTGATGGTTTCACCCGTCAAGGAATCTTTGGTGCCCCACTTGACTGCACAGCGATAAATTGGTTCTTCGTTCATTTCAGTTCCCCCTGAGTACTTCGGCTTGTGCTATGAGTCGATTCTGTTTTACCTGTGCTTTTGCTTCGCGTTCCTCTGCCACAATTCCAAGCACCTTTTGCTGCGTCTCGTGGGCACGCATTATACTATGTAGTTGTGCTGCACAACTTGTAATGATGCGAAGTTCGGATTCACTGAGCATCGGGCTTCACGGTTGTGATGTGTTCGGCACATACAGAGCCGTCTTCGAGCAGGTATCCTATGATGTCCACAACGTCTCCCTTGGCAATGAGGCGTCCTGCATCATCCTTGGTACCTTCGGGTAGTGCTATGTCAGGCATTGCGAGCCTCCTTCTGGGATTGCGCGGGGTTCTGTGGTAGAGCGTACGTCCATGGGCGTTTGGCAGACTTCACGATGGCTCCTGCGTTAACTAAGTATTGCAAAGCATCACGACGACGCTTTTGTCCTACGCGATCATCGCCTAGTATTCTCGCATGTTGAGCATTGGGGTGCTCTTGTACGTAGCCCAGAATGTACTTCAGCGTTCCCAACGTGTAGTCCTTGGCAGATGGTGTTGGTGTTGGCCGAATGTAGTGACTAACTTCTCGTGCGTTCGCTTTGCGAATAAGCATGTCTTCAAAGGCGCTCATCGTGCTGCCTCAATGCCATAGTTCCATGACTTTGGAGTAATCATTACTTTGTTAAGCAAGTTGCATCCATGTGTTACTGCCCAACGAATCACTGCACGTTCACTAGGACCATAGGGAGGGCAGTGACGTTCTATGTATTTCCTGTACCATGGTTTGGTTACCACGAAAAGAACTGGACGCAAACCTAAGGCACGCAGTTCTTTTACCCACGGTCCTGTGACTCCTTTATTACTTGGAGCCATGTGCTGCCTGTACCGTTCACAGATGTACTCAGTATTTCCCACGTAACGCACTTCTCCATCTCTCGGGTCCGCTAAGAGATATACTGACTGCTGCGCCCACCAACAATACCTGCTCACTGTGCACCGCCTGTTGATCGTGCCGTGTTCTTCTTCCTGTTTACCATGCAAGCCGAGGCATACCTAGTCATGTGCTCTGGTGTCATTTGGCAGTCCATGCTAAGGAACTTCTTCCCTGTAGCAGCGATGCATTGTCGCGTAGTTTCTTCTCCGTTCATTTCAATCCACAGTACGAACTGTGTTCTCGGAGGCGTGTAATCTGGGAACAATGAGTTCCACAGGGACATGAGGCTTTCAACGTTGTTCATTATCGAGCCTCCTTCTTGATTGGGAATAGTTTTCTATTCTGTGGTCCCACGCGGAAGTGTCTATTCCATTCTGGCTTAACACCTAACAGACACATGCGGTCGTACATTTCTTTGAATGTGTAGCCCTGCTCTATTCTTAGTTGAAAGATGTAGGACCATCTCTTCTGCCAGTTCGGTGGCAACTTCTTTACCTTTGGATAACCTCTGCTATCAACCCCTCTTGCCCACATGGGCCAGTTCTGCTTGTACAGAGTGGTTAGGTCCAGCGCCTCTTTGCCGATTACCATTTTTGGTCGCGGCACATAGGTTGGAAGGTGTTCAAAAAGGATTTCCAGAATCCAATTTGTATTCTGATGGCGTTTGCCACTTTTTATAGAAAGCCATTTCCACTCAGCAAAGTCAGAGAACACCTGACTTACCTCTTGCTGAGAGCACCCTGCTCGCCGTGCCAAACTTTCTTGAGAGATGTTTGATGGTAGAGTCAGATGCATGATGCAGTTCATTACTGCTATGTGGTAGGACTTAACCTCTTCAGGCTTGTCGGCCTGATTAAAGTCAGTGATGCGCTCTTGTTGGTTCATTATTTTGTTTCAACTTTCTTTGGATTGGGAACTTTACACAAAGTGTGATACCATACCATGGTTACACAACCTGTGTTACTACTATGTGGTATTGTAATGTGTGTAAAAGGCGGAACATGTAAGGGTGAACCCGTTCCTGCCTCAATGAAACCCTTTGCTCAGGTTTTCCTTAGCACACTGCGTGGTGTATACGTAGTATATAGTACGTCTGGTATGGTAACCATATGGTGGTATCCTAAGTCGTGTAAGTCAATATCACCAATGAATACGCACCTGCCAAGCACTTGCTATGCGTTTGCCCCGCTGGTTGTATGGGGAAACTCGGCTCAGGAAACCTTAGCAGCCTTCCGATTCTCCATCTAACAGAGGGAATCGCCAAGCGGCGATGTTTGGAGTTCCGCAGTAACAAAGCCCTGCGGCTGGCACTGTTGCGGTGTCCCTATGCCGACTGCAGGACATACCCCGGATACTTCCCAATTACGGAGCATTGCGGTTTGCCCATGCGCTGTGTTTTATTCATTGGTTTAGTTGTTCCGCAGTTGAGCCCTGCGGCTGGTGGTGAAAAAGGAGGAGCAGGATCAAACACTATGTGAATGTCCTGCCCATCTCCTTTGTGTTACTACTTGTCATCCCTGTCTAATAAGTACATCGCTTCACAAAACGCCGCTGCGACATCCGCATGGCTTGCCTGAACGTTGAAAATGTCGAGGAACTGCTCGACCAATGCTTCGTGTCTCTGCTGCTTCTTCTTCTTGCTTAACTGTCTCTTTGTCTTTTTCACTGAGTCTCCTTCGTTTGTAAGGAGGCAGAACCCCGAAGGCTCTGCCCCGTGGTTTTTTAGACGTGTACTACCGTTGCAGTTACGTTGCGAACGTCTCGCTTAGTCACGAGCACTTCAATGCCGTTGATGTCCAGATGCTGTGACATCAGGCTCCCATCATGTGCAGATAACTGGATTGTCGCAGTGGATTCAGCAAAGCGATCCTCTGCGTCCTCCTGCCAGTCAATCAATCCGAGTTGGGTTAGTATTTGCAAAGCCTCTACAGCCTTGATAGAATCCTTTTCGTTTAGCATTACCATTCTGAGTCTCCTGAGTTGTTTGATTGGTGAGGTGTCTGCCTCACTTCAGTCTTGCATTGACGAGTCCAGCGAGATGCGCTGTGTGAACAAGTTCCGCAGTTGAGCCCTGCGGCTGGCGTTGAAAAATGGTGCGAGTTACCAAGGTCTCCACCTCGCTCGCACAGCACACCTCGCATCAGATCGAAGGACATGACTTGGGGCATGCTCCACCAATCGGTGGACTGAAACTTTACTTGTGGCACTCCTTCATGACGAGCCACGCCTCTCGCCGCTCAGGTAGGGACTTCAGCAGGGAACGCATCCCGAAGCCACGGCGACCTTCTTCAATGAAGAGCAAAGTTGAATGCTCGTCTAACCAGCCTTCTTCAAATGCGGCGATCAAAGATATTGCGCAGCGCATCCAGTTCGAAGGTCCGCGCCGTCCTCCTAAGTTCCGAGTCACGTCCTTACCTTGCGTGTAAAGAAATTCGCAGATGCTTCCGAGTGTGTAAGGCACGCCTGCGGAAGTAGGTGGCAGACCAAGCGCAGCGCCAGGAGCATAACGCAAGTAGGCGTTACGGCTACATCTCGTGATTACGGGTGTTGCTCGACCGCTGGCGAATGCAGCGATAACAGCGCGGCAGGCTTCGATACAGGCGAGCAGTGCAGCACCTTGATTAGTGGGCATGGGTAGCCTCCATTCTGAGACCAGTTGCTCACATGTGGTCCTCACTAAATAGAGTATAGAACAGCTAAACGGGGTGTTTTTCAGGGCTGGCTTTGCAAGTTACATGTAATCAACACATTATGAACCTGTATATAGAGTGTGGCGAATGTATGAGGTCTTTTTTTGGTCACCCAGTCGCTGTCTCAGGCTTCTAAGCCGCCTGACTGGCTTCACCTATTAGACGCTTGAACGTGGTAAAGGTCACCGCTACTATGCCTCCTGCAAGGCGATTTGTCACAGATGCCGAGGTACTGTGCCCAGCACACTGCCATGCAGATCGCCCTGTTATTGCTTACAGGAACGCAAGGACGGGGCATCCTAGGAGTCAGGCTGGGCATAAACCTGCTCACAGCCGTGCGACTTCTGCCTGCGGTGACCTTTACCACGTTCAAGCGTCTAATAGGTGAAGCCAGTCAGGCGGCTTAGAAGCCTGAGACTCTAAGCGATTGGCATAGTAGAAACCTACTATCAGTATCAGGTAGGTTCCTGCCTAGCCTTCCCTTAGGACATAGCTTAGCCATTCCCCTTCCGAATTTCCTCGCTGGTTCCCGCAGAAGACGCAATGCCTCCTGCAAGGCGTTTCTACGAGGCTCCTGCTCTGGGTGACCACAGACATCCTCCCAGCGGTTTCCCATCGAATTAGACGTGCAGGAACGCTCCAGCGAAGGGATTACGAAGACTGGGAGGCTCCCACGCGCATAGGCTCTGGGATTTCCCCAGCGGGAGCTAAGCGCATGCCATGCAGATGTCTAAGTCTCACATTGAGAATCTCCCTAGGTCATAGCAATGGAACTATAAGCCATGCAGATGCAATGCGATAGAGCCATGCGATTGCCCCACGCGTATGTTCCTGCGTGAGCAAAGGCTCCCCCAGGCCGCCAGAAGAAGGCTCATCACAGGGTATACCCCCTGGTAAATCGCCCCAAGTGGAATGCCTTGCCCCTGTCCATTGCAAACGGCTCAGCACAATAGGCTTAGCTCCTCCCCGTAACTGAGTTCGGCGGTGACCATTGGCGAATGCATAGCGAAGCGCCCAGCGTTTGCAGTGCACCCTCCTCGGCAGTTACCCACCTCCCCGCCTGTCTTCGTAAGTCCTTCGCTGTGGCTGTGCAGACACAGGGCGAAGGCTAAGCAAAGGCCGAGGCAGTGAGCCGGGGGAACCGCATTGGTCCTGCCTCTCTGTATACAAGCTTCGGGTACAGGTCGGGGTCCGCTTGACGCGGTACAGCGTACGCCTAGGACATGAGCATGGGGATGGCTAGACATGACTATGGTAATGCCTAGGGCATGCTGGGAGAATCCAGCCCTCTCCAGTATACGTTGACAGCATAACAGTTAGCCATGGTAACTAGTATCACTTGCTGGTATCAGGCAGGGTAATGTTTACTACTTTGCTAATGCTAGGCGGTTACCATGGCAGTCGGCATGGCGATTGACTCTGCCTCCTCTGGCTTCAAAGGGCAGGTCGAGGCGGGGCTATGCAAACGTACAGCGTACACCCTAGCGACGGCGCGGCGAGCTACGGGCTGCAGGGGAGGCAGAGGCACAGCGGAGCGCCTCGCAGTTCGCCATGCAGATGCCACGCGATGGGCTGGGCGAGTGGGCAATGCGAGTGCCATGCGTTTGCTATGCGTATGTATGAAGGCATTAGTACACTGCAACGTGTTGAAAGTAAACGCTTAGCAAATGCCATGCAGATGCCTTGCAGTCGGCCTAACTCATGCAAAGGACAGGGCTTAGCACGTGCGAGGCAGTGGTAATGCCTTGGTTTGGGGGCATAGCAACTGCATTGCAAACTGCTTGGCATGTGCTAAGGTGTTGACTTATATACATGTTAGATAGGTTTCTTCATTGCAGATGCAAAGCAGTGACCATGGCTAACCGCTAAGGGGAAGATAGGCGGTTAGCTTATGATAATTGCAAAGTCCATTAGTTTTGCTTATATCTGCTGCTGTAGGTATTGCTTGCAGCATGGCAGTCTGCATTGCGATGTCCTCGGCATCCTGCGTGATAGATCACCATGGTGGCTTGGCATAGCATAACCACGGCAACGGCATGGCATGACCGAGGCGAAGCCCTGTGCTTATCCTCTCTGTAGTCACTCCTATTCAAGCGGCGCGGCTGGGGTGTATGGCGTACGGCATTGGCGATCCCATGGCTCTGGTTGTCTGGGTGAACAGATAACGGGAGGCAGCGCAGGGAGGGCATTGCGAGCGGCTGGGCGGTATGCCATGCGCTCGGATCGGCGCAGTG
>Ga0224551_1000058_pt1 | contig 11764 bp, 10 predicted proteins | sample 714P32024metaG_FD_179899 | JGI IMG/M metagenome (GOLD analysis project Ga0224551, IMG submission 179899) | Peat soil microbial communities from Stordalen Mire, Sweden - 717 P3 20-24 | ecosystem: Environmental > Terrestrial > Soil > Wetlands > Peat | place: Sweden: Norrbotten County, Stordalen...
CCGCCTCTCTACAATCGAGACAATGGTCGTGAAGGTCGATCAGTATAAGTCCGCGCCGCCGACCGAGATTCATTTCCGTCCTGGCCAGACCGTGTTGAGCAAGCAGGCGAAGGAGTCGCTTGATGAGATAGCCACCCAGCTGAAGAATCAGCACGGTTATGTCGTAGAGGTGCAAGGTTTCTCTCCGGGTCAGGGTCAAGCCGCGATTGCCAAATCCCGGAAGGTTGCGGACTCGGTGGTACGTTACTTGGTGTTGAACCATGAGATCCCGGCCTATCGCATCTACGTGATTGGGATGGGCAACTCTCTTGAGGCCAAGCGCTTGAGCGGTACGCGCGTAGAAATCAGTGTGCTAAAGAACGATCTCGAGCAGACTGCCAAACAATAAAGTAATGGTGTTATGACTACATTGGTGAGAGATTACATCAGATCCGGTTCCAGGTTCGTCGTTCATCTGTCGTGACTGCGCCCCACAGTCCGTCCCTGCATCACGGACTACTTGTGCATCTGCCGCCCGTGATTGAGGTTGCGAAAGGATCGCAAAGAATGATGTACCAGATGACGCTTGGAGCAAAAATCACCAGTTAGCCGTTTACACTTTTTGCACCGGGGCTCTTAGCACTTTTCGCGCATCGAGATTTGACTCAACTTTATTGGAACGACACGCTCATCGTGTGGCATAATACACCGCGCCACTTCGAAGAACAGTTCCCGCCACTTGAGGGCAGCAGCCCTGAGGCGGATGGACTGAATCCTGCGAGGTTTCGGTCGTGAAGTTCAGATGCTATCTGTCGTCCCTGCTGAAAATCCGCCATCCGGACTGTGAACATTGCAATGCTCGTGAAACGAGCGGCAATGAAATGCGTAAGCGGCTGGAAGAGTTGAACTGGCGGACGCAGCCGCATTTCCTTAACAAGGGGGATCATCGGGAAGTAGTGGAGGTCTTCGATTCCAAGCCCAACGAAGTCATAAATGCGCCGGCTTCTTTGAAGCCGAAGACGAAGACTGCCTAGAGCCAACGGAGGGCAATTCCCGAGGACAGTCGCTAATTCAAAGCGGCTTTTCGGCAGTGTCCTAATTTAACGTTGTCAAGCTTCGAGACTGGCGATCAACAGGATGGACAGCAGAAGCTCGGGATCGATCGACGGACGGCCGTATCGCTGTTTACAACAACTAGCTTCGGGGAAGGCGGTAGAATCATCAGCATGAAGCCTCGTGGCATCATAGCTTCTACATCGGCAATGGCCATTCTTAACTTGAGTGGTTTTGTGGGCGTTCAGCGGAGCGATCGTGGTGAGCTTGTTGCAGCTCTTTTTTTTATCCTGTGCGGTTACATAGTCCTCTGGTACTACTGGCAGGGCAAGAACTGGGCCAGAATCTTTGTCCTACTCACTTCAACGCTCGCCATCCTCAATGTCTCAAGAATTCTTCGACCTTATGGTTCGGCAGTCCTCTACAATTCATTCATTGTGGTGGAAGCAACCCTCGGGGTATTCCTCTTGTATTGGCTCAACACGAAAGACGTTCGCAATTGGTTTATGAGACGGCGAACTGATGCAAAGCTGGAGCATAGGCCATAGCAAACGCCGGCCCATCGTTGGCGAAAATCAAGATTACAGTGCGCCGGGCTAAACCGGCATGAAGTAGGGGTGGAAGAAACCCTACAAGAAAGGATTAGCGATCCACTTGGCCCCGAGTTTTGCGTTGGGTACCGTGAGGTGCACAGCGAAGCGTAAACGGGGGATAGGCGGGGTGGGCAATCGAGCTTCGAAAAGATGCAATCCGGACGCCGACGTCTTTGTAATGCGCGGAAGGCAACATGAACAGGCGCGATAACGCGAGCCCCTGTTCGGTCCGGCGTAGTCGAAGACCCCAAACACGCTTAGAAACTTCATGCACGAGAACCGGGAGACCTCGGGGATGCCTGCGGCAAGAGTCCGTTGCAGGACGGCGGGAGAAGGCTTAGGCCGTACGGCCCGCATGCACGTCCCCGAGGAGTCGGACAGCGGCGTAGTACCGATGAACCGCTCGAACAACGACGGAAGGCTCGTCAGCGGAGAGTGGGGAGGGAAGGCTGCTGATCAAGGAGAACTCTCTTCCATCTAGCACGTACCCGACACAGAGCGGGTCTGCCGTGTCCCAAGGGTGGGCGAGAGTGCGGACAAAGCGGTATGCTTGGCCGTTATTCATCCGCGATAAGAGCCGCATGCGCTAACGAGCGCTCGTGCGGATCCGTGCGGGGGGCGATCAGCAATGATCGTCCCTACCGCGACCTCAAAACCCGATTCTGAGTATATATGGGTTTTGTCGCTTCTTCGTTGGACAAGCGTTTCTCCCCGCTGAGTTCGGCCACCCTTCCATCTGCACCAGCGCAGGAAAGGATCCCAGCCTTCCATCCGCTTCCGCGATCGGTGACCTGAAAAGATACTTGCCCCAGTGCGTGGAACTGAGTCAAGCGTGTTCTCCAATCCGGTTGCCTGAAATGCCTTTGGCTCATATCGAGAAAGATTTCTTGGCCCCGAATCGTTCGCGCATGGAAGCTATGCTTTCAACTCCACGGAAAGCGTAAGCGTCCGAAGTAGACCGTGTTGACAAGTGTTTGGGGCATCCTAAGTGTCCACGAAGTAAGGATGTGGACAGTTAGAGTTTAGGGAAGGCTCAAGGTGGGTTGATTTCGTCGGTCTAGATGGACTGGACCCCTGGGCTGAGACCATCAGTTAAGCGACGTTTCGCCGTTGGCTGCCGAAGCATTGTCGGGCGAGATTGATAGTTGGCAGTATAGCTCCGGCTGGTGAAGCGGAAGCGGGCTCTGCTGCAGAGCAACCTGCCAGGAATAACCAGCTGGAGACTCATCCACGGCGATGAGCGGGGCACGGTCGCGAGATCGTGCCCTCATCGCATGGATAGATTTCCCCATGCCTCAGAAAACTCATACCGCCTCCTGCGCCACGACCGCCAGCACGGGCGACGGCTGTCGGCGTTCGAACTCGGCGGGCGGACAATAGCCGAGAGACGAGTGCAGGCGTTTTTGGTTGTAGACCTCTTTCAGAAACTCGCCGATGCGAGCCCGCGCTTCGGTCAGGTTGCGATACTCGCTGCGATAGATTTCTTCGCACTTCAGCGTTTTCATAAACGACTCACAGGTCGCGTTGTCCCAGGGATTGCCGCGACGCGACATGCTGATCCGGACTTGGTGCGTCTCTAACAGTGCGACATAGTCGTGGCTGGCATACTGCACGCCCTGATCGGAATGATGCACCAATCCGGGCGCGGGCCGCCGCCGCTCGAACGCCATCTCCAGCGCCGCCACGGCCAACCGGGCTTCCAGCGTGGCCTCCAGCGCCCAGCCGATCGCCCGCCGCGAAAACGCGTCCAGCACCACCGCTAAATAAACGAACTCTTCCAGCAGCCGGATGTAGGTGATGTCGGCCCGCCAGAGCTCTCCTGCAACTTCTCATGAAAGTGCCGCACATTCAGATCGAAATACTTCTCCCGATACAGTCCCAGCACCTTCTCCACCACCGCCAGCGGCACTTTCTTGGGAGACGGTTTCCCCCGCCGCCGGTCAAACAACCCCCGGAACCCGAACTCTGCATACCGTTCATGCCAGCGCCGCATCTGCCGGTCGCTGATCCCGATGATCTCGGCTGCCTGCCACCACGTGATCTTCTTCGCCAAAGCCCGCAAAATAACTTCCTGTACTTTCATCGTCCGCTCCATCGCGACCTGCGTGTAAGAGAACATGCCTTCCATGCTCTCCTACCCTCGCCGCCTGCAAAGCGGACACTTCACTTGCTATCTCAACCGGACATATCATGTGCTAACGACAAGATTCCGCGAGGAAATTGACAAGCCGGAAGGTTAAAGTCTATGGTTCATTAAACAAGAGTGTGGTAGTGACGGCTCGCGCCGTTACCACCCAAGGCCGTCAGCAGCGGGAGTTGCTGACGGCCAAAATCTTTTCAAACGGCAATTAATTCGCGGTGTCTTTCGCGTCTGCAACAGTATGGGATTGCGGGAAGGGATTCCAGCGGGAACCGACGGGCAAACTGCTCGATTCCGATCACGACGCCAAATGATCTGACATCAGCCGTCCGCGGCGGTAGACGAGTCATCTCGCAACACTTGCTACCCGAAAGCTGGGAGATGTATAGTTCTCGCAACCAATATTACGAATACTGCCACCAATACTACGAATTTCTCGCGCTTGAGTAAGAAGACGTCTGACGGAAAATACGTTTTGCGAGTTTCAGCCGAAAAGGAAGTCTGATTGACACCTCTGTTTTTTGGGCTGTTTGCATTCGCGTTGGCTATATCATTGGTGGTCACTCGCGAAGTGCGCGACCTGGCAAACCGCAAAGGCTGGGTTTTTTCGCCGAAAGACACGCGGCATGTCCACCAGTCCCCGCTTCCACGGTTGGGGGGCGTAGCGATTTTCCTGGCTTTCTCGGTTAGCGTGAGCCTGTGGCTGGGGCTCTCCCTCATCTTTCCCCGCTTGGTCAAAGGACTCGCTCCCACCACGCTTCTCCATATCTATGTTCCCGCCTGCCTGATTTTTTGCCTCGGGATCTACGATGATCTCCGCGGCGCAGGTCCGTATTTGAAATTTGCCGTGCAAACGATCGCCGCAGTCATGCTTTTCGCCGGCGGAATGCGCGTTCTCGATCTGCCGCTGATCTTCCCCCACTCCCTGCCATGGTTCGTCGGTTTGCCCCTGACGGTGCTGTGGGTGCTTGCGGTAACCAATGCCTTCAACCTTATCGATGGCCTGGACGGATTGGCTGCGGGATCGGCCTTGTTTTCGACGTTGGTGTTTTTTGTCTGCGCGCTAGTCAATCATTCCTGGATGGAATCCCTGATGAGTGTGACGCTTGCCGGCGCCATCCTGGGATTCCTCCGCTTCAACTTCAATCCGGCTACGATTTTTCTGGGCGACTCCGGCAGCCTGTTCATCGGTTTCATGCTTAGCGCGCTGGCTCTGGCGGGCGCGCAAAAGGCGCCGACGTTCGTCGCTGTGGCCATTCCCGTAGTGTCGTTCGGATTGCCGATTCTGGAAACGCTAATCTCCATCCTGCGACGGCTCATCAGCGGTCGCCCGATCCTCACTGCCGATCGCGAGCACATTCATCACAGGTTGCTCCAGATGGGCTTTTCGCATCGCCAGGTGGTGATACTTCTTTATGCCGTCTCCGCGATATTTGCCATGCTCAGCCTCTTCCTGCTGTGGCCCACGGGGAGCACCGTGGGCCTGGTGCTGGCGGTCGTGGGAACGGGCATTTGGCTGGGCGTCCAGCATCTGAACTACCCCGAATTTGGCGAACTGCGCCGAGTGGCGCAACGCACCATCGACCAGCGGCAGATCGTGATCAACAATCTTTCGGTGCGCCGCGCGGTCGAGGAACTCAAAGTGGCTGCGGATTTCAATCAGGTGCGCAGCGTCCTTCGCGCCGCTTTCAATAGCAACGATTTTGATGCCTTCGACTTGCACCTGGAGCCGCTTCCAGGCGATCAAAATGTACCCAACGAAACCAACCACCACTTTCACTGGAGCAAGTTTCCTCACATGATGGCAATCTCCAGCCAGCCTTTATGGAAGCTGACGCTGGATCTGGTGACAAGTTCCAACCAGCGCCGCGGTTCGCTCATCGTCTCCCGTGTATACAGTCACCGTGACCTGCAACTGGATGTCAACCTTCTGACTTCCGAATTTCCCGTTACCCTCGCAGATGCCCTTGACCGGGTACTAACCATCCCCGGGATCCTCGTGCCAGCTACGCAAAGCGACCCCCCGTTCCGGGCCGCAAACCTCTAACCACTCTTTGAATCGTCCTCGCCTGTTGATCTTGCTCCCTTCCTTTCCATCCCTGAGTTAATATGAAGGCAACTATGGATCGGAGCGTTCGCGGATTGCCGGATCCAGTTGCCAGGCCCTCCAACGGAGAGCGGCGCCGTTGCGTTCGTCAAAAACTTCATACCCCCGTTTACGCTAGCTTCAACGGCCCGCAGACCGGCATAGTTTTGGATCTGAGCGAATTGCTCGATCTGCATGAAGAGGGCTTTGCTGTTCAAACCAGTGAACGGCTCGAAATGAACCGGGCCGTAATCCTCTGCCTCGATCTACCGGAAACAAAAAGCTACATTCACGGCAGTGGCCAGGTGATATGGAGCGATGAGACGGGCCGCGGAGGTATCCGGTTTTCCCCGCTACCGGATAGTTCCCGCCACATACTGAAAGAATGGCTCTTCGCAAACCTGCTGATCGCCTGTTCCAATCACGCGGCGCGAGCCGAGCAACGGGAGCGGCACGAGGAAGAGACACTACCCGAGCCGGCGTTGGCCACTGATTTTCGCGCGAATGATTCCCGCGCTAACGAATCCCGAACTGCCGTCTCGATCTCCGACGGAAGCGACACCTTGTCTTTATTGGAAGCGGTACGCCGCGAGATTCTCGAGATCGGTGGCGACTTCGATGCAGTCTTGCAACTCATCGCCGAGCGAGCCTTGATTCTCACGGGAGCCTGTGGCACGGCACTGGCGTTTCTCACCGATGAACAAATGGTCTGCCGGGCGCGAGCCGGCGAGCCTGCCCCGCCGCTGGGATCCCTGGTGGATATAAAACGAGGCCTGTCGGGAGAATGCGTTCGCAGCGGCCTCTCCGTTTCGTGCGAAGATATCGATAACGATCCCCGTATCGATCCCCAAGTCGGTCGCGCACTGGGCATAGGTTCGCTGACGGCTGTTCCTATCGTGTCCGGCTTCAGGGTGGTCGGCCTGCTGGAGGTTTTCTCTACCCATCCGCGTGCCTTCACCAAAACTCATACGACCGTCTTGGAAGCGCTCGTCGAAATGATTCCCCGCATCCATCCCGACAAGACGCAGCCGACAAACACCCTGCCTGAAAATACTCAGCCGGAAACTCCAAACAGGCCGGTGGCCGTGTCGCGGCCTGCCACTTCGGAGTCAGCTTCGTCGGAGCCATATTCAGCGGAGTTCGATTCGATCCCCGCGATTCGCGACGCTTTGAAGGATCGACAGCCTGAACTTCCCGAGCAACTCGGTCAGCATGGCCCGGGAGAAATCATCGCGGAGCAAGTTCCAGAGCAGATCCTCGCGCAGGTTCCCCAGAGCGCGCCCAGAGCTTCGTCTGGCTTGCTTTATCGCGTGCTGCTGGGGCTGGCCATGGCAGTGGTCGCGATGGTCGTCGGCTATTTGTTGGGTCCGGTGATCGAAAAGCGGATGATCGAAAAGCGGGGGGCAGGCTCACCCCAAACTTCGCAGCGGTCGTTAGTAGAGGGAGGCGAGTCGGTTCCGGCGCAACATGCGGCTGATCATAGCCCGGCCGATCAACGTCCGGCCGATCAACGCTCAGCCGATCAACGCCCGGCCGATCAATACTCGCTCGATCAACGCCTAGCGGCTCAACGCGCGCCAGCAAAGTCGCTGCCAGATTTGCGAAAGCTCGCCGATCAGGGGGACGCGGACGCACAATACCAAATGGGCGTTCGTTATCACGATGGAGAGGAGGTTCCGCAGGATGACACGCAGGCTGTGCAGTGGTTCCAGCGCGCCGCCGACCAGGGCAATGTTGCCGCGCAGAGTGCGCTCGGCGCCTATTACTGGAGAGGGCGCGGAGTCCCCGAAGATTTGTCGAAAGCCTATTTTTGGTCGGCGATCGCAATGGTCCAGGGTGACGAGATCAGCAAGTCCCGGCTCGAAGGACTGGCATCCCAAATGACCCAGTCGCAGGTTTCCGCCGCCCGCCAGCAGGCCGAAGAGTGGATCCATACTCATACCCAACAAGCAAAATCCGAAGCGCATTAGCTAATTTCCCGTAGAGACGCCGCTTGCCGCGTCTCCTTACAAACGCCAGACAGACCCAATCCCCCAGCCGTAGAATATATATGTGGCGACACTGCGCGACATTTTGACGTCTGGCGACCGCGTCCATGAAGCCGACCCCGCCCTTTGGGAAAAGCTGGATCGCAATCGTGTGCGGTGCTACGCCTGCGGCCACTGCTGTCCAATTCCCGACGGACAACCCGGCGTTTGCAAGGTCCGCTTCAACCATGGGGGCACGCTCTATGTTCCCTGGTGCTATGTTGCCGGAGTGCAGTGCGATCCGATCGAGAAGAAGCCATTTTTCCACGCCCACCCGGGAGCCCTTGCCTACAGCTTCGGAATGCTGGGCTGCGATCTGCATTGCTCCTATTGCCAGAACTGGGTCACATCGCAGGCCTTGCGCGACCCCGACGCCGTCTCACCGCCGCTCGAGGTCGATCCGGAACTTCTGGTCAAAGACGCGCTAGCCCAGGGGGCAAAGGTTGTCGTTAGCACCTACAATGAGCCGCTGATCACCAGCGAATGGGCGGTGGAAGTTTTCCGCGCCGCGCGCCGAGCGGGCTTGCTGACCGCGTATGTTTCAAATGGCAACGGGACTCCGCAGGTGCTCGAGTACATTCATCCCTGGATCGATCTCTACAAGGTCGACCTCAAAAGCTTCGACGATCATCACTATCGCCAACTCGGCGGACGTCTGCAACCGATCCTCGACACCATCCGCAGCTTGCACCGAATGTGTGTGTGGCTGGAAATCGTCACCTTACTCATTCCCGGCTTCAACGACAGCGACGACGAATTGCGAAACCTGACCGCATTTCTGGCTGGCGTTTCGCCCGACATCCCCTGGCACGTCACCGCCTTTCATCAGGACTACAAAATGACCTCGCCCGCCGATACGCGTCCTCAGGACTTGTTGCGCGCCGCCGCCATCGGCCGCGAAGCTGGGTTGCGCTACATCTACGCCGGCAATCTTCCCGGACAGGTGAAGGATCTCGAAGATACTCATTGCTATCATTGCGGCGAGTTGCTGATCCAGCGTTACGGATATGCGATCGAAGAGTACAAGTTGACTCCGCAAGGCGATTGCCCTGCCTGCCACGCGTCGCTTCCCGGCCGCTGGTCCAAGAAATTTGACGGACAGATTGCGTCCAGGCCTTTTCTGCCCCGCAACCACGCGCCATTAGTTAAAATTCTCTCGCGACCATAGCAGCGCGGGGAAGTGGGATAAGTATCGGGGATTCGTATCAGGGCATGCCTTCAGGCGTGCCGAGAACGGTTAGAATGAATGCGCCTTCAAGGCGCTGAATCTCGGCCCAAGCTGATAATCAACATTCATGCGAATGACAAAAAAATCGCTGCCGGCCGTCTTATTGTGTCTGATCTCATTGGGGCTCGGCCTCGGCTGTTCTCCGCGTGATTTTCTCTCCCGCCGCCTCGCCGCCGATCTAATTTCGGCCTCCGACGCATTCAAAGCCCCGCAACTGTTCTGGCTCAGGACAGGCACAATCTCCAACAAAGACTTCGGTTCTCCCGATTACATGGTGCTGCAGCGCCGCGGATGGATCATCGGCACCGAGCAGCCGTGTCCCCCCGGAATCGACCCTCCTCCCTGCTGGGACATAGCGCTCACCCCCCTCGGAGTGGATACGATACGGCCCCTGATTTCGAATGCCCTTCCCGATAATGGTCCGATGGCAATCCAAGTCGCGCGCCGCGAATTGCTGAGCATTGACGGAATCAGCAAAGCTGGCAACTTCGCCGATGTGGAGTTCGTCTGGCATTGGGTTCCCCTGAATCCGGTGGGTACGGCGCTTCACGACAGCGGAGTCCACTACCGCTCGACCGTAGGATTCCGTGGCTATGACGACGGATGGCGCGTTGTGGAGCAAACCGTACCCAGCAACCAGCCGCTCGATGACGCGCTACGCAACGCCGAACCCACCGCGCCGTAAGCATCGTGCAAGAATATCAACCTCCAACGTTCCACTGCAGGAAGCCTGATTCCGGGCGCCGGCCAACCAAAGCGGCGCCTCGCGGCTTCCAACGCAGCAAGAGCATATTCAGCAGCTTCTACGGAGGTTCAGCTTGAGGATCGCTCGCTTCGTCTGCCTTGTCGCTTTCTGCGGAAGTCTCTTCGCGCAATCGCAGCAACCGTCACTCACCATCTATAACGAGGATTTCGCCGTAGTGCGGCAGGAAATCGCGCTGGACTTGAAGTCCGGCGAGAACCAGGTCAACGTGAATGACATCACGATGCACCTGGAGCCCGACTCTGTTATTCTGCGCGATCCCACGGGCAAGCACGCGCTCCAGGTGCTGGAACAGAATTATCGCGCCGACCCCATCTCAGAGCCTATGCTGCTCTCGCTCTACGAAGGCAAGACGATCGACTTCGAAGCTCCGGGGCAAATCATCAAAGGCAAAGTCATCCGCAGTGGATATACGCCACGCGACTATTTCTCGATGAACCGCTATGGCCAGGAGTACTACCCGAACGGGGGCGCCGCGGAACAGCCCGTCATCGAGGTCGACGGCCAATTGCGCTTCAGTCTTCCCGGTACGCCTGTCTTCCCCCGTCTGACGAATGACAGCATCCTGAAGCCCCGCCTGGAGTGGATGCTCGCCACCAATAAAGCCGGGCAATTCCCTGCCGAATTTTCCTACGTGACCGGCGGCATGAGCTGGCAAGCCGACTACAACATCGTCGCGCCCGAGAAGGGTGGCCTGGTCGACATCGTGGGCTGGGTCACCATGGACAACCAGACCGGCAAGACCTTCGAAAACGCGCGCATCAAGCTCATGGCCGGCGACGTGAACAAGATTCAGCCGGGAATGAATGGCCGGAACTTCACCCAGATGGTTATGGTAGCGGGAGCGGCCGATTTGGCGGGACCTCCCGTTACCGAGAAGACTTTCGATGAATACCATCTCTACACGCTCGAACGCACCACGACGTTGCGCGACCGCGAGACCAAGCAGGTGGAATTCATTCGCGCGCCGGGGGTAGCCACCAAGCAAATTTATATTTACGACGGCGTCAAGATCGATGCCAACCGCTACAACGGCTGGGACTGGGACAGTTTCCGCAACGATCGCTCTTATGGAACCGAATCGAATCCCAAGATTTGGGTGATGCGCGAATTCGTCAATTCGGAGGCGAACCATCTCGGCATGCCGCTGCCCAAGGGCCGCGTCCGCTTCTACCGCCGCAACGACGACGGCCAAATCGAATTTACCGGCGAAAACGTCATTGACCATACTCCTCGGGACGAGACCGTCCGCATCTACACCGGCAACGCTTTCGACCTTGCCGGGAACCGCGTTCGCACCAACTATCTTGTGGACGAGAACAAGCGCACGGCCACCGAGTCGTTCGAAATCAAAGTCCGCAACCACAAGAAAGAACCGGTGGATGTCCGCGTCGTCGAACACCTGTATCGCGCGCAGAACTGGGAGATTCTATTGCCTTCCACCGGCTACAAGAAGACCGAAGCTCACACCATCGAGTTTCCGGTGACCATAGCTCCGGACGGCGACAAGACGATCACTTATACCGCGCACTACACCTGGTGAAAACGTGGTAAGAATGTCGTCTGTAAGTTTTGCTGGTGCAGAGCCGGGCATCCCCGCCCGGCGGACGGGCGAGATGCCGGTCGCTCCACTTGAGGTTTAGCGGCCAGCCCCCTGCAGTTGGGCAACTTTCACGCGCGGCGAAGCTTGCTGATAGCGGGCGATGCCCTGGTAAAGCGCTTCGGCGATCTGCTGGCGGTAAGCCGCGGTCTGTAGACTGTGCTCGTCCGCGGGACTGCTCACAAAAGAAATCTCGGTAAGGATCGAGGGCATGGTCGTGCCGGTCAATACGGCAAACGCCGAGTCCTTGATCCCCCGGTTGCGAATGTCGGGGTTTGCCGTATTAACCGGCACG
>Ga0224551_1000060_pt1 | contig 11676 bp, 11 predicted proteins | sample 714P32024metaG_FD_179899 | JGI IMG/M metagenome (GOLD analysis project Ga0224551, IMG submission 179899) | Peat soil microbial communities from Stordalen Mire, Sweden - 717 P3 20-24 | ecosystem: Environmental > Terrestrial > Soil > Wetlands > Peat | place: Sweden: Norrbotten County, Stordalen...
GCGACGAGCGTGCCGCCCAGGGCCAACAGCGGCGCCGCGTACTCGCAGAGCAGCGCGAGCGATCCCACGGCCCGCGCGGTCACGACGTCGTGGCCTCCCAAGCCGGCAGGCCAAGCCTCGGCCCGCGCGCAGACGACGGTGGCGTTACTCGTGCCACTCGCCGCCCGGGCTCGCTCGAGGAAATCGCATTTGCGACGGTTGCTCTCGACCAACGCCACATCGGCTTCCGGTAGCGCGATCGCCAGGACGAGGCCTGGAAAGCCGGCGCCAGAACCAATGTCCGCAATCCGCCGGGCGGCGCTGATCGCGGGCACATCCAGCGCGGTGAGTGAGTCCTCGACGTGAATGTCCACCGCGGCGGCGGTCGCCGTCACCGCGCTTGGCGCCATGGCATCGCTGGCGAGCAGCTCAAGCAGCGCCGCGAGCCGGGTGCGCGCACCAGACCCGAGCACATGTCGCCCGGCCAACTCGTGCAGGCGCTCGGGCGCGGTCACGCGGCGCGACGGACTCGGGCGATGTACTCGCCGTAGCGCTCTCGCATCTCGTCGAGACGCGTGAACGCATAGGCGTCGAGCGACGCCGAAAGGTGGCGCTCGAGCACAGGCAAGACATCCTCCACGAGCGCGGCGCCTCGGGCCATCCACTGGAAATAGGTGCGGCCGCCGTGGCCGTATGGCCCGTAGAGGCGGGTCCGGGGAAACCGTTCGACCAGCCAACGAAACAGCTCCTCGTGGCGGACGTGCATCCGTAGCGTGATCTGAGGCTGCTTCCCGTCGCCGCCGAACGATCCCTCCCCGATCAGGATGCCGACTACGAGCCCCTCCTCGAACGGCGTCAGCTCAGGCATGCGACGAGTTTCGCACGCGCGACGGACTGTTTCACCGTCGACAAAAACGTGAAACGCCGGAGCGGTTCGAACGCGATCCTCAACCGGCTCAGAGCGGTGCGACGATCAGGCGGCGGCGCGGCTCGTCGCCTTCGCTGTGCGTCGCGACGTCGCCGCGCTCGCGCAGGTGCTCGTGGACGAAGCGCCGCTCGCTTGCGGGCATCGGCGAAAGCGCGACCTCCTTGCCTTCGGCCAGCGCCTCATCCGCGGCGCTGTCGGCCTCCACTCGGAGCTCCGCCTCGCGCCTTTCGCGATAACCGCCGGCGTCGACCAGCACCCGCATGCCCTCACCACCATGAAGGACGATCCGCTGCGCCAGGTGCTGAATCGCGTTCAGCACGCTTCCATCTTCGCCGATCAGCGCTTCGACATCTGGGCCTGTAATCGTGCCACGGATCACTCCATCGCCCTCTTCGACGACCGTCTCGGCGTCGAGGGCGAAGGCGGACACGAGCGTTTCGAGCATCTCGCAGAGCAACTCCGGTGCGCTGAGCTCCGCGTCGTCGTCCAGCGTCATCTCAGGCGCCGCAGGTCGATCCTCAGCGCCGGCGACCCGAGCGCTTCTTGCGCTTCCGCGGGGACTGTGGTGGCGGCCCACTGCGCGACGGCCGCACCTGGCTCGCGGCAGCCTTGGGCTCTGCGGCAGCCGGCCTGGCGCGTTTCAAAACACTCCGAGCGGCGCTCGGTTTGCCGGCGCCGTTGCCAGCGATGGCCGCCGGGGGTGCGACCGGCGGCGCCGTCCCCACGCGCCGGCGCACGAACCACTGCAGCGGCAGCTGCGTCAGGTTCGTGGTGACCCAGTAGAGCAACAAGCCGGCCGGGTAGCGGTAGATGACGGCCGTGAAGATCACCGGCATCGCCAGCATCATCCAGCGCTGGGCGCCCTGGAGCTGCGCGGTCGAGAAGTACGACGTGGTAAGCATCGTCGCGATGTAGAGCACGATCAGCACGATCAGCGCGATGCCCGTCGCCTTCACAGTGATGTCGTTGATGAATAGGAAGCTCGCCGAATGAGGCACTAGGGAGCTGCAGCCGATTGTCGCGAGCTTGGCGGTGCCGATCTTGTGCGCTGTGATTGCCGGCCCGCAGATCTTCTTCTTCAGGTCGGTGCGCAGCATGTAGAACAGCGAGATCAGCACCGGGAACTGGACCAGCAACGGCAGGCAGCCGCCGAGCGGGTTGACCCCCTGCTCCTTGTAATACTTCATCATCTCTTCGCTCTGGCGCTGCTTGTCGTCCTTGTAGCGCTGCTTGATCTCGTTCATCGGGCCGGCGTGCAGCTGCAACTTCGCCATGTTGCGGAACTGCGTCAGCATCAGTGGCAGCGTGACGATTCGGATCACGACAGTCAGGCCGATGATCGCCCAGCCCCAGCTCCCGCCGACGACGCTGTGGGCGGCCACCATGACCGCCTCGAAGACCTTGATCAGCGGTCCGAAGGCGCTTTCGATTATGTTCGCGAGGATCATCCTGGGGTCCAGTCAGCTCAGTGCTTGGGCGGGCGCGCTCGGAACAGGCGCTGCGCCGCCAGCGGGTCAAAGCCACCGCGGCTGAACGGGTGGCAGCGGCCCAGGCGCCAAGCGGCGAGCACGAACCCGCGCAGTATGCCGTACTCCCGAACAGCTTGTACCGCGTAGCGCGAGCAACTCGGCTCGAAGCGGCAACGCTGACCGAGGGCTGGCGAGATCACCCGCTGGTACACGAGCAGCGGTGCCACCGCGAACTCGCGGACAGCGCGGCGCCTCATGGGCGCGGGGTCCCGGCGCCGGCCGTCTTCGCGAGCAGCTCCTCAAGCGCCCTCGCAATCCCGTCGAGTCCTCGATCGTTCGCGAGTTCCTGGGCATCGGGTCGCGCGACGAGCACGACATCGTGTCCGGTGGGTAGCCGCGCGGAGTGCAGTGCACATGCCTCACGCAGTAGGCGCTTGACCTGGTTTCGCTCTACGGCGCCGCCGACCTTGCGTCCCACGGAGAGACCGACGCGAGCAGGCTCACCACCCTCGCGCGGGAATGAGTAAAGCACGAGGAAACGGTTCGCCACCGAGCGACCCGAGCGGTAAACGCGATCGAACTCGGCGCTCCGCGAAAGCCGCCTGGGGCGGCGCGCGGCACCGGCGTGCCTAGCCTCGGTCACTAGACTGTGAGCTGCTTGCGCCCCTTGGCGCGGCGGCGCTTCAGCGTCAGCTGTCCGGCGCGCGTGCGCATGCGGCTACGGAACCCATGCGTACGGGCGCGCTTGCGCTTCTTCGGCTGGTAGGTGCGCTTCATTGCCTGACGGCGCGGGCGCTCGAGCGCGTGCCGCAACCGCTTGCGAGTATAGCGGGCGAACCACCCACTTCTGCCCGTTGCGCCATCCACCGTTTTTCTCGCCAAATGCGTTTTGGCCTGCCGGCTCACCAAAGTTGCGTTGCTATATTCGCCCGCTCCGGGGATCGTCGATTCCCCCTCCGAAGCTTCGAAGCCAACCCTCCGTGGGAGGTACGCGCGCGGCGTGGCGTCCAACATCGAACAGTCGTGGCAGGACATCCAGGTCGCGCTCCGCGACCGCGTTGGTGAGCGGACCTACGGTCTCTGGCTTGCGCCGCTGCGGTGCGTCGGGCTCGACGGTGACACGCTCGTGCTGGCCGGGCCGGTCGAGATCTCGGCCTGGGCCTCGTCGCGCTACGGCGGCGCACTGCGTGAGGCGAGTGCCGCCGTGCTGGGCCGCGAGGTGACCGTCGCGGTCGAGGCGGACACGGAGCGAGCCGCGAATCGGCTCGCTCCGGCGCAAGCGCCTCCCGAGCTGCCCACCGCGGCAAGCGACCCAAACCCCAAATACACCTTTGAGCAGTTTGTGATCGGGGAGTCCAACCACCTCGCACACGCCGCGGCGCTTGCGGTCGCCGAGCTGCCCGGACAGGCTTACAACCCTCTCTTCATCTATGGACCGCCAGGACTCGGCAAGACGCACCTCCTTCACGCGATCGCGAACTATGTTCGCGCCTTCGGGGGCGGGCTGAGCGTGCGCTGCTCGACAGCCGAGGAGTTCACGAACTCGTTTCTCGCAGCGCTCGCCTCACGCGACACCGAGCGCTTCAAATCCCGCTTCCGCGGCGTCGACGTGCTCTTGATCGACGACGTCCAGTTCCTCGAGCGTAAAGCGCGCAGCGAAGAGGAGCTGTTCCACACCTTCAACGCGCTGCACGAATTGGGCAGCCAGCTCGTCGTCAGCTCAGATCGCCTCCCGGCCGACCTCGCGGGTATCGAGGAGCGACTGCGTGAGCGCTTCGCCGGTGGCCTTGTCACCGACATCACGCGGCCCGACCGGGGGACGCGACTGGCGATTCTCCGCAAGCGCGCGACCTACGACGGGGTCCGCATCACCGACGAGGCGCTCGGCGTGATCGCTGACGGCGTCACGACGAACGTGCGCGCCCTCGAGGGCGCACTGATCCGCGTGGTGGCTCTCGGCTCGCTAGAGCGTCGCCCACTCGACGCGAGCCTCGCGGCCGACGTGCTCGCGCGTCAGGGCTTTGCGACCAAAGCGCACGCCGAAGTCGACGTACCGCGCATCCAAGCCGTTGCGTGTGCACACTTTGGGGTAGAACGTTCTGCCCTACTGTCGCGCTCACGCGCGGCGGATGTCGCCTGGGCACGGCAGGCCGCGATGTACCTGGCGCGCGAGCTGACCGACCACTCGCTGCCACAGATCGGCCGGGAGTTCGCCAATCGCGACCACACGACGGTGCTGCACGCCTGCCGTCGCGTAGCAGGCGAGATCACCACGAACGCGCGGGCGCTTGCCGACGTCGAAGCGCTGACGGCCAAGCTATCGTCGTAGCGTTGCACACAGCGGCGGACGGACTTATGCACAGCGCCTATTCGGGATCGTCCCCGCAAAGTGAGAGCATGGCCCGACCAGTCCACAAGCGCACAAGATCTACAACTACGAGAAAGCCAGTCAGAGCCGGATGAAAGCCACTCTCTCAACTGCCGTTTTCCTGAACGAGCTTCAGACCGCCGCGCGGGTTGCAAGCTCACGGAGCGCAGTGCAGGCGCTGTCCGGAGTCCAGCTTGACGTGTCTACCGACATGCTCGAGTTGCGGGCGACGGACATGGAGGTTGGCCTGCGTCTCCGCGTTCCAGCAGAGGACACATCGCCCGGAGCAGCGGTGCTACCGGCGCGGTTGCTGCTCGACATCATGCGCGCCCTCCCGAGTGCGCAGGTCGCGCTGGAACTGCGGGCGGCCGCCCAGGCCGTCACGCTCGTTTCCGGGACAGCAGTGTTCGATCTACGCACGCTGCGCAGCGAGGACTTCCCACATCTCCCGGAGTCCCCGGCGGTCAGCGTGATGCTTGACGCGGCGGCGTTCATCGACACCGTTGCTCGTGTCGCGCGCTCGGCTTCGCGCGACGACACGCGCCCCGTGCTGACTGGAATCCTCGTCTCCGCATCCGAGTCCTCGCTACGCATGGTCGCTACGGACTCGTACCGCTTGAGCGTCAAGACGACGCAGCTGGCCGAGCCGGTCGCGACGCCATTCGAGGCGAACGTACCAGCGCGAGCCCTTCAGGAGCTTGCGCGCATTGCCCAGCAGACCGCCGCTGAGCAGATCGCGGTAGCGCGCCTGGATAACCAGATCGTCTTCACGCTCGCCGGCGGTGACGGCGCCGCGAGCGACGCGATGCTTTCCTCGCGGCTGATCGACGGCCAGTTCCCCAACTTCCAGCAATTACTGCCCGAGAGCGCCGAGCACGAGCTGCTTCTCACCCGCGAGGAACTTGCCGACGTAGTCCGGCGGATCAGCCTGCTCGCACAGAAGAACGCCCCGCTCCGTCTTGGTTTCAGCGCCGGCGAGCTGCGCGTCTCGGCCCAGACTCCGGACGTCGGCGAAGCCCACGAGACGCTCCCGCTCGACTTCGACGGCGAACCATTTGAGATCGGCTTCAATCCGGAGTTCCTGCGCGACGGGCTCGAGAGCGTCGAGTCTCAGCAGATCGTGATCAAGCTGAGCAGCCCGCTGCGACCGGGTCTGATCGAGTCTGCTGACGGCAGCGGTTTCGTCTACCTGGTCATGCCGATCCGGCTGGGCACGTGAGTCGCCATGCGGGTCGAGCGCCTGCGCGTGCGCGACTTCCGCTCCTACGAGGCCGCGGAAGCCCACCTTGGTGAGGGGCTGACCGTAGTCCACGGCGCCAACGGCGCCGGCAAGACAAACCTCCTGGAAGCGCTCTACTTCGGCTGCACCGCTCGGTCCTTCCGCACGGCCAACGAGCGTGAGCTTGTGCGCTTCGGTGCGTCGGCTACCCGCGTCGTCGTCGAGGCCAGCGATGACGACGGTCGCCACGAGCTCGCCGTAGGCTTCAGTCCGGGCGAGCCAAAGCGCCTGTCGGTCGACGGAGCGCCGATCGAGCGCCTGCTCGACGCACCGCAGCGCCCACTCGTCAGCGTCTTCTCACCGGACCGGCTCGAGCTCGTTAAAGGCGTCCCGCAGCTCCGCCGCGCCCACGTCGATCAGCTCGTCACGGCGTTGTGGCCGACCCGCGCGGCGACGCGGCGCGGCTACGGCGAAGCGCTTGCGCAGCGCAACGCACTGCTGACGCGCATCCGCGGTGGCCGCGTCGACGCGGCCGCGCTGCGACCGTGGGACGTCGAGCTCGCGCGACTTGGCATCGAGCTCTCGGCCAATCGGTCCCTCGCGACTGCCCTCGTGGCCGAGGGCTTCGCCAGTCACGCCGAAGCCCTCGGCCTCGGTGGGCTCGTGCGACTCGCCTACCGCGCCCGCTCGCGCGCGACCACGCCGGAGCAACTCGCCGAGGAGATCGCAGCAGCGCTACCGGTCGACCTCGCGCGCGGCTACACGACGCACGGTCCGCACCGCGACGACCTGGTCGTACGCCGCGACGGGCGCGACCTGCGGACCTATGGCTCGCAGGGCGAGCAGCGGCTTGTCCTCCTCGCGCTGCTGCTTGCCGAGCGCGACGCGCTGGCGGCCGAGCGCTCGCGGCCACCGCTGATGCTGCTCGACGACGTGATGAGCGAGCTCGACTCCGACCGTCGCGCCCGGCTCGTCGAAACGCTGGCGAGCTTTGGACAGAGCGTCGTCACGACCACGGAGCTCGAGCACGTGCCCGGGGCTGACAGCGGCGCCGTCGCGCAGATCGCAGTCGCCGACCTGGTGCGGAGCGCCGCGAGGTGAGCAGACGCGCCGCACCGCGGCCAATTGGCGAGGCGCTCGGCGCGCTGAACGAGCGCCTCGAGCCGGCGAGCACGCTCGGCTCGGTTCAGCGACTGTGGGCGAGCGTCGTCGGAGAGGCGATCGCGCGCGGCGCACGACCGGTGGGCGAGCGTGATGGCGTCCTTCAAATCGCCTGCGACGACGCCGTCTGGGCGTCCGAGCTCGAGCTGATGGGCCCCTCCCTCGTGAGCTCGCTGAACGCTGCGATCGGCCGCGATGTGGTGCGCGCGGTACGGGTTCGAGCGGATGGCGCGAAAGGGCCGCGCAGAGACCGCTGATTGCCGCGATTTGCAGGTATTTTAAGGCCCCCCAGCGCTGGCTTCGGGGGGTGCGATGTGCTATTGTTCTGTCAACTATCGAGAGCCGCCCCGGACCGGCGATGTAGGACCGGCGCCCGGGGCTTTCTCACGTCATTGGAGGGCCTTTGGCCAAGATCGACAAGCGGACCGCAGCCGACTACGACGCGCAAGACATCACCGTCCTCGAAGGGCTGGAAGCGGTTCGCAAGCGTCCCGGGATGTACATCGGGTCGACGGGGGAGCGAGGACTTCACCATCTCGTATACGAGGTTGTGGACAACTCTGTGGACGAGGCGCTGGCCGGCTTCTGCTCGGCGGTGTCGGTATCGATCGGCGCCGACAACTCGGTCACGGTCGTTGACGACGGCCGCGGCATTCCCGTTTCGGTGATGGAGAAGGAGGGCCGGCCGGCCCTCGAGGTCGTGCTGACGACGCTGCACGCCGGCGGGAAGTTCGGCGATGGCGGCGGCTACAAGGTCTCGGGCGGGCTGCACGGCGTCGGTGTCTCGGTCGTCAACGCGCTGTCGGAGCGGCTGATCGTGGAGGTCCGTCGCGATGGTTACGTCTGGACACAGGAGTACGCCCGCGGCGTCCCGCAGGGCGCGCAGGAGCGCGGCCGGGCGCTGAAGCGCGGCGAGCCGACCGGGACGACGATCACGTTCCTCCCGGACGCCGAGATCTTTGAAGCGGTCGACTTCAGCTTTGGCACGCTGGAGGAGCGGCTGCGCGAGACCGCGTTCTTGACGCGTGGCCTGAAGATCTCGCTCTCCGACGAGCGCGGCGCCGGGCAGGAGGTCGAGTTCTGCTACGACGGCGGGATCGAGGATTTCGTCTCCTACCTCAACAAGAACAAGGAGCCGGTCGGCAAGAAGATCGTCTACTTCTCGGGCGAGAGCGGCGAGGGTGCGGTGGAGGTCGCGATGCAGTGGAACTCCTCCTACCAGGAGTCGATCTTCTCGTTCGCCAACAACATCAACACGCACGAGGGCGGCAGCCACCTCTCCGGCTTCCGCTCGGCGTTGACCCGGACGATCAACAAATACGCGCGCGACCAAGGCCTGCTGCGCGAGAAGGACGAGAATCTCTCGGGCGAGGACGTGCGCGAGGGTCTCACGGCGGTGATCTCGGCCAAGCTTGCCGACCCACAGTTCGAGGGGCAGACGAAGACCAAGCTCGGCAACCCCGGAATGGCTGGGTTCGTCGAATCGGTCGTCAACGCCGGGCTCGCCGAGTTCCTCGAAGAGAACCCGCAGGACGCGCGCGCCGTGATCACCAAGTCCGTTTCGGCTGCGCGTGCCCGTGAGGCCGCCCGCAGCGCCCGCGACCTGATCCGGCGCAAGTCCGCCCTCGAGAACACCCATCTGCCAGGCAAGCTCGCGGACTGCTCGGTAAAGGACCCCTCCCTCGCCGAGCTCTTCGTGGTCGAGGGCGACTCCGCGGGAGGCTCGGCAAAGCAGGGCCGCGACCGCAACACGCAGGCGGTGCTCCCGCTGCGCGGGAAGATCCTCAACGTCGAGAAGAGTCGCATCGACAAGGTGCTTCAGAACGCCGAGATCCAGGCGCTGATCACGGCGATCGGTACCGGGGTGCGCGACGATTTCAACATCGAGAACGCCCGCTACCACAAGGTGATCCTGATGTGCGACGCGGATGTTGACGGTGCCCACATCCGCACGCTGATCCTGACGCTGCTGTTCCGGGAGATGCAGGAGTTGATCGAGGCCGGCTACGTCTACATCGCGAAGCCGCCGCTCTACAAGCTCAAGCAGGGCAAACGCGAGCGCTACATCGAGAATGAGGCCGACCTCGAGGAGATCCTCCTCTACGACAAGCTCGAGAGCTTTGAGATCAGCGACGGAACCGGCAAGCAGCTGAAGCTGACCGAGGCGCGCTGGCAAAAGCTCGTCCGTCAGGTGCGCCAGTACGAGGGCCTCTCCTCGTCACTTCGCGCGGTTCACGGCTCGGATGCGCTGCACCTGCTCAGCGAGGCGGGGATTCTCGACAATGGCGCCGAAAACACTGCCGACGTCGTCAAGCTGCTCGCCGCGCGCAACGGTGCCGGCACCCACCACGCGGAGGTGCTCGACAGCGCCGATCAGGATCTCGTGGTCCGCGTGACGGAGAAGACCACCGGCTTCGCGCGGACGCACCGGCTGAACCCGGCGCTGTTCGAGTCAAAGGACTACCGCCAGCTGCTGGCTGCGCACGCCGCGCTCAGCGAGTTCGCCGGCCAGGCCCCATTCGACGTCCGCCTCGGCGAGCAGCGCGGGAGCGCCGGCAGCTTCGACGGGCTGCGCGCGGCGGTGCTGACGATCTCCCAGAAAGGCGAGGACGTCTCGCGCTTCAAGGGCCTCGGCGAGATGAACGCCGACCAGTTGGCGAGTACGACGATGGACCCGCAGTCGCGAACGCTGGCCCAGGTGACGATCGACGACGCCGTCAAGGCTGATCGCGTCTTCTCGATGTTGATGGGCGATCAGGTCGAGCCGCGCCGCGACTTCATCGAGACCAACGCCCGACTGGTCGCGAACCTCGATGTCTAGGAGGTGACGGGTATGGCGGGTGACGTGCTGACCGGCGGCAACATAGAGCCGCGCGCGATCGAGGACGAGATGCGCACCGCGTTCCTCGACTACGCGATGTCGGTGATCGTCTCGCGGGCGCTGCCCGACGTCCGCGACGGCCTCAAACCGGTGCATCGCCGCGTCCTGTATGGCATGCGCGAGCTGGGCCTCGGCCCGACGCGTTCGAAGGCGAAATGCTCGCGCATCGTCGGTGAGGTGATGGGCAAGTACCACCCCCACGGCGACTCGGCGATCTACGACACGCTGGTGCGCCTCGCTCAGGACTTCTCGATGCGCTATCCGCTGGTCGACGGCCAGGGCAACTTCGGCTCGGTCGACGACGACCCGGCGGCCGCGATGCGCTACACGGAGGCGCAGCTCACGCGCCTCGCGATGGAGATGCTGCGCGACCTCGACATGGACACCGTCGACTTCGCGCCGAATTACGACGGCAGCGAGCAGGAGCCGCTGGTGCTTCCTGCGCGTTTCCCGAACCTGCTCGTCAACGGCTCCCAGGGCATCGCGGTCGGCATGGCGACGAACATTCCGCCGCACAACCTGCGCGAGGTTATCGACGCGACGGTCGCCTATATCGAGCAGCCGCAGATCACCGTCGAGGAGCTAACAACACACGTCAAGGGTCCGGACTTCCCGACCGCCGGAATCATCCTCGGACGCTCAGGGATCAAGGATGCTTATGAGACCGGCCGCGGACGCATCCGCGTGCAGGCGCGCGCCCACACGGAGCCGCTGAGCCACGGCAAGGAGGCGATCGTCGTCACCGAGCTGCCCTACATGGTCAAGAAGGGCGGCGACAACGGGCTGATGGTGAAGATCAAGGAGCTCGTTGAGGACAAGCGGATCACCGAGATCTCGGATCTCCGCGACGAGTCCGACAAGCGCGGCATGCGCCTGGTCATCGAGCTGAAGCGCGACGTGATTCCGAAGGTCGTGCTGAACAAGCTCTACAAGCACACCTCGATGCAGACAACGTTCGGCGTCAACATGGTCGCGCTCGTCGACGGCGTCCCGCGCACGCTGTCGCTGCGGGAAGTCATCCATCATTACGTCGAGCATCAGCGCGAGGTCGTTGTGCGCCGCTCCAAGCACGAACTGTCCCAGCGCGAGGCTCGCGCCCACATTCTCGAGGGCCTCCTGATCGCGATCGAGAACCTCGACGCCGTGATCGCGCTGATCCGCGCCGCCAAGGATCGCGAGAACGCGCGAGAGCAGCTGATCGCGCGTTTCAAGCTCAGCGTCATCCAGGCTCAAGCGGTGCTTGACCTGCGTCTCTCGCAGCTCACGGCGCTCGAGTCGGGCCAGATCAAGCAGGAGCACGCCGACACGCTCGAGCGTATCGGCGAGCTGCGGACGATCCTCGGCGACGAACTTCGCGTGCTCGCGCTGATCAAGGAAGAGCTGATCGAGATTCGCGAGCGTTTCGGCGACGAGCGGCGCACCGAGATCTCGCACGCCGAGGGCGAGATCGACATCGAGGACCTGATCGCCGACCAGCAGATGGTGATTGCGATCACGCGCACCGGTTACATCAAGTCGCTGCCGCTCGACACCTACCGCCAGCAGCATCGCGGCGGTCGCGGCGTCAGCGGCATGGACATGAAGGACGGAGACTTCATCGAGCACCTGTTCATCTGCTCGACGCACGACTACCTGCTGTTCTTCACCAATCGCGGCAAGGTCTACCGCTCG
>Ga0224551_1000061_pt1 | contig 11664 bp, 12 predicted proteins | sample 714P32024metaG_FD_179899 | JGI IMG/M metagenome (GOLD analysis project Ga0224551, IMG submission 179899) | Peat soil microbial communities from Stordalen Mire, Sweden - 717 P3 20-24 | ecosystem: Environmental > Terrestrial > Soil > Wetlands > Peat | place: Sweden: Norrbotten County, Stordalen...
AATATGACGCCATGGACGATCATGATGCGCTCGAGCAATTGCGCTCGGATATTTTCGAAGTGTTCCCGCCGGGGCCACAGAGGGATATATGGCTCGCATGGCTCGAGGAGCTTACCGCTGACTCCATTTGGCACGGCGCAGCATGGTGGCGCACCATTCATTGAACAGGCGCCAAGGAACGGCGCAACAGGCGCTGCGCTACATTGAATGGCCCTTGACTGGAAGTTGCCCTTGCCATCCATAGGAATGAGCATGTTTCTGGAATCATTTAAGACCGCCGCTGCGGAAGGCGCAGTCGTCGAACTGAAATTGCGCTTGCTCGCGGGGAAGATTCCGGCTTTACACCAGTACGCCCATCAAAAGGATCTAAAAGATATTGAGGACGACCTGGCGCAGCATTTTGCCGACTCGCTGTCCATCGAAGACAAGGAAACCTTGCGTGTGTGCCGCCAGCTTCGCAACAAGGTACTTCACTCCGATTTCCATGCAGCGCGAGGCAAGCTGAACGAATTGGGGGTCAAGACCCCCTCCGGCGAAGTAAAAAAGCTTGATATACACGACGTGTCCGGCACAGAGATGTCAAAAAAAGTTCGTGATGCCGCAGAGGGAGTGCCGGGCGCGTTTCAGTATGTATCTGATACGTCGTCGACGGGTTCCGGTGGCGTATTCGGTTGGTTCCTTGAAGCAGGCCAAGCCGGTGATTTCCAGAAAGCAAGTAGCGCTTTCAAAAGTGCGGTGGCGATAGTTGATAGGTTAGCCTCGATCACAAAGGCAACGCCGTGATCGCTTAAGGCACGCGACCAAAGTGCTTCCGGCGACAGAGAGTCCACGGCGCGCGTGGCGCCAAACTCGGGGACCCAAGGTAGCGGCCCTCCCTCTGAAAACCGCTCCATGGCCTTCTAATGCGGCCCGATTTGTCTGCTTTGCCCAGAAAATAGGCACTTCGACGCAGATTGCCGAAAACTAAGGACGCTGCCGCCGACTTGCAGTGACCGCCTGTCAACAGTCTTCCTCATCGCCGCCTCTTTCCCGTGATCCCTATTACGGACGGGGCGAGTCACTTTAGACGCCGCCGCTTGCTATCAATAACGCTGTTTTGGTCCCCCCTTAAGGTCTCCCCCAAAAAGCTATGACAGCCGCGCTCCAAGCGCCGTCTGGCCGTGCCTCTTTTCGCCCCCGCCGTGGGGGTCACTTGAAAAGGAAAGAGGCAGTAATGACCAAGACACTCAACAAATCAGAGTTGGCGCAATTCACCGGCAGCGAAAGCTGGTTTCGCCACGGCATCAACCGCGCAGTGCTCTTCACCGACGGCGCCAAATACGTCGCCGATCAGGCCGGGGCCTACTGGCTCCTCGACGAGATTGCGATCATTCAGCCGCACGACGCGCGCCTCAGAGGCGAGGAATTCCAAGTATGGAAGCTCGCGGTAAACGCCGATCAGACCGGCGTGCTGAGCTGCGAGGATGGCAACGACAATGTCGTCTATACCAAGCAGATCGAATATACGGACTTCCCGCAGGAGGGCATTACGCTTTACTTCACCAACAACACGATCCTTTTGCCGAGCGAGTACTGACCGCGTTGCCCCGCCGCCGACGGCGGCGGGGCTTTTCTCACGTTGCACGAAAACGAGCAAACGCCGAAGAAAATGGGGCTTGCCTCTTCTTCTGATCGTACCCCATCGTACTCGCCGTCAAGGCGCTCCGTTGCTCACGCGCTTCGCGCGTTCCTCTACTCGCCGAGTGGCCTGCGGCCAGCCTGTGACGGCTGCGCTGCGATGGGACCCCTCCGGGCTTGGGCAATCCCGCCCGAGAAGACCGGAGAACGATCATGTCGAATCACAATCTCTTCATCCATGGCGCCGATGGCGCCGCTCAACCCGCCACGATCGAGCAGATCTTGGCGGCGGCCCGCCAAGCACTCGCGCACCGAGTTCGCCGGGGCGCCTCGCTCGACTCGCCGCAGAAGGTTCGCGAATACTTGACGGTGCGGCTGGGGCATCTGGATCACGAAATCTTTGGTGTCATCCTGGTAGACCAGCGCCATAGGGTTATCGAGTACGTCGAGCTGTTCCGCGGAACCATCGACGGCGCGTCCGTCTACCCGCGCGAGGTGGTGAAGCTGGCGCTGGAGAAGGGAGCCGCCGCGTGCGTGCTGGCACATTCTGTGGCGCGGCACAGAATGCGCCTTATGTGTCTCTGATCGTTCTGTGCCCATTTCTCTGAAGAGGTTGTCGAGGAGAGGGATTTGGCCCGGAAATGCCACATAACGACAGGGTCGGGGTTGGAGAGGACAGTCCGGTGCATTGGGATGGATGGTTGTAGGGTCGCAAAGCGGCCGGCGCTTCGTTGAGTTACGCTGCGTTTGTGTCAAAAATCGTTAAGGCGATCGGTATCACCGCACTTGTGGTTATCACTCTTGTGATCGGCGCATGCGCAATAAAGGTTCATCATTACAATGCGACATTCCCGGAAGTGGCGGTCGGCGACTCAGAGGCCTCAGTGCTTGCTCGTATGGGCGAGCCCAGCTTCCGGGAACTCGTCGGCCAGCCGTATTTGCGCTACACGGGCACACCGTGTAAGGCGCCGTGTGCGACTCGCTTGTGGTGGGAATGGCCAATAATGCCCGGGATAGAAGCGTGGTCTGTCGAGCTGGGCGAGAATCGCAACGTAATCCGAAGTTCTCGTTGGGAGTCGCCTTGACGTCCGTCGCGCACGAACGCCGGCCCCGACCCGAGCGGTCGAGGCCGGCAGACCTAATCAAAGGCTGGTCAGCCAATGGAGTAGCGAGGGATCATCGTTCCAAGGAGCAGAACCGTTCGAGCCGGACGGCGCGCACAGTGCCATGGCCTCCGTCTTCATACGCATCGTGATCTCGGCGTAGCGGTGGGTGGTGTTGAGGCTGACGTGACCGAGCCAGCCGCGGATGACGTTGACGTCGACCCCAGCTTCAAGAAGATGGACGGCAGCCGTGTGACGCCAGACATGCGGAGAGACGCGCCGCGGATCGCCGCCGCCAATGGTCTCGACGCCGGCAGTGAGGTGACGCACACGCTTGTAGATCCCGAAGCGCGTCAGCGGACGCCCCGAACCGGATATGAACACGGCGCCTTCAGGATCCGATGTACGTCGGCCGACGAGCAGGGCGATCTGCTCGGCGGTCTCCTGCCAGAGCGGACAAGCCCGCCACTTGCCGCCCTTACCGCGCAACCGAACAGATGGTGGTCGCTCAAGCGTGAGGTGCGCAATGCGCAGGTCCGCGACTTCCTGGACACGCGCGCCGGTGTTGTAGAGGAACAGCAGCAAAACTCGGTCGCGAAGCGCGAGCCGACCGAGGGTGGGCATGCGCGCGAAGAGATCCTGAACCTGGTCGCGCGCGATAAACCGCGTGTCAGGTAGTGGCGTGCGCTTGGTGGGAATGGCGGCGACTTGCTCACAAAGACGAAGGGCCTCTGGGCTCCGCCGTCCGAGGTACTCGAAGAACGTGCGAAGTGCTGCGAGCCTTTGGTTGCGGGTCGAGATGCTGTTATGCCGCTCCTGCTCCATGTGCCGCAGAAATCCGAGTACCTGTTCGAGACTGAGCTCCTTGAGCTGTAATCGGCTGATGGGCCGGCGCGTCCCGTTCGCGACGAACGGAAGGAAGAGCCGCAACGTATCGCGGTAGCTACGAACCGAGCTCTGACGCAGACCCTTCTGCTCACGCAAGTAGTCCACGAAGAAGTCGTGCACAACTGTACCGACAGTGAGGGCGCTCATGAGCGCACCTCCCGGACCGTGCTACTGGCGAACGCCTCGAAGCGATGGTTGGCTGACTCGAGGAGCTCGCTCGTGATCGTGAGGTATACGGCGGTGCTGTGCAGCCCGACGTGGCCGAGGAATGTTGACAGGTGATTGAGTCGTGCCTGTGGATCGATACCGTCGCGATACCATCGCAATAGCGTTCGAACCGCAAACGAATGTCGAAGCCCATGGACACAGGGCGCTCGCGTGCCCTCGGGCACGCTGAGCGCCAGTCGTGGCATGAGGTGGTCGCGGAACGCGTTGCGGATCGAGTTAGTCGCGAGCGTAGATCGTCCGTTCCAGGTAAAAAACGGGGCCTCGGGGACGGGGAATCCCAAGCGCTGTTCACGAAGTGCGGCGTAGGAGCGCAACCGAGCGGCGAGGCGCGGGCCAAACGGCACTAGGCGGCTCTTGCCGAACTTGCTGTTACGCACAAGGAGCACCTCGCGTTGCAGATCGACATCGCCGCACTGCAGGCGGGAGACCTCGCCGATGCGCAGCCCAAGGCCCGCGAGGAGCGCGAAGACGGTGGCGTAGGTCGGCCCGCGCTGCCGACATCGTGGCCAGTCCGGCAGCTCGGCCGCGTAATCGAGGATCCGACGGATCGTCGCCGGGTCATAGAGGTACGGCACGCGCCGGGCTGACTGTGGTTGGGGCTGTGCCGTCAAGGGTGAGTGGGTGAGCTCCTGCTGGTCGACCATCCACTCAAATAACCGTCTCGCGACCCCCAAGAGGTTGTTGTAGCTTGTCCCGGAGGCACGTCGCCGCGAGGCCAGAAATGCCTCGAGGCGCGCGGAAGTGATATCGCCGATGCAGTGCACGCCCTGATCGGTGAGATACCGATCGAGGAGGCGCAGCGCTCGGTCCTCGGTGTTGAAACGGCATCCCATCGATCGCTTGGCGGCTAAGTACCGCGTGATCGGATCGGCGAGCACGCTCTCGAATCGTTGCCAGACGACGCGGCTCATAGCACGTCCTCCGCATCCCCGAGCGTGAGGGCCCGGAGTTTATGGATGGCGACCTTGGCGTAGACCTGGGTCGCAGCGTCCGAGCGGTGACCGACGTAGTCGCCGATCTGCTTGAACGGCATGTCGGCCTCCACCAACCGCTGCACGCATCTGTGCCGAAACGTGTGGGAACCGGGCCGTCTGATCCGGATGCCGGCGCGTTGCAAATAAACGCTCGCTCTGCCGGATATCGCCCAATGCCCGACGCCGCGAAAGGGCGCCGATAGACTGACGAACAGGTGGCGATCGGTGCACTGGGGACGGGCGTTGCGCAAATAGTCGATGATCGCCTCGCCGACCGATGCTGCGAGTGGATAGGTCGTCGAGTTGCCGGCCTTGCGGCCGAGCACGTGGATCCTCGATCGAGGCCAGTCGATCGCCGAGAGCTCCATCGCCGCGATCTCCTGGGAGCGCAAGCCATAGGTCGCGAGCAGCATCAGGACGGCAAAGTCGCGCTTACCACACGCTGAGCGACGATCAACGCTCGCGAGAACGCGTTCAATATCGCTCCACGGGATCGCTCGCGGAATCGCTGCCTGCTTGTAGGTACGCCCGCGTGGCACCGCGCGGCTGAGATCTGTCGCGATGATCCCTTGCCGGCGCAGATACCGCAGCAGGACACGTAGCGCACCGGCGCGAGACTGCCGCCCACAAGGCTGCAGGCGCGCGGTGCTCTCTATCAAGAATCGGTTAACAATCGCCGGCGTGAGCGCGGACAGATCGGTGATCGCCGCCGACTGCAGGAACCGCTCCAAGACTCGCATGTGGTGCTCGTAACTGACGAGCGTGTCGGGTCGCAAGCCCCGTTCATCGCTCAGATGCTCACGAAATCCCGGCGCGAGTTCCTGCAGCGGCCAAAGCTGACGGCGCTCAGTGCCTACAAAGCCCGGGAGCACAAGGCGCAGCAACTCCTCGATCGCCGTACGCGGCCCCGTGCGAAGCGACCGTGCATAGGAGGCTGTGTGCGGGTTACGTCCACGCGTGCGCTGCCACTCCTCGATGAACGGCGCGATCTGCGCTGGCAGCTCTTCGGGTGCGCGTACGTGCCGAGCCGTCACGAAACGATCAAAGATAACTAGCGTCTGCAGCTTGAACAGTGCCGACGCGCGTGAAATCTGGCGATCCGACAACCACTCAGCGTATCGACTGAGCGCAGGACCGAGCCAGAGTGACCGAAGTCGATCAACCGTCGACGTCCGAGTAAAGTAGTGCTCCAACATAAAAACCACCCTCTGTGTTAGGACAAGGAGGGGGTAGCGTCCGCCACTGTCACTGTTATGTGACCCGCGAGCGCAAAAATATAAGAAGGATCAGGGCCCTTGGCGCCGAAGGCACAGAACCATCACGGGAACATAAGGCACATTCTGTGGCGCGGCACAGAATGCGCAAGGATCACGGCAGCCGCGTTGTGGCGCAGGGCTTCCTTTACAACTTCGCGCGGATGGACCGATGCGCCGTCGATGGTGCCGCGGAACAGGTCCTGGCAGGCGATCAGTCGGTGGCGGGTGTCGAGGTAGATGAGCGTGAAGGTCTCGTATTCGCGCTGTGCCAAGCGGGCGATCAGAAAGTCGGCCGTAGCCTTCGGGGAATTGAGCACCGCGCCTTTGCGGATCCGGATCGATAGTGCATGGCGCGCGCCGGCCATAATCTCGTCCAGGGTTGCGGTCCGAAAGCCGGTCGCAGTGTTGGCATCGGTGGTGTAAAGGGTTGTTCCGCTCATGTTCGATCTCCGTCTTCTCCGGGCGGAATTGCCCGGTGACGGAGGGATCAGCGGAGGGCCACCAGGCCCGAAGCCCCACAGCGCAGCGGAGCCGTCAAGGCTGGCGCAGCCACTTAAGGCGAGTAGAGGAACGAGCACAGCGAGTGAGCAACGGAGCGCCTTGACGGCGAGAACGCTGTGGTACGTTCAAAGGGAACAGGGCAAGTACGTACTCCCCTCCTCCATTGCGTGCGCGCGCCGCGCGCGTAACGCACGATTGCGTTAGACGCCGCGACCGGATAGCACCTAGCTTCAGAGGGATTGCTGGATGGTTTTCAAATAAAATAGTGCCCTTGTCCTCCACCATTGAGCGACTGTGCAGCCGCAGATTGAACAACTATCAGAGCGTCCGGATCTACTTCCGACGATCGCTGTTTGGATCTATAGCGAGTGGTGGACGGAAGTCGAGGGCGCAACCGTAGGCACACTGACTGACTTGCTACGGGCTCACCTGACCGCGGACCAGATTCCTGTGACGCTGGTCGCATCGCTGGAATGCTCCCCCGTCGGCACGGCGACGCTACTAGCGCATGACGTGGAAACCGAGGAGTGGCCGGACCTCTCCCCCTGGCTCGCCGCTGTTTACGTCATGCCCCAATACCGGCGTCGGGGTATCGGCGCGGCTCTTATCAACGCAATTGTCGAGAAGGCGGCGTCGCTGGGCGTGGGGGTACTATATTTATCGACCGTCGGACGAGAAGAGTTCTACGCCGGCTTGGGGTGGCAAGTTATACATAGAAGCGAAGACAAGGTCGTGATGTCAAGGTCCACAGTAGGGTCTCAGTAGCGAAGCCAGTGCCGTCGCCCGAGCGCATCCGATCAGCGGTGAGCACGCTCTTGGTCAAACCTAAGGCGTGGTACGGTGAAAGGAAGCAGGGCAAGTACGCGCTCCCCTCTTCTCTTCCGCAGACGTACGCTGATTACTCAGCCGTCATAAGCTGCTCGGCGTTGCCGGCGTTTGTGATCGTGCGATGATGTTGTCGAATGGACAAACGAGGTATTGTCAATGGAGCGTCCGGCCAATTTAAGCCTCCCATTCTTCGCATACGGAGTTTTCCGACAGGGGCAGCTCGCATACTTTCAGCTTCGTGATCTCGTGCAGGCAGCCGAAGATCCTGTGACGGCGCGTGGTCGACTCCTAGTCCGCGACGGATTGCCTATCATCAATCAGCACGAAGACGGGGAAGTCGTCGGATCACTTCTTCACTTCAAGGCAGACTTTGTCTCGGAAGCATACGAGAGAATTGCCAGGCTCGAGCCGGAAAAGCAGTATTTTTGGCGCGAGACGACTATTAACGCTTTGCGAGCGAACATCCTGCATGGTCGATCGCCTAATAAGGGGAGCGTACCGTTCGAAGGGAAGATGTGGAATGGCTGGGACGATTCGCTTTTTACTGCTGCACTAGAGGTGGTACAGGAAACGATCGAGGCGAACGGGGAATTTAAGTGGGATCTTAAGCCGCTGTTTCGTCCGCAGATGGCATATCTACTGCTTTGGTCGGCTATTGAGCGATATCTATCGCTACGCTACCACTTGGGAACCCGCGCGACCGATAAGGTCAACAACTTAGCCACGGAGCAAGCGTTCGCGGTTGCACTGCGAGAACGGGTTTCCACGACACGGGAGGTTGCGCGGGCAGACCGGCCGCAAGACAAGGAGGTCCTAGATCCCCGGGCGCCGGAAGCATCAGTCCGGTATTACTATCAGATTCGGTCAAACCTCGTTCATAGGGGCAAGGGCATTCCACGAGACTACGAGATGCTTCTAAATTCAGCATCGGAATTGTTGCAGATCTTCCGCTATGTGTTGGTTCAAGCAACGCAGGAAGCGAAGAGCTAGATCGCGAACGCGACGAAGTGTGATGTAAATTGCTTTGAGAGTTGATCCGCACTGAAAACAAGCGAATACTTTGATTGTGGAAAGCACGCATCTTGGGCTTGAGGGCGGACAGAAATGGCCAAGGACTCGCGCATCGAATGGACGCATCACACGTTCAATCCCTGGTGGGGTTGTGTCAAAGTTTCGGCGGCTTGCAAGCATTGCTATGCAGAATCCTGGGCACGCCGCTTCGGAATGGATCTGTGGGGTAAGTCAAGCCCGCGTCGCCCGGTCAGCGACGACTATTGGCGGCAGCCCATCAAGTGGAACAATGAAGCGGAACGCGACAACGAGCGCCGGCGAGTATTCTGCGCGTCAATGGCCGATGTATTCGAAGGTCGTGCTGACCTTCACCCATGGCGAGAGAAATTGTGGCCGCTCATCGAGAATACGCCGTGCCTGGATTGGCTTCTTTTGACGAAGCGCCCTCAGAATGTACAGCGCATGGTTCCGTGGAACGACGTATGGCCCGCCAACGTCTGGCTTGGCACAACTGCAGAAAATCAAAAGTATGCAGACAGCCGCATTCCTAAATTGCTCGCCGCTAAGGCCCGCGTCCATTTCATATCTGCCGAACCTCTCCTCGGTCCTCTTTCAATAGCGAAATGGAGCGGCATCGACTGGGTTATTGCCGGCGGCGAAAGCGGCCGTGGCGCCCGACCGACGGATCCTGAATGGGTACGGATGTTGCGAGATGAATGTAACCACGTAGGTAGTGCTTTCCACTTCAAGCAATGGGGCCACTGGTCTCCCTCAGTACCCATGGGAACGGCGGCGCGACAACAAATACAACTCGGGGCGCAGACTCAGAGCACTTCGGTTCTCTACGCAGTGGGCAAGGCCGCCGCCGGCCGCATTCTTGATGGACGCACCTGGGATGAGTTCCCGCGCAAGCCCAGTACTCTCGCGACATTGGCTTTGTCCGAGCAATGCTGAAATAGTCGATAAAGGAACACTGGCGCGCGGCGAATTGCCTATTCGGCAACCCGTGGATACAGAAGTGAATAAGGATGTAGCACGTAATGCCGTCGAAGTCTGTGGACGCTTCAATTCCCCGCGATCCTTGCCCATCGCTCGTTGTAGAATGCGGCCCCCTTGGCAAGGGCGTCGGAAGCTGGGTGCCAAACGAAAAGCACCGGCTGCTTTGCCAGTACCTGGAAGGTACCCGGTTCGCATGGAAGAAATGGCGAAGTCGAGTCTTCATCGATCCTTTCGCGGGACCCGGTCGCATTCAAGTTGCCGGCGAAGCCCATACACGTGACGGCGGAGCTGTGCGCGCATGGCGCAGCCTCGCCAAAGACGCGCCGTTCACTCGAATGTTCGTTGGCGACCTCAATCCGGAACGCGTCGGAGCTTGCGAAAGCCGGCTTAAGGCACTCGGCGCTCCCGCCACGCCATTTCCAGGCGCCGCCGCGGAGACGGTTAAAGCAATGGTTGCAGCCGTTCCAAGTCGTTCGCTCTGCATGGCATATCTCGACCCGTACAACCTTGAGTTTCTATCCTTTTCTGTCATCGAGGAGCTAGCGAAGCTCAGGAGGGTTGATCTCGCGATAAACTTCTGCACGATGGATTTACAGCGAAACGTCGAACTGGAATTCGATACGACGCGTGCTCGGTTCGATGAGGCGGCACCTGGCTGGCGTCGGCATCCCCCGATAATTTCAGCCAGCAAGCCTAACGTGAAGGTGCTCTTCCTTCGCTACTGGATTGATTGTGTCCGGGGTTTGGGATTCGAGCACTGTCGTGAAATGCCATTGATACGAAATGACCAAGGACACGGCATCTACAGAATCGTATTTTTTGCGCGGCACGCATTTCCCAAAAGGATCTGGACAGACGTTGCGCGTGGCCCGAATCAGAACCTAGCACTATTTGACGACTGATCGCAGGTTCGATCACATTTGCAGCTGGCATTGCCGTCGGCGCTTAGAACATCCCACGAGCGGCCTTACGAGAGCTCAACAAAATTCTGATCCCTCCACACGTTATGCCTCCGCATATTCCCGTATGGCAGGATAGCCGTCCACCCGACGAGAGCTAATCATGGAACCCGATGTCTTCTACAAAGTCGTGGCTTACGTTGTTATACCCTTGGCTTTCTCTGTGGGGGGCATAAATCTCGCCGTCGAAGTTATACCGGAGCGCAAGAGGCGCCTAAAATACCAAATTGGCTTTCCTGCTTTGGCGCTTTTGGGGATATGGCTAGCCTGGGTAGTAGAAGACCGAGCCGATGTCACCCATGCGAAAGAAATATCGGAGAGTAAGCAGGAAGCTCAGAACCTCAAGGCGACATTAAAGGCTACGCGTGCAGACACTGGCACGCAGATAGCGTGGTTGCAATCACACATTCCGGATGAGATTGCGAAAGCCATTGCGGGAGTCAACCCGGCGGCGGCCAAGAAGGAAGCTCCACTACAAGCAACCACGCTACAGCCGAATGTAAGCCTCAAAGCGAGGACGCTTGATCTTGTTGCAGACCTTCGCGACTTGGGGAGGGAATATAATCGCCGCATTGAGTCAATCGGCAAACGTAATTGGACAGCTGACTCAAAGACCGTTACAGCCGACTCAACGGCTACGGCTGATTCAGCGGCAACTTCATACCTTACGACCGATTCGGGGGAAGTGCTTACGACTGATGCCGGCGAACCGCTAGTGGTAGAAAAAGAAGCAGGCGCGCAATTAAAATTGGCCGAAAAGGAACGCGGGGAGTTCAAAGCTAAGTACCTTGACAGCGTCGTGGCGCTCCGAGATCAGCTCATATTCAGACTTGGCGGTGCTCCGCAGCTAATGGGATTTCCGCCATACCGTCTAATAGCGTTTAGTGGCTATCTGACGGGACCCTCGTCAGTCACAGATGCGGCAGATTACCTTGAGGCGCTTGCAAATCTGCTGCCGGCTGGTACGCAAGGGCATTGAAAGGGTCATAGTGGCTGGGCGGCCAAGCCACCGCCCCGGGGCCGCGGGATCGAACGCGAGCTCATCGAAGCCAGAGCTACAGGGATCAAAATAGCAGCCGACGTGACAGCGGCTTTGCGCTGGCGCGGCGGGTGCGATGCTCCCCGAGCGGGCGTAGCGTCAAAGGCAACTCACGGCAAAAGCTCGCGCGGGCTGACGCATCCTATTGGACGCTAGACTCGAGCGGCTGCGATCGCATGGGTTCAGATTGACTCGACCTCCCAATGGCCCCGCACAGCTGCACAAGCGTCGAACCTTTCTAGCGCGAGAGGGCAATTGAAA
>Ga0224551_1000063_pt1 | contig 11578 bp, 11 predicted proteins | sample 714P32024metaG_FD_179899 | JGI IMG/M metagenome (GOLD analysis project Ga0224551, IMG submission 179899) | Peat soil microbial communities from Stordalen Mire, Sweden - 717 P3 20-24 | ecosystem: Environmental > Terrestrial > Soil > Wetlands > Peat | place: Sweden: Norrbotten County, Stordalen...
GCCTCGGCGTCGACCTCGACCGTGACCTGGAACTCGGGGATCGTCGCCTTCGCACTGGCCATGCGCCGCGCGATCAGCTGCTGCGTTCGCGACAGCTCGACCACCGTGACATCGCCCTTGGCGCCAGACGCACTCCCACTCGCAGCGACCGGCGCAGCGGCAGCACCCTCGGTGGCGGTGCCTGCCGTCACACCGTCGGCGGCTGCCACGACATCAGCCTTGACGATGCGCCCTTCCGGACCACTGCCGCGGAGCGTCGCGAGGTCAATGCCGAGCTCACCGGCGATCCGGCGAGCAACCGGTGATGCCTTTAGCCGCTCGCCCGAGCCCGGGCGAGCCGGGTCGCCCGGTCCTGGCAGAGGAGCAGCACTTGTCGGGATAGCCTCGCCGGCGGGTTCGCGCGGCGCGGCTGGGCTCGGCGACGCCGCGGTCGGTGTCTCGCCGTTGGTGTCCCGCTTCGCCGATTCGGCGTCCGCGAGGAGGCGTGCGATGGTTGCGCCGATCGCGAGCGTGTCGCCCTCCCGGGCGAGGATCTGGAGGAAGCCCTCGGCGTCCGCCTCGTAAGTGACGGTAGCCTTGTCGGTCTCGATGTCGGCGAGCGGCTCGCCGGACCGCACCTGGTCGCCGGGCTGCTTGAGCCACTTGATGATCGTCCCCTCCTCCATCGAATCGGAGAGGCGGGGCATGATGACATCGCTCACGCGCGCAAGCCTAGCGTCGCGAGCACCGCAGCCTCGATCCTGTCTTCGCCGGGCATCGCGGCGAGCTCGAGCTGCTTTGCGTAGGGGAGCGGCACTTCGGCCATACCGACCCGTTCGACGGGAGCGTCGAGGTAATCGAAGCAGGCCTTCTGGATCCGAGCGGCGAGCTCGGCGGTCACTCCATAGCTCGGCCAGCCCTCCTCGATGCAAACCGCGCGGCTGGTCTTCGCAACCGACTCAGCGACCGTATCGACGTCGAGCGGGCGCAGCGAGCGAAGGTCCACGACCTCGGCATCGACGCCATGGTCGCGCGCCAGCCGCTCAGCCACATGGAGCGCACGCACAGTCGCGTAGGAATGCGCGACGAGCGTGATGTCGCTGCCGCGACGCGCGACGTTGGCAAGGCCGATCGGCGTGAGGAACTCCGGGTCGAGCGGAACCTCGCCGCGCTCCTTGTAGATTGCCAGGTTCTCGACCACGAGAACCGGGTCTTCGTCGCGGATCGCCGACTTCAGGAGGCCCTTCGCGTCGGCCGGCGTGGCCGGCGCGACGACCTTCAAACCGGGCGTCGAGGCGAACCAGCCCTCAAAGGACTGCGAGTGCTGGGCTGTCAGCTGGTTGCCGGCGCCGTTAGGGGTGCGGATCACGAGCGGGCAGCGAACCTGACCGCCGAACATCGCGCCGATCTTTGCCGCGTGGTTGACGACCTGATCCATCGCGACGAGCAGGAAGTTGATCGTCATGATCTCGACGACGGGGCGCTCGCCAAGCATCGCCGCGCCGACGCCGGCACCGACGAAGCCCTCCTCGGAGATCGGCGTGTCGCGCACGCGCTCGGCTCCGAACTCGGCCATCAACCCGGCGGTGACCTTGTATGCGCCCTCGAAGACGCCTACCTCCTCACCCATGATGAAGACATGCTCGTCGCGTTGCAGTTCCTCGCGGAGCGCGAGACGCAGGGCCTCGCGGTAGGTCATTACCTCGGTGGCTTGTGGTTCAAGCGACGGCTCGTTTGTCACGGTCTCGACGGTGCTCATTGGCCTAGTCCTCCCGCGAATACGAGCTCGCGCTCACCGAACGGTGCGCCGGCGAGCATGCCAGCAAATTGCGCTGCGCTTCCGGGCGCGTACATCCCCTTGGCAAGCTCGCTGACCTCGGGCGCGGCGTCAGCTCGCGCCCACTCGACGGCAGCGAGGACGCGCTGCTCAGCCTCGGCCGCGAGGGCGTTGAGCTCGTCCTCTGAAACGCCGGCAGCGACAAGCGTCGCACGCACCCGCTGCAGCGGATCGTGCTTGGCGTGCTCTGCGATCTCCTCGGTGGTTCGGTAGCTGAGACCCGGATCGGCAACGGAATGGCCGCGGAAGCGGTAGGTGACGAGCTCCAGCACGGACGGCGTGCGATCGTCGCGGGCCGCGGCGGTGAGGTCGCTCGTCGCCTCGATTACGGCGGGCAGGTCGTTGCCGTCGATCCGCTCGGACCGCATGCCGTAGGCGGCGGCTCGCTGATGCAGATCGGTGACCGCCGAGGCGCGCTCGACGCTAGTCCCCATGCCGTACTCGTTGTTCATGACGAGGAAGACGACGGGGAGCTGCCAGACCGAAGCGAGGTTCAGTGACTCGTGCCAGGCGCCCATGTTTACCGCCCCGTCGCCAAGCTCGCAGAGCACGCACTGACGACGCTGCTGGCGAACCAGCGCCAGCGCCAATCCGGTGGCGATCGGGAGCTGGCCGGCGACGATCCCCCAGCCGCCGAAGTATCCGCGACCGACGTCGAGCAGATGCATCGAGCCGCCGCGGCCGTGGGCGCAGCCACCGGCCCGCCCGAACAGCTCGGCCATCACGGCCTCCGGCGGCACCCCACGCGCCAGTGCGAAGCCATGACAGCGGTAGCCGGTGATCAACCGGTCGTCAGCCTCGAGCGCATAGGTACTGCCGACGGTTGCGGCTTCCTGCCCGGAGGAGAGGTGGCAGTAGCCGCCGATCAGCGCCGCCTTGTACTCGCGTTCCGACGCGGTCTCGAAGCTGCGAATCAGCAGCATCTGCTCGTAGAGCCGGCTCAGCGTCTGCTTGGAGATCTCCATCAGAACTCTCCCTCCTCGAAGTACTCGGGGTGTTGCTCGCGAATCGTCGGAACCGCCGAGAGGACCATGCGGAGGTGGTGGCGCAGTGCCACCTCGGCCTCATCGGGCGCGCCCCGACGCAGAGCGTCGAGCACGACGTGGTGCTCGACGACCATCTCGCCGAGGTAGTTGGGCTGGGGCAAGCTGAGACGGCGCACCCGACTGAGGTGTCCCTTTGCGCGCTGGGCTACCTCCCAGGCGAAGCCGTGACCGCTGAGCTCGCAGATCGCGGCGTGAAACTCGTCATCGAGGACCGCGAAGCGCTCGAAGTCGGCGTGCGCTACCAGCTCCTCCTGGCGGCGGACGAGGCCGCCGAGGGCAGCGATATCGGCGGCGTCCGCGCGAACCGCGGCGACCCGCACAGCGGCGCACTCGAGCGCCTCGCGCACGAACTGGGCGTCCTCGACAGCGGCGGTGCTGATCCGCGTGACGAACGTCCCCAGCTGCGGCACGACCTGCACGAAACGCTCGTCGCGGAGGCGCGCAACCGCCTCCCGGATCGGCGTGCGGCTGACCGCGAGGCGCACGCTCAACTCGTTCTCGGAGATCCGCTGGCCTGGAGTGAGATCACCGGCGATGATCGCCTCACGAAGCGCCTTGTAGACCTGGCGTCCCGCTGAGCCCGCGCCGACCCGCTGGGAATGCCTGATCCGCATGTCGGCCACGTCTGTATACTTACATACAAGTAGCCGGAATGGAGCAAGCTTCCGCTCAGCGCCGTCTCAGAGGTGACGCGCCGAGCAGATCTGTTGGCCCATATCACGCCGACAGAAGTAGTACCTCTCCTCCCCCTCAGGCCCGCTGCGGGATGGCCGCGTTAGGCGGTCACTCCTCGCGGCGGCGCCTGCTGCTCCGGATCAGCTCGGTTTTGGAAGCTGTCGACGAAGCTCTTGTCTGATTTGCGGCGTCGTGAAGTTGTCCCCGGTTTGGTGGGTCAGTTGGGGAGCGGTCCGAGGTGGATTTTGACTGCGTGAAGCGGTGTCGTCGGGTTCATGGTCGCATTGGCGTGGCGGCGCGCGCGAGTCTGGCGAAGCGTTCCGACGTGATCTCGATGTCGAGGACTGGCGAGAGGGCTTGTGTCCAGCCGTGGAGGAAGTAGTCCCAGCCGTCGTGCACCGACACGGCGCGCGCGGTGGCTTGCGTTTGCGCGGTGGCGAGGAACTCGAGCGTGCCGCGATAGTTGAAGTCCCACGCGGTGCTGGCTTCGGGGAACATCGCGTGCTGTGTGAGTGGCGAGCCGGGGTGGTCTTTGCCGAGCCCTGTCGCGTTGATCACGAGCGAGCCGGGCGGCAGCCCGGCGATCATCGCGTCGTTCTCGCGCGCGTCGTGGTGCTGGGCGTAGACGACGCTGGAGTGGACCGCTGGGAGTGCCGCGAGCAGCGAGCGCAGTGCTGCGAGTCGCGCCGCGTCCGTGTCGACGAATGTCAGTCGGCGTGGCACGTCTTCGACCGCGGCGAAGGCGCGATCTGCTTTGCGGTAGAGCAGCGCGAGTGCGAGCGCGCTGCCCGCGCCCCCGGCGCCGAAGCAGACCACGTCGGAGCGCCGGGGCATCCAGTCCGCTCCGAGCACGGACGGCAGCACATGCGCTACAGCGAGCGGATCGCGTGCGTAGCCAGACAGCGTTCCATCCTGCGTTGAGAGCGCGTTGAACTCGCGTAGGAGCGAGGCGAACTCGTCAGTGTGGGCCAACAGGTCGTGCGCGGCCGCGAATATGCTGAGTTTGTGCGAGGTGACGACGGCGCCGAGCACTTCGGGGTCGTCGCGGAGCGATTGCACCACGGCGCGGTAGCGTTCGCTCGGCGCGCCGAGCGGAACGTCGATGCCGTCGAGCACAAGTGGTCGGCCGAGCTCGTGGGCCCACGCCGGAAAGACCCGGTGGATGCGCGAGCCGGCGGTGCTGACGCCGATGTAGCGGATGCGCTCGACGGCTGCCAATGGCTATTGGAGGTTGTCGTGGCGAGCCGCGAGCTCGGCGTACGTGCGTCCGAGCGTCGTCTGCAGGCGCCAGCAGAGCGAGTCGAGCAGGATTAGGGCTGCCTGCTCGAACAGCGAGCCAGCGTGCTGGCGGGTCTGTACGTCGCGCACTGGCAGGACGACCGCAACGCTCGCCGCGCGCGTCAGCGGTGCGTGCGCGTCCGCGCACAGCGCCGCAACGTGTGCACCGGCGGCGAGTGCGCGCTGCACTTGGTGCAGCGTGATGCGCTTGGTGCCGGACCTCGAGAGCACAACGACGAGGTCTCCCGGGCCGAAGGCGGGAGCGGTCGCCTCACCGACCACGTGTGTCTCCTTCCCGAGATGCCCCAGACGGACCGCAAACGCCGCCGCCACCAGGCCAGAGCGCCCCTGCCCGGCAGCGAACACCCGCGCAGCATCGAGCACGGTGTCCGCGAGTCGCTCGAGGTCCTGCGGGTCGATCCGGTCGAACACGGACGCCAATTCGCCGAGCACGACCCGTGGATCTCCGGCCGCGACCTGCGTCACAGGGAGGCCTCGACCGCAACCGACGGGGTCCTGTCGGACAACGAGCGAGCTGATGACTGCTTCCTCAACCGCTCCACCGATCCACTGTACAAGCAGCCTTCGTTGGTGACTGCCGGAGCGTCCGCTCGCGCGGTGACCGGCCACCGCGGACAGTGATAATGACTGTGCCCGGTGTCCGACGAACTAGAGGAATTTCGTGTCGAGATCCCAGAGGTTGATCTGCGGGATCTCACGGAGCGCCTCGAACGCACTCGCTGGCCGGACCCCGAGACGGTCTCGGACTGGTCGCAGGGCGTGCCACTCGACTACATCCGGGAGCTGTGCGGTTACTGGGCGGCCGGGTACGACTGGCGGGCGACCGAGGCCCGGCTGAACGCACTGCCCCAGTTCCGAACCGAGATCGATGGGCTCGGGATCCACTTCATCCACGTTCGCTCGCCACACCCGGACGCCCTCCCGCTCGTCATTACCCATGGCTGGCCAGGCTCGATCGTCGAGTTCCTGAAGGTCATCGGGCCGCTCACCGATCCAACGGCTCACGGCGGGACGGCGGCGGACGCCTTCCACGTGGTGTGCCCTTCGCTTCCGGGCTACGGGTTCAGCGACAAGCCCGAGCAGCCGGGCTGGGGTGTGGAGCGGATCGCGGCCACCTGGACGGCGCTGATGGCACGGCTCGGTTATCAGCGCTACGGCGCACAAGGCAGCGACTGGGGAACCAGTATCAGCGCAAGCATCGGCCAACAAGACCCCGAACACGTCGTCGGGATCCACCTGACCCCGCCGCTTGCGCCGCCGGACCCCGCGACGTTCGACGATCTCACCGAGCGAGAACGCGCAGCGCTCGCCTCACTGCAGCGCTCCGCCGAGTCCGACTCCGGCTACTACCAAGAGCACGCCACTCGACCTCAGACGATCGGATACGCGCTCGTTGACTCACCGGCCGCGCTCTGCGCGTGGATCATCGAAAAGTTCTGGGCCTGGACTGACTGTGACGGCCGCATCGAGAACGTGCTCACTCGCGACGAGCTCCTCGACAACCTGATGCTCTACTGGCTTCCCCGCACGGGCGCATCCTCGGCACGCCTGTACTGGGAGAGCTTCGGGCAGGTAAGCGAGTTGATCAGCGGGTCAACCGTGGACACAATCACGGTTCCGACCGGCTGTTCCGTCTTCCCCAAAGAGCTCCAGCGACCCTCACGCCGATGGGCGGAGAAGCGCTTCACCGACATCCGCTACTGGAACGAGCCCGAGAAAGGCGGCCACTTCGCAGCATTCGAACAACCCGAACTCTTTGTACACGAGGTCCGCTCGTGCTTCGCGCAACTCCAATGACCACGTAGACAGCGAGGGCGCGGCCGTCGAAGGTTCGCGCGCAGACCAAACATCCCGCGGTTAGGCGAGGACGGCGGCCGAAGGCCGACCGCCTCGCAGCCCCTAGGCCGGGGTCCGAAGCTCTGCCGCCTGCCTCGTCACCGCGCGCTTGCCCCAGTTGGAACGCTCGGCGTACTCGATGATGCGCGGGAAGTAGTCGCGGAGCGGCACGGCGCTGATGCCAAGCGGCCCGAGCAGGGCTCGCGCGCGGTCGTCGTCGAGGGTGGCTTCGATGCCGAAGTAGGGCAGATAGACGCTTGCCTGATCGGGCGTCGAAGAACCGTCAGCGACGAGGCGCGGCGGGGGACGGTCGAACTCGCGGCACGCAAGTTCGATCAGCTCGCGGTTGGTGAGAGCGCTCGAGCCGGCGACGAGGTGAAAGTTGCCGCTCGCCCCGTCCAGCTCGAGCAGAGCGATCAACGCGCTCGCGACGTAGTCGATCGACACGATGTCGGCGACACCCTGCGGGTCGACCGGCACCTCGTCCATCAGCCCGCGCGAGAATGCGCGCAGCGGCCAGTAGATGACATTGAAGACGGGCGTCCAACCGGTGCGGCTGTCGCCGACGACGATGCTCGGCCGGGCTACGACCAGCGGCAGATCCCCGGCGGCCTCGACGATTGCCTTCTCGCCGGCGAACTTCGACTGCTCGTAGGTGTTGCGAAAGCCCTGGCCGAGGTCGAGGTCGGACTCGCGAAAGTGCCCGTGGTAGCGACCAGCGACGTAGGCGGTCGAGACGTGAATGTGCCGGCGCAGCCGCCCGCGATCGGCCAGGGCGCGGGCCAGTTCGAGCATCCTCAGCGGCCCGACCGAGTTCGTCTCGCGGGCCGTCTCGATCGGCAGGTCGAAGGAGATCGACGCGGCGCAGTGGACGATGCTCGTAACGCGTGCGAGAACCTCTTCGCGCTCGGCGCCGCCGAGCGCGAGACCATCGACCGAAACGTCGCCCGTGACCACGCCGACGCGCGCGATACCGGGCGGCGGATCATCGTAGAGTTGGGCGTAGACGCCTCGCAGTCGCTGCCTCGCGGCGTCGCGCGACGCGGCCCGAACGAGGCAGATCACCTCGATGTCGTCGCGCTCGATCAGGCGAGCGAGGATCTCCATTCCGAGAAAGCCGGTCGCTCCAGTGAGCAGGACAGTATCACTCACCGAGCGGCGCCCCCATCGCGTGGAAGCCGCCGTCGACATGGATGATCTCACCGGTGATCGCGCGCGCGAAGTCCGAGAGCAGGAAGCAGACCGTCGCGGCCACCGGCCCGGCGTCACGCGTGTCCCAGCCTAGCGGGGCGCCGGCGCGCCACAGCCCGGCCAACGTGTCGAAACCCGGGATCCCTCCGGCGGCGATGGTCTCGATCGGGCCAGCCGAGACGAGGTTCACGCGGATCCCGCGCGGCCCGAGATCGCGCGCGAGGTAGCGGGACACACTCTCGAGCGCCGCCTTCGCGACGCCCATCCAGTCGTAGACCGGCCATGCAACGCTGGCGTCGAAGTCGAGACCGACGACAGAGGCGCCGCCGTCGGCCGCCGCCAGCTGCGTCGCGAGCGCAGCGGCCAGCGCCTTGAAGGAGTAGGCGCTGGTCTCAAAAGCGGTGATCGCACTCTGCGCCGGCGTGTCGAGGAAACCGCCGCCAAGCGCGTCCTCCGGAGCGAAGGCGATGGCGTGCAAGAGGCCGTCGAGCGCTCCCCAGCGGTGCTCGATCTCTCGCGCCACGGCGGCCAGGTCGTCCGGGCTGTTGACGTCGAGCTCGAGCACGTCGGGCGGGATCGGAAGCGCTTTCGCGGCGCGCTCCGTCAATCGCTTGCCGCGGCCGAACCCCGTGAGCGTCACCTCGGCGCCAAGCTCCTGGGCTTGGCGCGCGACCTCGAACGCGATCGAGCCGCGCGTCAGGACGCCGGTGACCAAAAGGCGCTTGCCGTCGAGCATCAGCCACGCTCCGACTTCATAGAGGAATGTTGCCGAGCGGGCGGCGGCGCGGCGGCACAGAGTCGAGCGCCAAGAAGGCCGCCGAGACTCGCTCGCGCGTTTCAGCGGGTTGGATCACGTCGTCCACGTAGCCCTCGGCGCTCGCGGCCCCTGGATGCAGGTGCTCAGCCGCGTAGCTGGCTGCGAGCTCCACGCGGGCGCTCGCCGGATCATCGGCGGACTGGATCTCACGCCGGTTGATGATGTCAACCGCCTGCAGCGCGCCCATGACGCCGAGCTGCGCGCTCGGCCAGGCGTAGACGAAATCGGCACCAAGCTCCTTGGCGTTCATCGCGATGAACGCGCCGCCGAAGGCCTTTCGGATCAACACCGTGACGCGCGGGACAGTGCACTCTGCGAATGCGTGCACGAGCTTCGCTCCGTGACGGATGACGCCGAGCTTCTCCTGCTTGGTTCCCGGCAGGAAGCCAGGCGTGTCGACCAGCACGAGCAGTGGAATGCGGAACAGGTTGCAGGTCCGCACGAAGCGTGCCGCCTTTTGCGACGCATCGCTGTCGAGGACACCGCCGAGGTAGCGCGGCTGGTTGGCGACGATTCCAACCGAGCGCCCCTCGAGGCGACCAAACGCGCAGACAATGTTGCGCGCGTAGCGCGGCGAGATCTCGAGCAGACGGCCGCCGTCGAGCAGCGCACGGGCGACATCGCGGATGTCGTAGACCTTGCGCTCCTCCGCTGGGACGAATTGATCGGGCGCCACGGCAGGCGGATCCACCACTGGCCACAGCGTCGGCGGCGCCTCGCTGTTCTGTGGCAGGAAGTCGAGCAGGTCGCGAGCGAGCAGCGCCGCGTCCACGTCGGTCGGTGCCACGAGATGGCAGACCCCGTTGCGCTCATGCACGCGCGGACCACCGAGCTCGAGTGCGGTTACGTCCTCGCCCGTGACTGCCGCAACGACGCCCGGACCGGTCAGGAACATGCTCGCGCTCTCGGTCATGATCACGAAATCGGTCAGCGCCGGCGCATATGAGCCGCCGCCCGCCGAGGCGCCACAGATCACCGAGATCTGAGGCACGCGACCTGACAGCGCAACGTGGTGGTTGAAGATCCGCCCGTAGCCGGAGAGCGCGGCGAGGCCCTCCTGCATCCGCGCGCCCGCGGACTCCACGAAGCCGATCACCGGCACGAGCGTGCGCTCGGCCAACGCCAGGACCGACACGACGGTGTCCGCGTGGGCCTCGCCGAGCGAGCCACCTGCGAACGAGGCGTCCTGCGCGAAGCAGGCGACCGGGCGACCGTCGACGCGACCAGTCGCGCCGAGCACTCCATCCCCCGGACGCGCCTTGTCGCCCATGCGACGCGAGCGCACGTCGGTACGCAGAAGATGCAGCGAATCGGGATCGCAGAGAACCTCGAGCCGCTCGAGCGGGGAGAGCTTCGCTTCGGGACCCCGTAGGGCAGGTGCCATCGTCATGTCGCCTCCAAGCACAGCACGGCGTTGTGACCGCCGAAGCCGAATGAGTTGGAAATCGCGATGGCCCGCCGGCCGTCAAGGTCCAGCGTCCGCGCGATGTTTGGGATGTAGTCGAGATCGAGCTCGGGATCGGGCTCTTCGAGTCCGAGCGTCGGCGGCAGCACGCGGGCCCGTAGCGCAAGGATCGTCGCGACCGCCTCAACGGCCCCGGCGGCCCCGAGCAGGTGCCCGATCGCCGATTTGGTCGACGAGATCGGGATCGTCTTTGCGCGTTCACCGAGCGCCGTCTTGAGCGCCGCGGTCTCCGCGCGGTCGTTGATCGGTGTCGAGGTACCGTGGGCGTTGACGTAGACGAGGTCGTCGGGCGTCAGCTCGGCGTCCTCGAGCGCACGGGTGATAGCGGCCGCCGCCCCTTCGCCGTTGGCCGGCGGAGCCGTGATGTGAAAGGCGTCCGACGTCGCGCCGTAGCCGCGGGCGATCGCGAGAACCCGTGCGCCACGCGCCCGCGCCGCCTCGCCGTTCTCGAGCACGAGCACACCCGCCCCCTCGCCCATCACGAAGCCGTCGCGACGCCGATCGAAGGGACGTGAGATGCCGCTCGGCGACAGCGCGTCGACGGCGGCAAACGCAGCCCGCGACAGCGGCGTCAGCGCCGCCTCGGTGCCGCCCGCGACGACGGCGGTCGCATCGCCGTACTGGATCGCGCGCATCGCCGAGCCGATGGCGTGCGTTCCGGCGGCGCAAGCCGACACGACGCCGTAACTGGGCCCTTTCAAGCCGTGACGCATGCTCACCGCCGCGGCGCCAGCGTTGCCCATCATCAGCGGGACCGCGAGCGGCGAAACGAGCTTTGGCCCCTGTTCGATGAGCGTGCGGTCGTTGGCCTCGATCGTGCCGATACCGCCGATTCCCGTGCCGATGATCGCTCCGATGCGCGCGGCTTCGTAGGGCAGCTCGGCGTCCCAGCCGGCGTCGGCCAACGCCTCGCCCGCAGCTACGAGCACGAGCTGAGAGAAGCGATCCGCCCGGCGCGCCTGCTTGACCGAGAAGTGGTCGGTCACGACCAACTCGTCGCAGCGTCCCTCCCCGTCCTCGATGCCGCAGACGCCCGCAGCCCAGCGCTCGTGCAGCTTTGCGGCGCCGACGCCGAGCGGCGTCACTGCGCCCACGCCGGTGACGACGACTTCGTTCACTTGGCCCGCTCGGCCACGATGTCGATCGCATCGCCAACGGTCTTGATCTCCGATACGTCATTCGAGCTCAACTCGACACCGAAGTTCTCTTCGATGATCTGCGACAGCTCGGCAAGGTCGAGCGAGTCCACGTCGAGCGCGTCCAGCTCCGCGTCGCGCGAGATCGCGTCGCGGTCGGCGCCGAAGGTCACTAGCGAGTCGGTGATTACCTTCTCGATCTGATCGATGCTGGGCTCTGCCATCTGCGTCCTTTCGTGGTGGTCAGGCGGAAAGCCCGCCGTCGACGTACAGGGTTGTAGCGGTGATGTAACTCGC
>Ga0224551_1000067_pt1 | contig 11416 bp, 8 predicted proteins | sample 714P32024metaG_FD_179899 | JGI IMG/M metagenome (GOLD analysis project Ga0224551, IMG submission 179899) | Peat soil microbial communities from Stordalen Mire, Sweden - 717 P3 20-24 | ecosystem: Environmental > Terrestrial > Soil > Wetlands > Peat | place: Sweden: Norrbotten County, Stordalen...
GGGCGCGAGCTGGCTCGAGGTCGCGAGTGAGGACGTGGCCGTCGTGCCGGCGGGCTTCGCGATCAGGTGATACGCGGCGACCGAGCCGAGGTTGCCGTAGGTGTAGATGTTGCCGAAGGCGTCCCGTAGTCGGACATAGGTGCCGAGGCCGCGGCTGTGCCCGATCGCGACGACGGTGCCGTCCTGAACCGCGACCGCCGCGGCGTGCGCTGTGGCGAAGATCTCAACTGCCGGCGTGCCGTCGCCTTCGACGTCGGCCTTTGCCGCCGCGCCAACCGCAGCCGGGGACGGCGCCTTGCCCTTGCTCGCCGCGACCGCGTCGAGCACGCGCGGAGAGTCGCTCGACGGCGCAACGCGCTTGTAGTTCGGGTGGTAGCGCAGCTCGATCGGGAACAGGCCCTCGGAGAGCTCGCTGACCGAGTTGACTAGCGTCGAGGGCACGCCGCTCAGCAGCTCCGCGCGCAGCAGCACCGACTCGACGTAGGACGTCGAATGGTTGTAGGCGAAGATCGCCTGCGGCAGATTCGTCGAAGCACCGGCCGCGTTGAGGTAGCGCGCAGCCGAGAAGATCGCGTCGGCGGCGTTGTACGGGTCCGCCACGCCTGACCCGGTCGCGGCGACGCCATAGCGCTGCCACGTGCTGGGAAGGAATTGCATCCAGCCGATCGCGCCTGCCGACGAGACGTTGAGGTCGCTGCCGAAGTTGGTCTCGACTTGGTTGATCGCGGCCAGAACCTCCCAGGGCACGTCGTAAGCGGCCCCGGCTGCCTGGTAGATCGGAAGCAGGAATGACGGCACGTCGAAGTGCTCGATGTACCACTGCGGCACATCGGCTCCGATTGCGGCGCTCACCAACGGGTCGAACACCGAGCCTGGAAGTACGCCCGCGAGTGGATTGCCGTCCGCAAAGAGGCTCGGCGAAGGGGCAAGTGCCCCGCCGGCGTAGCTGACCTTTGTGCCGCCGCTGCCACCGGCACTGAGAAGGTCGTTCCCGGTCTCGGGCTGCGTCGTTATCGAGGTCACCACCGGCGGCCCGGCGCCGCCCGTGGCACCCGTCACTCCGCTCGCGCCACTCGTCCCGCTGGATCCGGTGGGACCAACCGCGGTTGGGACAGTCGGCGCCGTAGCGCCGCTCGGGGACGTCGGCCCGCTTCCGCTGGTGCCGGTGCTGCCGCTCGTTCCTGTGCTGCCGCTCGTTCCTGTGCTTCCGCTGGTGCCGGTGCTGCCGCTCGTTCCTGTGCTGCCGCTCGTTCCTGTGCTTCCGCTGGTGCCCGTGCTGCCGCTCGCTCCCGTGCTGCCGCTGGCGCCCGTGGTCCCGCTCGCGCCGGTGCTTCCGCTCGCGGAAGAGCCGCCGGTCGCGCCGCTGTTGCCAGTTGCGCCGGTGCCTGAATCGTTAGCGGCGCCAGCGAACCCGAGCTGTGGGGCGGCACCCACGGCGCTCAGGACCAACACTGCAAGTGCCGTTTGCGGCACTCGAGAGATCTGCATAACCCCGCGTTTCTATCACGCATCAGCCGTCCTGCGCGCAAACATCTTGCCATCCCACCCGAGCGCAGGCAAAGCATCAGCCTCTCCCGGGTCCGGGCTAGCGCACTGCGGGCTTCAAACGGGCCCGGCGGCCGCGAGCTCGTCGTAAGTTACCGCGCGGCGTCGCTTCACCGAGTGCCGGAGCACCCAATCGAGCGTCAGCATGTGACCGGGCAACGTAAGGTCCATCGGGTGCACATCGAGGCGCAGCGTCTCGCCCGCCAGCAGGGTTGCCGCGCGCAGGACCCCTGGCGAGATCGCGCGGCGCGCGACGGTCCCGCTGGCTAGTCCGATCGCCGGGCCGGTGCGGGTCGACGCAGCGGCTCCGGTCGCGTGGAGGCCCCAGGAGCCGGCCCACCAGCGAAAGCGGCTTTCAAGCATCCCCCGCAGCGCCGGTGTGTACGCGTAGGCCGGGGCAACGAAGCCGTGTGGTTCAATGCCGGCGAGTTTCAGCACGCGCCGGCCCGCATCGAGCGCTCGCTCTGTCTCGCGCTCGTCCAGGCCGATGAACTCGGCGGCCTCACTGTGCAGCCGGGGCCGCAGCGGTCGTGACCAATGCGCTGGGCGCGAGCGGAAGTGCTGGAAGCCGTGTTGAGCGATTGCATCGCCTGCACGGCGCCGCTCGTCGAGCCAGATGGCGATCTCCGGCCGGCGGTCAGACAGGGGATGCAGGTCGCGCGCCGGAATCACGAGCAGCGTGACGCGATTGATTCCGTGGTCGTCGAGCCAGTCGCGGATCAGGGCGCAGCGGTCGAACGTCGCGGGCTCGATGTCGTGCAGCGCGACGGCGATCGTGGCCGGCCCGCTACGCGGCATCGCGCATCGCAGCAACGGTTTCGAGAGCGGTCGCGTAGCCCGCGCCGAGCCGACCGAGCGCGCGCGGCCAGGTGCGCTCGGCGGCGCTGCGCACCGCGGCTTGGCCAAGTCGCGCGCGCAACAGCGGCGAGGCAGCGAGTGCGAGCATTGCCGAGGCGAAGGCCTTGGGTGTCGGCTCGCGCAGCAGGCCGTCGACCTCGCCGCTGAGCAGGTCGCGCGGCCCGCCGGCGTCTGCGGCGAGCACTGCCAGCCCGCTCGCCTGCGCCTCGAGCACCACCTGACCGAAGGTGTCGGTGATGCTGGCGAAGCAGAAGATGTCAGCGCTGGCATAGGCGGTTGCCAGCTCGTCGCCGGCGAGCCAGCCGAGCCACGTGGCCCGCTCGCCCAGTCGCCTGCGCAGTCGCGGTGCCTCCGGTCCGTCGCCGGCTATCACGAGGTGCAGGCGAGGATCGCTCGCGTGCGCGCGCTCGAAGGACTCGGCGAGCAGGTCGAGGTTCTTCTCCCGAGCGACGCGTCCCGCGTACAGCACGTTGATCCCATCTCCCAGCAGCCGCTGGTCTGCTCGCGCGGGACTGAAGCGGGTCGTGTCGACGCCGCGATCCCAGCGAGCGGTGCGGCTAGCCGGGATGCCGAGCGCGGTAAGCGCCGCGTCCGCGGCGCTGCTGGGGGAGAGGATCAGCCGGCACTGCCCGTAAAAGGTGCTGAGCGCCAGCGAAGCGGCGAGTTCGAGCGCCGAGTTGCCCGAGCGCAGACCGGCGTAGGTCGCCAGCTCGGTGTGGTAGGAGCCGACGAGCGGCGTCTCCAGCGCCCTCGCGACAAGCACCGCGGCGATCGCGCTCGGCCCCGGAGAGCAGACGTGGATCAGGTCGTAGCGGCCGGAGGTGATCGCCTCGACGGCGGCGGGCAGGCTTGGAACTCCAAGCTCGATTCCAGCGTAGTGCGGCACCTCGATGTCCGCGACCGAGGACAGCCTGCGGTCGACGTTGGCGTCGGTACCGATCACGTCGATCTCGAAGCCGTCGACGCCGCGCTCGCGGATCTCCTCGATCGTCCGCGTGACACCGTGCATCGCACCGATGCCGTCAGCGACGATCGCGATGCGCGCCGGCTCGCTGCCGCGGCTGGCGAGCTTCGCGCGCTCGCGGGCCACGAACGCTGCCGAGGGAGCGTAGGGGATCGCCGGTAGGCAGGCATCGAACAGCAGTGGCGCGATCGTTGCCAACTCGCCACGGCCCGCAGCCGCAAAGGCGAGCTCCACCGCGTCGCGCAGTCGACGTTCGTGGGCGCGGCGCGCTCGCCGGAAGAGAGCGGCGTGGGTGAACGCGTCCTCTTGCATGTAGGCGACGAGATCGCGCTCACACAGGCCGTCGAGGCCGACCGACTCGAGCCACGCGCGCAGGAGCGCGCGCGCGTCGGCCGGTCGCAGGTCGGTCTGTCCCGTCCCTTCGCGCGCGTCGCCTTCGCGCAGCAGTCGCTCTGCGATCTCGAGCACCCTCACCGGGTCCAGCGTGGAGACGTCGCCGTTGCGACCGAGGGCACGCACTGCGAGCGCCATTGCCGCGTGTGCCCATTTCTCGACGCTGCCCTGTTCACCGCCCGGGTTGACGCGCCCGGCGCGTACATGGTCGAGGAACTCACGCGGGCTGGCCGCCGCTGGCGCTTGGGTGAAGGTCCGACCGATGTCGATGCCCGCGTGGTCGTCGCTGCCGCCGGTTGCGATGCCGCCGTGTGTCTCGACGTAGACGCTTGCCGGCATGTTGAGCTCCGGCGCGCGCGAGCCGTTGCGGGTCTCCCAGACGGCGAAGAGCTCGGCGAGACGCCGCCGGTGGCGACTGCGCAGCGGTCCGCCTACCGCGTAGAACGGATGGGCCAACGCGCAGGCGATCCCGTTGGCGTCCAGGTACTCCGCACAGTCCTCGACATCGCCGCTGTGCAGCTGGAGCCACTCGTGGTCGGCGCGCGTGATGTCGAAGCAGAGGACGTGGACTGCTTGCGGCTCGCCGCGGAAGCAAGCGGTCAGCTCCTCGGAAATGAATACGTCGGCGCGATCGGCGATCTCGACCACCCCGTCAATCGTGTCGTGATCGGTGATCGTTACGAAGTCCATGCCGCGCCGCTTCGCGAGCTCGTAGACCTCCTCGGGAGGTGTTGCGCACTCCGGCAGGCCGAGCGCGCGCTGCACGCCCAGGCGCGATACCGCGGATGCGCTGGAGTGACAGTGCAGGTCGACGCGGGCTGCGGACCGCTCCTCCATGGTGCCTTCTCGCTTGGTCATATGACCATGATTCGCCTGCAAACCAGAGCTTTCTGTGACCAGACGGTGAACTTGCCTCTGGTGCTATCAGGATCTTCACGACTTGCCCTTGTGCGACTGCTGAACTGCCAGTCGCGAGCCTGACCATCTCGCCAGCGAGCTCTCGAGCCCCCGGGCAGCGATCAGGGGGTACGGCGATCCCGATCGGGTCGCGCCCGAGGGCCCATAGCCGGCCGGTGCCCCGGGCTCAGGACATGGGCCCGGGGCGCTTGGCGGCTACCCGGTGAGCCAACTCGCGCGGGCCGCTAGGATGGCTTCTGCCGATGGCGCTGCTCGAGACAGATCGCCTCGAGAGGGCACGCGAGCAGACGCTCGCCTTGGTCGCCGCGGTCGCCGACAGCGAACTCGAGCGCGTGCACTCGCCGTTGATGAGCCCGCTGGTCTGGGATCTCGGCCACATCGCAGCGTTCGAGGATCTCTGGCTCGCGCACCGTCGCGGCGGCCTGCCGCTGTTGCATCCCGAGCTGCTTGGTGTCTATGACGCCTTCGAGACGCCACGCTGGCGGCGCGGCGAGCTGCCCTACCTGCAGCGCGCCGCGGCCGAGGGCTTTCTGAGCGCCGTCCGCGAGCGCGTCCGCTCACTCGTGCTAGGAGGCGATGAGCCTTTGGTCGAGCTCGTTCTGCGTCACGAGCGTCAGCACGCGGAGACGATGCTCCAGACCCTCGCACTCGCAGCCCTCGACGGCTGGCAGCCACCCGCCGGCGCCGATACGAGCGCCTACGGCTCTGCGGCGCAGCACAGCGGACTCGACCTCATCGCAGTCCCCGCCGCGACCGTGCCGATAGGCGCCGCCGCTGAGGGCTGCGCATATGACAACGAAAGATCTCAACATCACGTAGAGGTTGAGGCTTTCTCCATCGGCCGCGTACCGGTCACGAACGCCGACTGGCTCGAGTTCGTCGGCGATGGCGGCTACCGCCGCCGCGACTGGTGGACGGCAGAAGGTTGGAGGTGGCGGGCCGAGGAACACGTGGAGCGCCCCCTGCAGTGGGTCTCCGAGAGCGCCGAGCGCCGGCTCGACGGAGTCGCGCCGCTCGATCTGCGCGCACCCGTTGTGCATATCTGCTGGCACGAGGCGGAGGCGTTCGCGCGCTCGCGTGGCGTGCGCCTGCCGACCGAGGCGGAGTGGGAGACCGCGGCGAGCTGGGACGCCGACGCGGCGGTCAAGCGCGCCTGGCCTTGGGGCGATGAGGCGCCCGAGCCGCGGCACGCCAACCTGATCGAGTCCGCCGTGTTCGCGCCACTTGCCGCCGGTGCGCTTCTCGACGGCGCCGCACCGTGCGGGGCGCTCGGCATGATCGGCGACGTCTGGGAGTGGACTGCGAGCTGCTTCGGCGCCTATCCGCGATTCCGCGCCTATCCCTACCGCGAGTACTCCGAGGTCTTCTTCGGTTCTGAGTACCGCGTGCTGCGCGGCGGCTCCTTTGCAGCGAGCGCGGACGTCGTCACGCCGACGTTCCGCAACTGGGACCTGCCTCAGCGCCGCCAGATCTTCGCCGGCGTACGAGTAGCGGCGGATCTGGCGTGAGCCCGCGCACGCGTACCGCACCACCGCAGATCACGATCGACCACGCGTTCGAGGACGCCGCGATGCGAACGCTCCCCGAGGACGCGCTCGACGGGCTAACGCAGCCGTTCAAGGAGCTTCCGCCGAAGCACTTCTACGACGCCCGCGGCGCGGCGCTGTTCGAGCAGATCTGCGAACTGCCCGAGTACTACCCGACTCGCACGGAGCGGGCGATCCTCGAGCGATCCGCCGACGAGATCGTCGCCAGCACGGGCGCAGGGGAGCTTGTCGAGCTCGGGTCCGGGAGCGCAACCAAGACACGCGTGCTGCTCGACGCGATGGCGCGGGCGGGAACGCTGGAGCGTTACGTCGCCATCGACGTGACCGAAAGTGCGGTGCGCGAGAGCGGCCTGCAGCTGATCGAGGAGTACCCGGGCCTCTCGGTCCATGGGCTGATCGGCGATTTCGAACGCCACCTCGACCGTCTGCCTGCGCCACGCGCGCGCAGACTCGTGGTGTTCCTCGGCGGCACGATCGGGAACTTTCGCCCCGGCGCCCGGCGTCGCTTCCTGCGCGCCATCTGTGCGCTGCTCGAACGCGACGACCGCCTGCTGCTCGGAACCGACCTCGTCAAGGACCGCGCCACGCTGATCGCTGCGTACGACGACCAGGCCGGAATCACCGCGCGCTTCAATCGCAACATGCTGCGCGTCCTCAACCGCGAGCTAGGTGGCGACTTCGCGCCCGACGAGTTCGACCATGTTGCGCTTTTCGACGATCGCAACGAATGGATAGAGATGCGGTTGCGTGCGCGCTCGCGTCAGACCGTCACGCTCCCCGTGATCGGTCTCCAGGTGGACTTCGCCGCCGGCGAGGAGCTGCGCACCGAGATCAGCGCGAAGTTCACCCGCGCGCGCCTCGAAGCTGACCTCGCCGCCGCCGGACTCGCGCTCGACGGCTGGTATACGGACCCGCGCGACTGGTTCGCCCTGTCGCTCGCGCGACGCGTGGTCTAGAGGCCTAGATCCCTCACGCCCAGCTCGTCAAAGCCGACGTGGTGGGCCAGCTCGTGGCGCACGGTGCGCGTTACCTGCTCGCGCAGCGCGTCAGGGTCGCGGCCGAAGTCGCGTCGTAGGGAGTCGCGGAAGATCACGATCCGGTCGGGATGGTTGTCGCGGCCGCCCTGGTCGCCCTGATAGAGGCCGTAGAGCCCAGCCTTGCGTCCGCCGGAGGAGATCACCACGGCGACGTGACGGAGCGCGTTCGCCAGCAGGTCCGGGAGCTCGTCGAGCGCATCGCGCACCAGCTCCTCGAAGTCGCTGTCGTCGAGCGGATCGAGCTCCATGAATTCGAGCTCGTCCGGGTCAGCCGCCAGGTCGCTGCGTGCGAGGCGCTCGCTGCGCTGAACGATCAGCTCGAACTGCTGCTCGCTCTCATGCCAACCGGCAACGCGCGTGCTGATCAGCTCGACGATGGCGGCCAGCACGATCAGGCCGAGCACGATGATCACGACGAGCTCGAGCACCCGCAGTAAGGTCGAGTGGCTCGGCGGACTCGCGATCAGCGCGACCAGCAGCGCGACGAAGATGCCGCCGGCGAGCGCGCGGCCGATCGTTTTCAGGTCGGACTGGGTCGGTGGCATCCTCGATCCGTAAGGTAGCTGCCGTCGGCCTCGGGGTTGTCGATGCGTATTCTGCTGAGGTTGTGAGCGCATTCGAGAACCCGCAGATCGAGGTCAGCCCCGAGCGGGCCAACCAGCTCGCTGTCGACGGCGCCACGTTCATCGATGTTCGTGAGCCCTACGAGCGCGACGCCGGCTACATCCCTGGCACGCGCCACATCGAGTTGGAGCGGCTCCCCTCCCAGGCGGATCAGATCGACCGCGCTGCGCCCGTTGTCTTCCACTGCCGCCTTGGAGTCCGCTCGGCGATGGCGGCAAGCGCGTTCCGATCGGCCGGCTTCGACGCGTACACGATGGCCGGCGGGATCCAAGCCTGGGTCGACGCGGGACTGCCGATCGAGCCCGATGGCGGCTACGTAGCGGAGCACTGACGGCGGAGACTGCGGGGACGGCCCTTCGGGCCGTCGTCCTCGTCCAGCCCACGCTGCTACTCGCGCTGCGTGCTCAGAACAGCAGCGCGTGGAGGAAGCGTTGATTCGTGCGCCCGACGATCGTCGTGTTCGGGTGCAGGCCGATGTCGCGCTCCACGGTGGTCGCGTACGGCATCGCCAGGAGGAACATGTAGACGCCGAGGACGATCACTGCGATCCTGATGCGCCGCCCGCGCGCTAGCGCAGCGAACGGAAGCAGCCAGATCAGATACCAGGGAAACTCCCAGCTCAACGTCAAGAGCAGCGCGAGAGTCGCACAGCCGCACGGCAGCATCCAGTCGTGGCTGCGCCAGGCCCAGATCGTGCACAGCACGACGGCCACGGCCAGCACGATCGTGAACGCTGCGCGGACGCCCGGCGACGCGCCGCCGTCTCCGACGATGTAGCCGACGATGTTGGGAACGCTGCCCGGCACGACGAGCGCATCCTGCTGGCTCAGGTCTGGCACGTTCAGACCGAAGGCGGCGATCGACGCTGCGCCAAGGCCCGCGGCACCGATCAAGACCCCCGTGGCGAGCCGCAGCCTTCGGGCGCTGCCCGCCAGCACGACCGGGATCAGAATCACGGCGGACGCCTTGATCGCGACTGCGCCGACCAGGAAGATGCCGCCGCTCACCTCCCACCACCAGCCCGGTTCGCCCGCGCCGAGCGGGCGGGGCGCGCCGTCGATCCACGAGAGGACGCGCCGCCAGGCGCCCCGCAGTCTGGCGGCGGTGCCAGCACCCGCAGCTGCCGGCGCCGTGGGTCCTGCGCGGATACGACGCACGCGTGCCTGGATCAGCAGGTACATCCCCAGCGTGACCAGGAAGATCATCAGGAAGTCGCTGTGGTCGGCGCCGAGCCCCCAGACGAGCACGATCGGGTTCAGGCCGACGAACAGCGCCGCACCGAGGCGGTGCCGCCCGAGCAGGCCGGCCGACGCCCAGACCAGCCAGACGCTGCCGAGGCTCGTCAGCAGCAGTGCGGCCTTCAGGATCCAGTATGAGCCGGCGATGCCCAGCGGCACGACCGCCATCGAGATCAGTGTCAGCAGCGGCCCGTACGGGCTCTCGAGCCCGTGCCAGTTGCTGAGCGCGAAGACCGGGTCGTTGTGGGGTTCCAGCGCCGGGATCGTCGTGTACGGATTGAGGTGGTAGAGGATCTCCATCCGACCGTAGTTGAGGTAGTTGAAGATGTCGGTCAACGGCAGCGGTGGCGAGAGAAAGAAGATGACCTGCAGCGCGACGACGGCGCTCAGGGCAAACGCCGGCCGCACGCGAGGGGCGCAGATCAGCACGGCGACGTAGGCGAGGTACATCGTCGCGATGCCGACGGTGAAAACCACCTCCAGCGTGGCGGAGCCCAAGGTGACCCAACTCGTGAGCGGCGCGAGCGGGCCTGACAGCCAGGTCGGGTAGTCGCCGGGCCGCGCCGTCGGAGAGAGGTACTCCCGCGGAAGCTGCGAAGCCGCGAGTGACGCGATGATCAGGCTGATCATGATCATCGCCGTGAGCGCCGCCGACGACACGGCTGCCGCGGCGCCGGTCTTAACCGCGTCACGGCGGTCCCAGGCGAGCGATTCGCCGCTCGGCGCAGGCGCGGGATGACCGCTACCGGCAAGCGGCATGCGCGGCGCGTCGGCGCTGGCGTCAGCAAGCACCATCCGGGAACCGGCCGCCCTCGTGTCGCCTTGCATTACGACGCTTTGCGCTGTCTGGCTGGGCTGGCGCAGGTCAACGTCAGGCGAGGATACCGCCCGACCGGGCTAGGCCGTCAGCGCTGTGGCGACGCGCAGCGGAGCCCGTCACGCGGACGGGCTCCGTAGCGTCGCACAGCAGTGAGTGGTGCGCCGAGTGCTACAGCGGTACGACGTTGACGGCCTTAGGGCCCTTGTCGCCGGCTTCCGCATCGAAGGACACCTTGGCGCCCTCCTGCAGCGAGCGATAGCCCTCGCCGACGATTCCTGTGTGATGGACGAACAGATCCTTGTCGCCATCGTCAGGCGTAATGAACCCGAATCCCTTGTCGTCGCTAAACCACTTCACGGTGCCCGTAGGCATTGCGTTCCTCCACTGTCTTGATCGTGCTGCGACGCGGAGGACGCTTTGAAAGCTTCGACTGCGAGCGCTCGCACTACTTGGCCGGACGTTCCGGCATCTCTTGCACTGAGTCACGCTAGCAGGTCGCGGACGTTGCAACCCGCCGCGATTGGCTGAGCGCTACGCTTAGATCATGGCTAGCAAAGTCGACAAGACAGAAGAAGAGTGGCGTACAACGCTCACTCCTGAGCAGTTTGAGGTCCTCCGCCACCACGGCACCGAAGCGGCGTTCAGCGGCCAGCTGAACGCAAACAAGCAATCAGGCGTGTACCACTGTGCAGGCTGCGGAGCCGAGCTCTTCCGCTCCGACACGAAGTTCGACTCGGGCACAGGTTGGCCCAGTTTCTGGCAGCCGGCCGATGGCGACGCGGTCCGGACTGAGGAGGACCAGAGCTTGCTGATGCGCCGCACCGAGGTGCTCTGCGCAACCTGCGAAGGCCATCTTGGCCACGTCTTCGAGGACGGCCCGAACCCGACCGGGATGCGCTACTGCATCAACTCCGCTGCGCTCGAGTTCTCGCCGGAGGAGTCGTCGGAATAAGCCGGTCCCGGGGGACGGCCGTATGTCTCCCGCTGGCGGCTGGGCGCGGTCGTGGCGTGGGCGCTCGCGACACCAGCGTGCTTGGGAGCGCTAACCACAGGTGATCTGTGACGGCTAGCTTTCGACGGCTCGTTCCGGCGGGCGGGGAATGCGACGCCCGCGAGGCGCTGGCGGGCTGGCGTGACGAGCTGTTGGGCGACCGACAGCGCCCGCGCGGCCCGCGGTTGGCTTTGAACATGGTCGCGAGCGTTGACGGTCGAGTGGCGATCGGTGGGCGCTCGGCGCCGCTGAGTGGCCCGCCTGACCGGGAGCTCTTCCATGAGCTGCGGGCTCAGGCCGACGCGGTGATGGCGGGCGCAGGCACCGTGCGGATCGAGCGCTACGGCCCAATAATCCGCGACGCGGAAGTACGCGAGCGCCGCCGTGCCGCGGGTCTGCGCGAGCAGCCGCTCGCCGTGATCGCGAGCCTCTCGCTCGACCTCCAGGCGGATCTGCCGCTGCTCGCCGATCCGGACTCGCA
>Ga0224551_1000070_pt1 | contig 11299 bp, 10 predicted proteins | sample 714P32024metaG_FD_179899 | JGI IMG/M metagenome (GOLD analysis project Ga0224551, IMG submission 179899) | Peat soil microbial communities from Stordalen Mire, Sweden - 717 P3 20-24 | ecosystem: Environmental > Terrestrial > Soil > Wetlands > Peat | place: Sweden: Norrbotten County, Stordalen...
AAGGTCATTCGTTTTCCTCGCGAAACGCGAATTGCGTACGCGGCCTGTGCGGGTGCTGTCTGAGACCTGACACGCAGAGCCTAAAAATCAATCATTCTACTATTTTTATTTGCGCAGAAAACGACTAAAGCTATGATTGAAATTTAGGAAAGAGAAATTTTCCTAAGCGATTGGAAAGCATTTGTTTGAAGATACGATCTTTTTGTAATCCTAGGAATTCGGAGTAATACTGAATCGCACGACGTGGGTACGGAAGAGTTTCCTTTTCTTAACCTCGAGAGGGATGTGAAGGAACAACATTGTATGAAGCGTGAACGGCCTCAAGGGCCAGGAATCGGCCCGAGTGGACAGCCAGAGTCCGAAGGCGCGACCCAGGATAAACAGCGGGTGCGCCTTACCGCGATTCTTACCAGCCTGCAGCAAACCGGACGGGTTTCGGTGGAAACTCTCAGCGAGCAGCTGGGCGTTTCAGTCGTGACCGTACGCCGAGACCTCGATGTTTTGGACCAGAAGGGATTGTTGCGGCGCACGCATGGTGGAGCGGTGTCGATTGAACCACTGTTTTACGAGCCATTCCGGCGCGACCAATCATTCCTGGCGCAGGTGAAGCATGCCGCTGACGAAAAGCGCCGCATTGGACGAGCTGCCGCCGCGCTCATTACCGCTGGAGAAACGATTGCATTGACGCCCGGAACCACAACAACCGAAGTGATTCGTGGACTGCCGATCAACTCCAACATCACGGTCGTCACGAACACGGTCAACGTGGCGATGGAACTTTCACAGCGCAAAGATGTATACGTTTTTGTAACCGGCGGGCACCTTCACGGCGAATGGTTTTCGCTGGTCGGCACGGCTGCGTTGCGATCGCTCGATAACATGCTGATCAACACGATGTTCATCGGCGCCGATGGCATGGATGCGAATTGGGGGGCAAGTTGTTTCAATGCGGATGAGGCGGAACTCAATTCGACGATGATGAAGCTTGCGCGGCGACGCGTCGCGGTTGTCGATAGCGGCAAACTGGGCCTAGTGGCGAACTGGCGAATCTGCAAACCTGAAGAACTGCATGTCCTGGTAACCGACACAGCAGCTACCGATGAGACGGTTGCGCCGTACCTGAAGCTGGGCATCAAAGTCATGCGCGTGTGAGCGGATCGGGTTCTCAGCCCATCACGCTTTCTGGCGCTGTGCTCCATCTTTCGTGATTGTGTACAAACCTCCCTGGTAGCGCACTCCCTCTAATCGCGCGCTGGAATCGAAGCTGGCGAGGTGAGAGTTCACCCGGATCCCATCCGAGAGAGTGAGTTCCGCGCCGAAGATCGAGTCAATCACGAGTTCCGAAAAAGCACCGGCTGCGATGCAGCACCAATCTTCGATGAAGGGCGCGTCTTCCGAGGACTTGAAGGCGCCGCCATTGACTGGCGGATACACGTCCTCCACGAAATGCGCTTGGCCAATCGGGCCCTGATTGCCAGCCTTTGCCACCTCCCGCAGCCAGCGCGAGATTCGCTCCGGGGAGTCGATCTTGTATAGAGCCTTGGCCGCCATCGGAGGCCACGCTGCATAGGCGCCTAAGCAGCTATGGTCGGGGCGGATGTTCCAGGTCGAGTCGGCGTCGCCCTGTGCGAGCGCTCGCATCCATTTCTCGCTATGCAGTTCATTCCAAAAAAACGCGCCCATTTCCTGCTTCTGTGCCGGCATGAGATCCTCCGCCATATTGTCGACGACCGCGAGAAAGTCATAGCAGTGCCGAACTTCGTTGAACGTTCCGTCAGGCTGGCCGCAACGCCAGTATCCCTTGCCCTTGACGTAAAGCAAGCGATTGATCCGTTCCGCCAGATCGGTTGCTTCGCCACGAAGTTGTTTGGCGCGCGCCGCGTTGCCGCGACGTTCGTGCAGATCGGCAACCACGCGCATGCTGCGCACGTTGCCGGCATTCATTCCGGCTACCTCATGGAGGTAAGTGCTGACGACCTCAAGGAGATTCTCGATCGTCCCATAGTCGGCGAGACCGTGCCCGATGCGGTCGAGTTTTTTCCAATAGACGGCGTGCTCATCGAGGTGATCGAGAACAGTGCGGTCGGAAATCTTTTTGTCCAGCCAGGCAAAATCTCCGGTGACGCAGAGATAGCGCCATGCGCAGCGAACAATCGCGGCGTCATTGGCCGCATACCACGGACCCACGGGTTCTCCCGACACATAATCGGTGGAATGATGTTCATGCATTCCGCCTTTCAGCCAGACCTCGACGAGGTTGCGCAGCGGAATCGGATCGAGCAGCGCCAGCGCCAGAGAGGTCAGCGAGGTATCCCACGGGAAACTTAGAGTTGGGAGCACATGCCCGCTTAGGGTCAGATAAGTCGGGCCGTACGCTGAATCGGGGAAATGTCGGCGAGCAAACAGCAGATTGGAAAAACCGTTGTGGTATAGCTTCCAGAGCGATTCATCATTTGTAATCAGCCGCGGGAGGTTGCCGCTGAAAGCTGAATTGTCTGGTGTGAATGCAGATCGAAGGAGGCTTGCAAAGATCGCTTCGTTTTCCCTGTCTAGATCGGCAAAGCGCGCTTGCAGGCTATCGTAGAGTTCGATTGCGGCCCGGACGTTTTCAGCAATTGCCAGGACGAAGTTGAGTTCCTTCTGTTCACGTGGGCCGAGTTCCATGTCGAAGTGCAGCATCCGCGTTTGCTCCACGCGACTCGGCGCGGGATGGAAGCCCTGCGCAGCGGCGATCTCGGAATGTTGCGCCTCAAAAAGAAGACAGCCTCGCTGTGCGTCCCACGTAACGCGGTTGTCTGCCTCACCGGGAGAATTTACGAACCACGGTTTGGTCTTCTTCGCAACGGCTCCTCGCATATCGAATGCCAGCGTGAAGCGGCGTTGCGCCGCGCTCAGATTTTTTACGGTGATCGATTGCACGACGGCGCGGTGCTTGCTCGGGAGGAACATGCGCGTGGAGAATTGCAGGTTCTCGGCTGTTTGCGTGCGAACAACACAATGCGGAAACCACTGATACTCGATGTTGCCGTCGGGGGAAGCCGCGATCGCGAGGAAGCGACCATTCAGAAAGATTTCACAAGTCAACAGAAAGCCGGGACTCCAGGCGGTCTCAGGCACGCCGCAACAAGCATACGGTGGAAACGAAATGGCAGTAATCGCGGAGACTGATTTCGCGACTTGCGCGTAGCCCCACTCGTTCATCGCCACGGGACAGTTGAAAAGATCGCGCAGCCGGTAGCTCAGCCGATCCGAAGCCATGTCGGCCAGAGTTGGCGGTGACGAGAGCGTCCGGCTGGCGCGCACAGAAGCCCCATCGATCGAGGGGTTGATGGCGGCCACAGCCGTTCCAGCCGCCCCTAGTTTCAGGAAAGTGCGACGATCCAGATCCATGCTAAGACCCATCAATACTCCTCGAACGGTGGAAACTCAACGTGCCAATGGCCAACTATCGTAAGTTTATACCGTCTATATACGCTATTTCGTAGACCAATTATGTTCTTTTCGCTAGTATTCGTTCATTCACGGGAAGGGAACGGGGCCCATGGGCATAAACGGATACCTGGTAAAGAGCACCTTCGTGAGTGCTCTGGGCGGCTTGCTCTTTGGATTCGACACGGCCGTCATCGCCGGAACTACCCACCAATTGAGCGAGGTCTACAGACTCACTCCTTCTTTATTAGGGTTGACCGTCTCCAGCGCTTTGTGGGGCACGGTGGTCGGCGCGATGATGGCCGGATATCCCGGAGAGCGGTGGGGCCGGCGCGACAGTCTGCGAATTATGGCCGTGTTCTATTTGTTGTCGGCGCTGGGCTGCGCGTTGGCATGGAGTTGGGGTTCGCTGATCACCTTCCGCATCATCGGAGGGTTAGGGATTGGTGGGTCCTCGGTGCTCGCTCCCATGTACATCGCGGAATTGTCGCCTGCGCAGTGGCGCGGACGTTTGGTTGGCTGCTTCCAGGTCAGTATTGTTCTGGGCATTCTGCTGGCCTATTTGTCAAACTTCCTGATTGGGCGAATGAATCTGGGGCCGATAGAATGGCGTTGGATGTTGGGCGTTGCCGCTGTGCCGGCGCTGTTCTTTTTCTTGATGTTGTTTTTCATTCCGCGCAGCCCGCGGTGGTTGGCGCTGAAGAATAGGACGCAGGAAGCGCTCGAGGTTCTGCGACTCACTGGCAACAACAATCCCGAGCAGGAGCTGAACACGATCACGGCCTCGATTCATCTGGAGCGCAGTTCCGCGGCCGAGCCGATTCTGCAGCGGAAATATGCGCTGCCAATCCTACTGGCCGTGACTGCGGGAGCCTTCAATCAGCTGACCGGCATCAACGCGTGCCTGTACTACCTGAATGACATTTTTGCGGTAGCCGGAGCGAGCAAGTATTCGGCCGGCATGCAGTCGGTGACCATCGGATTCACGAACCTGATTTTCACGCTGATTGCGATGACCATGATCGACAAGTTTGGCCGTAAGAAGCTTTTGCTTACTGGAACCGCGGGAGTCTGCATCTTCCTGGCCGCGATCGGAGAAATGTTCCGCACCGGCACGCACCAGTCATGGCTAGTCTGGATGGTCATGGCGTTCATGGGTTTCTTCGCCATCTCTCAAGGTGCCGTGATCTGGGTTTACATGAGCGAAGTTTTTCCGACGCGCGTTCGCGCCAAGGGGCAGGCGATTGGGACATCGACACTGTGGGTCATGAATGCGTTGATATCCGCTCTATTTCCGGTGCTCGCGAAGAAATCGAGTGCAACGCCGTTCTTCTTCTTCGCGACCATGATGCTGATTGACTTTATTTTGGTCGCGGCCATCTATCCTGAAACCAAGGGAGTGTCGCTGGAGCAACTTGAGCAGCGGCTCGGCGTCGCTAACTGATTCAGAGACGGCGCATTCAAACGAACCCTACATTTCGAAATTGGCCCACGCCGATGCGACGCGTGCCGGTTCCGAGACCCATTGGACGCGATCGGGATCGTTGGCGAATTGCTCATAGATGGGTATAGACGGATCCAATCCGAGTTCAGGGTAGGCGCGCGCACCTCGAATTGAGAGATCGCCGGACCGATACGAAGGATTTGGCTCCCAATGAATCTTCTGCTGACCGTCGAGGATCGGGAACCACGCCAGACCATGGTGTGCACGGATCGCGTCATAGACAAATCCGTACTGCCGATCGCACCATGCCCCAAACGTCATGTGGATCTCAGGATCGGCATTAATGACGGCATGCGCCCAGCCTGGCGGTACGACGACCTTGTCACCCGGCCCGGCCGTTACGGCGAAGCAGCGTCCTGGATCATCGTCGGCGCTCTCCTGCGCATAGATGATCGCGCGCCCTTCCCATATCTCGAATAATTCCGGAGTGGACCAGCCACAATGAGGGGCGACGGCATGGATATGACCCTGGCTGCGGACTGGTTCTTCTCCCAGTTGGCCTGCCGCATAAACGACAACGCCAAATAAAAGCATGCGCCGCGCGAGTTCGTCGCTGTGTTCACGACGGCCGACATCCATCACGATGGAGTACACCGGGTCGGGACCTTTGCAGATGGGATCTCTTAAACTGCGGCGAATATCATCGAGACGCCGGAATTCTGGCTGCGGCCCGAATACGCCTTCGTCGTAGCTATATGTCAGATCGTCGGTGTGGCTGCGCACACCTAGCTTTGGATCAAACTTGACGGAAGGCTTCTGGCTATCGCGACTCACGCATTCAGTCCTGGGCATGCACGAGGATTGGGGCGCCCCGTTCTTCAAGGACCCGCGCCCCGAATCCACGTCCCTCGGCAACTTCATAATCGTGACCCGCATCGCTGGGCCAGCAGGCGATCACGCGAATTGGCATGTCCCCGGTATTCACGATGCGGTGAGCAACTTCGCCTGCGACGTAATGCAGACTGCCCGGCGTCATATCTTCAGACCAGGTATGCCCCGTGCGATCCACGAGGAGAAGTTTGCCTCTGCCCGCGACGGCGCCATAGAATTCGGCGCGATTGCGGACTACGTGCCAGTGCCCGCGGGTCATGAAATACTCGTTCCCGACTCGGCCGGGTTGGATTTCGGTGAGCCCCCAGAACAAGCCCCCCTCCGTGCCTGATGCGACCGGTTCCCACCACCAGACTCGATACACTATTGTTTCGGGATCAAGTTTCTGCCAGGCTTGATGGTCGCGAAAGATTCCGGTCAGTTGACCAAGTTTCTTTTCCGATCGCTGGAGCCCTGGGGCCTGCAACGCGCCGTCGGCCCAGTTCACGAAGGCAGGGACGCGGTTCATAATGGCAATAGGTTAATGGGTAGAGCTTCTCGAATGCAAACAAAAAGAACGAAGTTTTGATCATTCATTGCCCAAAGCGACTAATATTGCGTTGTTGATAGCTCGAAGTGCATTCATTTGATATGACAAGACCGGCGATCGGCATTGATTTGGGCGGCAGCCATGCCACCATCGCGCTCGTAAAGGACGACCAGATTCTTGGCTCTCGCCAGGTCTCGCTCGATTCGGCGCAGCCGCTCCGGCCAGCGCTCGATGTCTTCGCGGAGGCGATTCGCAACCTGCTGGCGGAACTTCATCTGGACGCCACCCAGTGTGAAGGCTTGGCGCTAGGATTCTGCGGGCTCGCCGATGCGCGGATTGGCCGAGTTGTTTCGACCAACAAGAAATACGAAGACGCGCCGTCAATCGATTTCGACGCGTGGTGCAGACAGGAGTTTGGTCTGCGTTTTGCCATCGAGAACGACGCCCGCATGGCATTGCTCGGCGAGCGTCATGCGGGAGCCGCGCGAGGTTGCGACAATGTGGTAATGATCACGTTGGGGACGGGGATCGGTGGCGCGGCGATGATCGAGGGCAAACTGCTGCGCGGAAAGCACGCGCAGGCTGGTTGTCTGGGTGGTCACTTGCCGGCAAGAGTTGGCGGTCGTTCCTGCACGTGCGGCGCGATTGGATGCCTGGAGGCCGAAGCCTCAGGTTGGTCGCTGCCGTTGCTGGCGCGTGAATGGCCTGGTTTCTCGGCGAGCAGGTTGGCGGGGCAAGACAACTTAGTCTTCAAAGTGCTCTTTGAACTGGCTGACGCGGGGGACCGCGTTGCGGTCGAGATTCTTGACTACTGTCTGAAGGTTTGGGCAACGGGAGCGGTGGGATTGATTCACGCCTATGATCCGGAGCGGATCGTGATCGGGGGCGGCGTGATGCGCAGTGCTACCGTCATCGTTCCTTACATTCAAGCGTACGTGAAGCAGCACGCGTGGACGCCGTGGGGCAAGGTCAAGGTAGTCGCCGCGCAACTCGGAAACGACGCTGGATTATTTGGCGCGATCCCGCTGCTTGCCGGAAACGTGTAGACCGCATGGCGAAGCAATTCCCCAATGCCCAGCTTTCGCGCCCGATCCCGGGAAATGAAAGTCTGCGCTTTTTGAATTTTCGCGGCGCGGCCTTAGGATGTCGTGGCGATGTCTTACTGTTCAGCCCGCCGGCAATGGAATCGTTGCATTGCGTGCCGCTGCTGCTGCTGTTGCACGGCGTCTACGGATGCCAGTGGAACTGGTGGCTGAACGCCGACCTCAACACCATTGCAATGGAGATGCTGCGGGACGGAATGGCCGTTCCTCTGATGATCGCCATGCCGTCTGATGGACTCTGGGGCGACGGCAGCGGGTATGTTCCCCATGCGCATGCCGACTACGAAAGATGGATTGTCGATGACATCCCGCGCTGCCTGCGCGAGTTGTTTCCGCAATTGCATCCGCAAAAATTTCTGCTTGCGGGGCTCTCCATGGGCGGCTATGGAGCGTTGCGTCTAGGCATGAAGTATGCGTCGCAGGTGCAGGGAATTTCTGCGCACTCCTCGATCACAAAGGTTGAGCAGTTGTCGCAATTCATTCCGTTCCCCGCACAGGTATTTCAGTATGCGGGCGATGTCGACACCGACCTGCTGCACTGGGCGCAGGTGAATCACGACACGCTTCCGCCGATCCGCTTCGATTGCGGGACCGGCGATTCGCTAATTGATGCGAACCGTGCGCTGCACAAGGCGCTCACCGAATTGCGCGTGCCTCATGTCTATGAAGAGTTTCCCGGCGGCCATGACTGGCAGTATTGGACACAACACGTCCGGCGCACTCTCGCCTTCTGCAAACGTGTTCTCGCAGACTAACTATTTCTTCGCGGCGTCCGGCATTGGCATGCGCACAACCTGCGGGAAGTAAATATTTGTCTCGGCCAACAGCTTTCTTGGCTTCATCGTGTTGCACACATATGTGAACAGCAATTCGCCCGGTTGCTCGAACTCGGGGTGCTCCTTGCCCGCGTAGCAGAAAGTGTCGGCATCGTATTTTGGATCGCTCTTCTGCAGGATCGGGATACGATAGATCACTTCGCCGTCGGTCCACGGGCCGATGAAGCTCGGCGAGGTCCGAAGGATCACTTTGTCGGAAAAGATCTGAGGATCGACCATCACGGCGATCCACTTCTTGAGCTCCGGGTGATACCGCACTGACATCTCCGACGCCCCAGTCTTCATGATGATTTTCGCCTTCGCTGGCTCGATCCCGTCGTGCCACCTGTCGTCGCTGCCGAGGTACTGCAGGTTTTTTCTGGGATCGCCCAGACCTTGCAGCGGAATTCGTGTGAGGATCTGCGGCCGGCTTCCTACTTCGTACAGCGTGTAGATGTAAAGATGGTCATCCTCAATCAACGCAGAAGCCGAGGGATTTGCGTGGACGCCCTCCGCTACGAGCGGAAAGTACGTGACCTTCGCGTTCTGGAGATCGCCTTCCAGCCCGGTGACGTGTGCGAGATCGGTTCCGCAGATCTCGAAGCCGAGCGCAAAAGCGTTTGAGTTCTGTACGTTGCGCACACAGACCAGCGTGATCCAGAGTTCGTGATTATGTTCGACTCCATCGAGCGCCCAATAGTAAGTACCGTTGTTCTGCTGCGGTTTGAAAAAGCTATCGGGATTGCCTCTGGCGTCTTTCTTGATTGTGTAGTCGATCTTCCACTTCCCGTCCTTACAGGTAGAAATGCCGATCGTGTTGTGCACCATGCGAGGCTCTTCGCCGGTGACCAGGCGTTCATCTCCATAGAGGGTGTCGCCGAAGATCCAAGCCACGCGGCCATCCTGCAGCGGAATTGAATATGCAGCGTCAGCTCCTTGCCACTCCTGTTGAAAAGGGAATGAGGGGACGCAAATAAAGTGCGCGTTTTCGGCGAGCATGACCCCCGCGGAAAAAAGGGCAAAGAGGAGTGAAGCACAATACAACAGTCGTCTCATAAGCTGCTCCCAGAATTTCGGCTGGACTGCTGAAGATCGTTTTATTGATCGTCGTTTATTGATCACCGCTTTCGGCGGCTAGAGTTCGTGCTTCTGCGTTTGAGATGGCCACCGCTGCCCAACCGACCTTTGCTCAACGACGCGGCATGTTCGCGAAGCAAACTCTCGGCGTAATGCAGATATTCCAGCACCGCTTTGTGGGCGAGCGCTGGTTTGTGATCGCGAATACAAGCGAACACGCGTTCATGCCGCTGCCAATGCCGATCCCAGTCATCGATAAATGGCAACACTGCCTTTCGAGCCTCGGATGTTGCGTGATACAGCATGCGCATGGTGGTCTGTATTGCGACATTGCCCGACGCCTGGGCGAACGCATCGTGAAACTGAATGTCAAACGCGTGAAACACCAGGGGATTCCCGCGGCCTTCCGCCAAGCCATCGAGTGCGGCTTCCAGTCGTTCAATGTCGGTTCGGGTGGCGCGCTTGGCGGCCAGAGCGGCTGCATCGGGTTCGATGATTTTCCTCAGTTCGTAGATTTCGAGGTGCTTCACTTCATCGAGCAGGATCATCCACTGGAAGTGGCGATTGAGCACCCGGTTCAAAGAAGACTGAATATAGGTCCCGTCTCCTGCTCGGGATTTGATGAGACCGAGATACATCAGACCTTTCAGCGCTTCACGCAGCGAACCGCGGCTTACGCGCAGCATTTGGGCGAGATCGGGCTCCGGGGGCAATCGATCTCCCGCCCTCAGACTGCCATTGCGCACGAGTTGCTCGATCCTGCGCACTACCATGGCCATAACGGTCTCGCGATGAATCGGCTCAAACCGGTCGGCAGCGATTGCGATATCGCGGTACGCCATTTGCTTCCGCCCTAAATGTGTCCTACAAAGTTGCCGCTGCTTGAATCGTTTCCATAGCCTCGCTGCACGCGATTGGAGATTCGGTCGATCCGTTCAATCTCCACTTCGACAACATCGCCGTCGTTCAGGTAGACAGGCGGCTTTCGCGAGAAACCGACTCCCGCCGGCGTGCCCGTTGCGATCAGGTCCCCAGGCTCGAGCGTGAAGCTATGGGAAAAATAGGACACGATTTTCGGAATGTTGAAGATCAATTGATTCGTGTTGGAATCCTGCATGATTTGGCCGTTCAGGCGTGTGGTGATTCGAAGCGCGCCGGGATCGCGGACCTCGTCGGCCGTCACGAGAAACGGACCGTTGGGCGCAAAGGTGTCGCACGACTTGCCGCGCGTCCACTGGCCATCGTCAAACTGCCATTTTCTTGCGGACACATCGTTGAACACAACGTAGCCGGCAACGTGCCCCATGGCATCGCTCTCCGCTACACGCCGAGTTTTCCGGCCGATGACGACGCCCAATTCGCCTTCAAAGTCGACCTGTGCATCCTCTGCTGGCAGTTGGATTGGATCAAAGGGGCCCGACAAACTGGAGGTAAACTTCGCAAAGCACAAAGGCGCAGTTGGAATCTTGAGTCCAGCTTCGATCGCGTGATCCTTATAGTTCAAACCGACAGCGACGATTTTTTGGGAAGCGACCGGGCACTCCAGACGCGCGCCCGAGAGGGGAACCGTGTTGCTTGCGCTCTTCAATGCTCGGACAAACGCCAGCGCGTCGTCGCCCGCTTCCAGCAAGGCAAGAGTCGAGGTGAATGCATTCGTGTCTTGGCCGGCGGAATCGGCCGCTTTCCTGACATCGACAATTCGATCTGCGATGACCACGCCGAGACGGCTTTCGCCCTGCACAGGGTATTGAACGAGCCGCAATTCTGATTCCTCCAATGCTTGACCCGGAAGCAAAATCACTATATATGTTCAAATGTCAGACAAACAAGTGGAACCGGGATTTTCTTCGATACGGTTCGGTATGCAGCCCCAAATTTCGTTGCACAAATTCGAAGTCTTTGCGGAAGGCCTCGACCATCCCGAAGGACTGGCATTTGATGCTGACGGGAACCTTTGGGCGGGCGGCGAACTCGGCCAGATCTATAAAATCAACCGAAAAGGCAAGGTCCG
>Ga0224551_1000073_pt1 | contig 11171 bp, 9 predicted proteins | sample 714P32024metaG_FD_179899 | JGI IMG/M metagenome (GOLD analysis project Ga0224551, IMG submission 179899) | Peat soil microbial communities from Stordalen Mire, Sweden - 717 P3 20-24 | ecosystem: Environmental > Terrestrial > Soil > Wetlands > Peat | place: Sweden: Norrbotten County, Stordalen...
CGCTGCGGTCATGCTGGACCGTGGCACAAGCATGCGAGTAGGTGAGTCGCAAGATTGGCCGGTGTTGCGAAAGCATGCCTGGACGCCCTCCTTGACGGCATTCTCGAGGTCGGCATCTTCCAGAATGATGTTGGCCGACTTGCCACCCAGTTCCTGAGTGACCCGTTTAACAGTGGGAGCGGCGGCCGACGCGACCGCGACCCCGGCTCGCGTGGATCCAGTAAAGGAGATCATCGCCACGTCAGGATGCGTAGCAATTGCCGATCCAACCGAGGGCCCATCGCCATTTACCAAGTTGAAAACCCCGGCAGGAAGCTCCGCTTCGTGGAGAATCTGCGCGAAAAGATAAGCGGAGAGTGGTGCAATCTCGCTAGGCTTAAGCACCATGGTGCATCCCGCTGCGAGCGCCGGCGCCACTTTGCAGACAACCTGGTTCATGGGCCAGTTCCAGGGAGTGATGAGTCCACAGACCCCGATTGGCTCTTTACGCATCAGGGTCGTACCCTTGAGTTCTTCAAACCGGAACTGCTCAAGCACCTTTACGATCTCCAGGAGGTGTGCGAGGCCTGCCGGAACCTGCGCCTTTCGGGAAAGCGATAGGGGAGCGCCCATTTCTTCCGAAATAGTCTCTGCCATCTCCCCAGCCTTTGATTGATAAACTTCAATGATTCGCCGAAGGAATGCCAAGCGAGCATCAAGAGATGTCTCCGAGTAAGAATCAAATGCCTTCTTAGCAGCGGCTACGGCTCGGTCGACATCGCCCGCGGCGCCCAAAGTGATGGTCGCGATAGGATCCTCGCTGGCGGGGTTAATGACTTCATAATCGTGGGCCTTGGCTGGGCTGACCCATTTTCCATCGATGTAAAACTGACGGCAGTCCTTCATAGGTTTCAGTTTAGCGCGGCAGGATTCCTCTGCGAGCCGGCCCGCCTGTAAAGCAATCGGTAAGTAATAGAGGTAATCCGGCTCAGCGACTGCCTGACGATTAATCCAAACCATGCCGACCTTCTAATCGAAGATAGTTTCGACGTCCTCCACATGGACCATAGCATGTGTCCCCGCTCCCGATGACTCATGCGAATCCTGATGCCTCTTGAAATGATGAGGGCGTAGGTCCCGCCTTCGAGAAACGCTGATCGGATATCTTTGCGGAGACACTCTAGTAGAGACGGTGGAACTTCATGTTGTACAACCGCGTCGGAAACAAAAAATGGAAGTTCCTCGTGCTCTATCAGATTCGCTAACAAAAGAGTGTCTTCAGCCCGAAGTGCAATGGGGTCAAACAGATCTCTATCGATCGGCACGCTGGAACGTCGAATGGCGAAACCAGCGGTATTCAGGTATCGTATGCAACCGTTTGCCTGCAGCAGTTGATTTTGGAGGGCTGTGAGCCGCAGGTGTTCGGTCTTGCCAACGAAGTTGGAGCAGTCTCCGATAAGACGGAGTTGAAAACAGTTATGCTGCGGCGAGGCCGCGACCATTGATGCCAAGGCCGCGAGACAGTTTGGCTGCAATCGGCAGTCCGCGTCCACAAACAGCAAAATCGACCCTTTGGAAAGCCGAATGCCGTGATTTCGGGCAGCGGAAATCCCCGAGTGCGATTGTCTGCTGAAGGTCAATGGGAGACGGTCGGCCCATTGACGAATCCTTTCCGGGGCATCATCGTTGCTACCGTCGTCTACCACTATGACTTCAAAATCCGGCCCATCATTTTGTTGCGATAGTTGTTGTGACAGGGAACGGAGGCAGGAATCAAGCGCCGTCCAGTCATTGTAGACGGCTATGATAATACTGGAGACCGGCATCGATGAATCTAGGATGGCACACTCAATCCTGAAATCACAGTTCAATGGAAGTGACACTGCTATTTTGGCTAATTACAAGTCTGATCGCTATACGATTCTGACCGCCACTAATGCGCTCGACCATCGTGACCAGGAACAGGCCAGATGAAAGAACTGAGCACTCGAGCACGCGATCCGGAGCAAGGCCGTAACGCTTCGTGGTTACGAGCCCCCGCGCCTCCCGCATTTCCCAGCGGCCGCGTTGACATCTGGAGGCTGCGCCTCGACGAGCCGGCGAAAGCGGAGGTCAAAGCGAGCATTCTATCTCCCGATGAGATCGCGCGCGCAAACCGATTTCATTTCGAAAACGACCGGACTCACTTTACCCGATGTCGCTCTGCCCTTCGCAGCCTGCTTTCCGGATACCTTTTAATTCCCTCTGTCGAGATTCGTTTTGAATATCTAGCCAGCGGTAAGCCGCAGCTCGCAGCCGAGCAGAACCCCCGCGCGCTCCAGTTCAACGTATCCCACTCGGCAAACATGGCCCTGATCGCGGTTGGCAGTGAGCGCCGGTTAGGTGTGGACATCGAAAAAATCCGCAGCGACGTCGACACTGCCGCACTTGCCGAGCGGTTTTTCTCCTTGCGCGAGCGCACCGGGCTTTGGGCGTTACCAGATCATCTCCACGTACCGGCCTTCTATGCATGCTGGACGCGTAAAGAAGCCTTCCTGAAGGCTACAGGTGACGGGCTCTCTTTTCCGTTGGCAGATTTTTCCGTCACCACACACCCCGATCTTGATGCTGAGCTGGAAGAAATCCGGGGAAACACCGAGGCCGGTAAACAGTGGCTTCTGGCAGACCTCAGGGTTGCCGACGGCTACCGCGCCACGGTAGCTAGCGAGCCTTCCTGTTCCCGCCTGGAAACCTACACCTGGAACTGATTCCGCTCAGTGGAAGAGAAGCGCTCGCCGCCGGCGTGCACTGCGAGGATCTGCAAAACGAAACATCTTCGCAAGTGTTAGATTGGAAAAACAGAGCTACAGTCCAGCGGGCAATGGCTAGGATTAGGCGGGTGATGAAAGCTTTGAACGGGAACGCAAAACGTAACATGACGCCACGAAATCGAGCCCTGGTCTTCGCTTGTCTGTGCGCGGTGTCAATCCTGTTCTGGCGGCATCCTTTGGGTATAACGCTGGGGCTGGCGCTGTCGAACGACGCCTACACTCACATCCTTTTGATTCTCCCCATGAGTGCCGCCCTCATTTACTTCGATGCAAAGCACCAGGATTCGAAAGCCCTCCAGATCGCACCGCAGCCGAGCCCTCGCGTTGGTGCGGCTCTGCTGGTTCTAGCATTGCTGGTCGGTGCTTGTGCGAGATGGTGGATGGTGGCCGCACCCGGCGGTGTCCGACTCTCAGTCGGTATGTTTGCGCTCGTGACCTGGTGGATTGCCAGCGTTCTATTGTGTTTTGGAGCAAGAACCTTTCGGTCGTTTTTGTTTCCTCTCTGCTTTCTTTTCTTGATGGTCCCCATCCCCGAGTTTGCTTTGCGATGGATCGTCGAATTCTTGCAGCAACAGTCCGCGGTAGCGGCGCGAATCGCGTTTCGGGCGTTTGGGGTTCCGGTGACACAGGACGGAATCTTATTGTCTATTCCTGGACTAGATGTCGAAGTTGCACGCGAGTGCAGCAGTATTCGGTCCAGTCTGATGCTTGTTGTCACCACGATGGTTTTGGCTCATTTGTTCCTACTCTCGTGGTGGCGGAAAGCTCTGCTCGTCGTGGCAACGATTCCGCTGTCTGTGGCTAAGAACGGACTTCGCATCTTTATGATCGCAGAACTCGGTACTCGAGTGGACCCAGGGTTCCTCAACGGGAAGCTCCATCACAATGGAGGGATCATTTTCTTTGGTATTGCGGTGGGTGTGGTGGCGGTGCTGTTATGGATCTTGCGGCGAACTGAGTTTCGAATGCAATTCAGGCATCCTGCTCCATTAGCTGAATAGATTAAGCGGGTAGACGGGATCCGGAGACAAAACAAAGCCTGCCTGCGAGTGGATCACACTCGCCAAGCGGGCTCGTTTTTGTGGCGGCTGAAATTGATGATTACGAGGGTTTTGCTACCCTGGACCGGAGGAACATGGCTCCGGAACATACGAGCCCCGCTCCGAGTAGGTAGATCGCGGTCGAACCGCCCTCCGGTACCGACGACTTACAATCCTTGTTGTTGGGATGCTTCTTGCAATCCGTCTTAGCAAATCCCGCAGGAGATAGGCAGCAAATCAGTAAAGCTGCCAGCCACCATTTTCTCGTAGTATTTCTCATTGCTCGACTCCCTCATTTCATTCATCCGGTTAGCAGATCGCTTTCAGGGGAATAGCAATTTTTCCCGGATGCCCCGACTTGGGACATTTAACTGCTTCTCGTAAATGCTTGTCAAGATGATAGTTTTTGCAACGGTTGCAGGAAAATGCAATCTCCCGCATCGATTTTGCCGTCGCGAATTCGGCCTTGCGGCTACTGGCCAATGGATCGGTAGGGGAGAACCGATAGGCAATCAACAGGGGGCAATAATGAGGGACCACGCCCCGCTTCTGGCTGGCGGTAGGTACCTTCCTTTGCTTCAACTTGTGTGCGGTGTCAATGCCCACCTCACCGGGTACTCTGCCGCGGGAGGCGAAGCCGACTGGTCCTAAAGTATCGGTTTTCAGGTACAAGCTGTATCGACCACAACCTCCGGCCAGCAATCGCGCCTACGGATTCGGAACGACGGCCTGTGTTTGATTCGAGTAGCCGCTCTCATTCGAACTGCCATCCAGGGCTGCGGCTACGTAATAGTAGGTTTGGCCCGAGACGACCGTGTTGTCGGCGTATGCGGTCGTGCTTGAGGAGTTGATCATCGTGTAGGGACCGCCCGACACGCTGCCGCGATAGATGTTGTAACTGACGGCGTTCGGCGTGCCGGTCCATGTGAGGTCGACGGTGTGCTGAATAGCCGCCGTTCCCGTCCCGGTCATCGATTGTGCGATGGGCGAGCTCGAAGCGTTGCTCGAGAATGACAAAGCAGCGGAGGTCGATCCACTGGCCTGCGGCGTAAAAGTGACGGTGAAAGGAGTGGACTGACCGGCGCTAAGCGTTGCCGGCAACGAAATTCCGGAGAGAACAAATTCTCCGTTGCTAAGGCTTGCCGATGTGATTGTGATCGGGGCTCCGCTGGCGGTTAAGCTGCCGTTGAGCGACGAACTGGACCCGACGACCTCGGTGCCAAAGCTGAGACTGCTGGGGGACACCGCCAACTGACCCGGTGCGCTTCCGGTCGCGGAGAGCGCGATATTGAGCAGCGAGTTGGATGCGTTCGACGCCACGGACAGGCTTCCGCCCGCCGCGCCGGCACTGGTCGGCGTAAAGGTCGCGGTAAACGTCACGCTTTGGTTTGCCGTGAGATTGAGAGGCAAGGTCAATCCACTGATGGAAAATCCCGCCACGCTCAAGTTGGCTTGCGAGATGGCGACTGTGGATCCGCCAGTGTTGGTCAGCGTTTCCGACAAGCTCACGCTGTTTCCGACTTGCACGTTACTGAATGCAAGGGTAGGTGAATTTGCAGCCAGCGCTCCCGACATCACGCCGGTGCCGGAGAGCGGAATGCTCAAGCTGGAATTCGAACCGTTGGAAGTGATGCTTACGCTGCCGATGGCGGCGCCGCTCGCGGTCGGAGAAAAGAGTACCGTGAACGACGTGCTCTGGCCTCCATTCAAGGTCAAAGGTAACGACAGTCCGCTCAAACCGAATCCACTGCCACTGGCGCTGGCGGCTGAGATCGTGAGGCTGGTTCCGCCGGTGTTGGTCAGCGTCTCCGACAAACTCGTGCTGTTGCCGACCTGAACGGAACCTAGCGTAAGGGCAGCTGGATTTGTCGCCAACGTGCCCTGCGTCATCCCCGTGCCCGAGAGTGGAACGCTCGTGCTGGGATTCGGGCCTAGCGTTTGCGAGTTGGAGGCATTGCTGACAAATGCGAGAGAGCCAGATACCGTCCCACTGTTTTGTGGGGTGAAGGCCACATTGAACGGCACACTTTGACCTGCGGCGATCGTCAGCGGGAATGAAGGTCCCTCCAAGCTGAATTGGGAACTGCTGCTGCTAGCAGAAGAAACTGTGACACTTGCGCCCGTGGCGCTCAGGGTGAGCGGTTGAGTTTTTGTCGTTCCCACCGTCAAGGTGCCGAAGTTCAAGGGTGCGGGAGCTATGCTCAACTGGCCTGCGGCAGTTCCCGTGCCCACGCCCATGAGAGGTATGGCCAGTGCCGGACCAGAAACAAACAGGCTACCTGCGGTTGTCCCGGCCGATTGTGGGGCAAAGGCAACATTCAACGTGACGCTTTGCCCGGCGCCTAGCGTCATAGGGAATGTGGGTCCGCTCAGCGAAACTCCGGCACCCATTGTCTGGAGGCCCAAGAGAGTTACGGCCCAGGAGCGCGCGTTCGTCAGCACGACTGGCACGGTGGCGCTGCTTCCTATCGCTACTTGGCCAAACGACACAGTTGAGGGACTAGCCGTCACGGCCGCACTGTTTAGGCCTGAACCCTCCACCTCGAGGTAGAGAGGAGCGATCGATCCATTCCTGGAGAATTTGATGGCGCCTCCCGTCCATCCAATCGCCGTTGGAGTGAAGCTTACATTCAGAGTCACACTCTGTCCGGCATGCAATACCAGTGGCAGGCTCAGAGAAGACGTGGTGAATTCAGAGTTCCCCACCGTCATTCCGGAGATCGTTACACTTGTCGCTCCAGTATTTGTCACGGTGACCGGCAAAGTTCTGGTCTGACCGACAACGACTGCTCCAAATGGAAGGTTCGTAGGTGTGCACACGATTTGCGTGATAGCTGCGTAGGCACTTATAGGCGCCATCCCGAGGAGCAGGATTGTTATACCGATAGTTAGTAAGTTGACCGGGCTGGCGAAAAGAGAATGGATGATGGACTGGGGGAGTCGCATATCATCCAGTTTGGAAGGGTTAGAGCCAGGTGAACAGATGTCAGCGGTGCATCAAATCAGTGGCCGGACGAGCACCAAGGCAGTGGCCCACGGAACATCATGCCACTGGCCGATCGGTCAATGGCCGAATCTCCGCCCGGGGTACCGGGTTTGGAGCGGTGCGGTTTCAAACTCCACCACTCTCCATTTCCTGCCAACGGTTGCAAAAGAGGGTCTGGGAATTAAACCCGGGCGCCATGATCGTGGCGCCGGTATCGCTCATCGGGTGCGGGGAAGAAATAGATGTTAGTACACACAAGAGGGTCCGCTAATAGACTTGTGACGACCCAGCTACGAAGATCAAAACGCTTGATGATCTGTAACTTACAAACGATCCGCAATTTGTGCGAAGTATCGCGCCGGTCACGCCAGCGGGTTGCGCGAAACCAGCGGCCCGCCCCAAGCTGGGACTAAGTATTTCGATAAATGCACTTCCGATTTTGCGGCAGTAGCGAGCGTTTCGCGAAAATCGGTCCATGCGATGCTTTCTTCCAGTCATAATTGCATGCCTGCTCTGCGGGTTGGCGACAGCTACCGCCTGGGCACAGGAGTTGCAATGCGGGCCCTGCGGGCATGCCTTCGACCAAGTCCAGATCGGCGATTCCAAGTCCTTCTCCTTCCAACTCTCGAACACGGGGAGCAAAACACTGCGTATCACCTCCATGTCGGTCCAAGGAAGCGCTTTTTCATTCGGCGATTTCTCCTTACCGGCGCCTATTAAGCCCGGTGCGAGTCTTCTGCTGCCCGTTATTTTCGCACCCACTGCGTTGGGACATACCTCCGGCGTTCTTACACTAAGAAGTAACGCCGTGGATTCCTCTCTGGCGATGCAAGTCGCGGGGAACGGCTCCGCCAACGCGCAACTGGAGGTCAGTCCAGCGACGCTCAATTTCGGTAACGTCACGGTAGGATCGAGTAAGACCCTTCCGGCTAAGCTCACGGCCTCGGGCGCTTCCGTAAGTATTTCCTCACACGGGTCGACGAGTTCGGAGTTTGCCATCCTCGGGATGAAGCTTCCGGCAACCCTGAAAGCTGGACAGAGTCTCTCCGTCACGATTCGATTCACGCCGAACGCCTCCGGCAAAGCCTCCTGCAAAACGGGATTCACCAGCAATGCCGCGGACTCGCCAACGGTGGAACAGTTGACCGGTACGGGAGTGGCTCCCGTCGCCCACAGTGTCACTCTTTCCTGGGATTCCGGAGACGGAAGGGCGGTGGGATACAACGTGTATCGCGGATCTGCCGCCGGAGGTCCTTACCAGATATCTAATACCGCGCTGGATGCTTCGACCAACTATACAGACGATTCGGTTGTCTCCGGAACGACTTACTATTACGTCGTAACTAAGGTAAACGCCCAGGGTGAGGAAAGCTCTTATTCCAATGTGACAAAGGCCGTGATCCCGAACTCCTAGCCTCGAAGACCCTTCTGTCGCTTCCGGCCCTGCCTAGAGTCGCCAACGGTGTGCATCTTTATCGCTGTAGATTTCGTCCGTCCTTGGAGCAGACTCTCGTCCACAGTCGCCGCCGGAGCAATGAGAAGCGCTTCGGGCGGATTCTACCGGTTCGCTGCGATCGAGACAAACGGAATACTGAGGGACATGCTGTTGTTCAGTCCAGGCCGCGTGAGCCTCGACGCCTGCCCCGCAATTCACTACTAATGCCAGGTACTCGAGATGGTATATCGGGTGCAAATGGACCAGCGCATAGCTCAAGACCACAACTGCTGCTATCAGCGTCAACCCAGTGAAAGTCGCTATCCATTTTGAATTTGGTTTCATCGCAGTCTTGCTCCTTACTATTGCTTCGCACGGCGAAATGTTCCGCCTTTAACCCATCCCAACCTTGCACTTTGCCGACGTGCACCCGGGTTGGCGTCTGCTGAAATTGCACGATCACGTCCACCAAGTCGGAAAGGTTCTTGCCCTCCAGATCCTTGGACATCCTGGGCGATCTCAACAAACCGATCGGCCTTGACGGTTTTCATAGAAGCACTTATCGCGCCAGACGGGATAGCTGCGCAGGCCATTGATTACACAGTCCAATCTTGCGAAGAGACAAGAAGCTCGCGGGACAGACTGTCCCACGCTCCGCCAGTTGGGCCAGATTGTCCGAAGCTGGCTGCTTCGGACAAATCCGGTCCGTGTACGCTGAGAATGTCTCGCAGGCAATCGACAATCCTGAGAAAAGCATTTCGTGGGCATCCCTTCGTTCTCCGAACTGCAATTCGATGCACTCTTGTCCCCGGGGTAGAAACCCGCAGCCATTCCGTAAACCACTGAAAACACGATCTGTGGCGAACCATTTCCGCATTGAGCGGAATGGAAGAGCGAATGCTATCTCGATAATGTTAATAATGTCGATTACTAAAATAGACTTTATTGATATTATGGCAAGGTGGGTACGCGGTAAGCGCCGGAGACCAATAAATAAAGGTCGCTACACTGCGGCTTCCGATTACGAAGGTTTCTGCCGTTCCCCCGGATGTGTTGGTCGACTAACTCAAAAAGGAGAGGATTGTATTCTATGAAAGCCACCAAGCACCTGTTTCTCACCGTCCTGACGCTGGCGACATTATCAGCCGCCGCCTGGGCCCAAGCTTCGGGTTCAGCCGCCTCGGTCCCAAGTCCAAAGAAGAAGCAGAAGCCGGTCGTGTCGGTGCCAGCGCCGCCGGCGATAACCGCTGCCGATGTGCAAGCGTTGAAGGATGCCCTGGCCGCGCAGCAGCAGCAAATCCAGCAGCTTTCTCAACAACTGCAGCAGACCCAGCAGAACTGGCAGCAGGCGCAGTCCACGGCGGCCGAAGCCGCCAACAGAGCCTCTGCCGCTCAAACCCAGGCCAGCCAGGAGCAGCAGGCGGTGAATGAGTTAAAGAGTGATTTGGCCGAGTTCAAGACTGTGAGCGATGCGGCTCCGAGCAACGCGGTATTGAAAAACGCTGTGTTGTCGCTGCAGGACTCACCGCAAACGTCCAGCAGCGAGCCGGCGCAAGTGTTCAACAAACAGATGGAGAGCCCGATAACGATTCGCTTCCGTGGCATCAACATCACGCCGGGCGGATATGCCGCCGCCGAATTCGTGCGGCGATCGAGAGCGCTCGGAGCCGACGTGTCTACACCCTTCAATTCTCTTACGATGCCGGGCGCTTCCCAGAGCCAGTTGTCGGAATTTTTCGGCTCAGCCCGCCAGTCTAAGATCACCACCTTTGTTGAGGGCCGCGTGGGAAACGCGGATCTTTCCAGCTACGTCTCCGCGGACTTCCTCTCCGCCGGCGTCACCTCCACATCGACGGAAACCAATGGTTACACTCTTCGTCTCCGCCAGGCGTGGGGCCAAGTCAAATTTGATAATGGGTGGAGTTTCCTCGGCGGCCAGGAGTGGAGCCTGGTGACGGAGGACGCAAAGGGAATTGCCCCAGACGACGACATGGGCAAAACCAACGACGTTCGACCCAAGACGATTGATCCGTCATATAACGTCGGGTTCGATTTCGCGCGCCAGTATGGAATTCGCCTGACAAAAAGCTTCGGCGACAAGGTTTCGGTCGCCTTCGCCGTAGAGAATCCTCAGGCCACAGTCACCACACACCAGAACGCGAATAACTATTTGTTTAGCCAGCCGGGAGCGAGTAACAGCTACAACACCACGGCCACCTACGGTTTCAATCCCGCGCCCGATTTCATTGCCAAGATCGCTTTCGATCCGGGCTTTGGACACTATGAAGTCTTCGGGCTCCTCGACCGGTTTACCGATCGCGTGTTTCCGTGCGAAGACGTATTGTCTACCACTAAGTGCGGCGGCAGTACTACCGCGGGTCCCAACCCTCTCGGAGCGTTCAACACCTCCAAGGAAGGAGGCGGCGTCGGCGCCAGTGCACGCTGGACCTTTGCCAAGCGCGTCACTTTTGGTTTGAAAGGGTTCGGCGGCAGCGGAGTCGGACGCTATGCCCCCGGAGGCCTGGCTGATGCCTCGATTAATCCCGATGGTACCGTTCATTTAATCAAAAACTTGCATGGCCTGGGCACCCTCGAGTGGCACGGCAAGAAGCTTGATATCTACAGCTACGGCGGAGCCGAGTACGCCGGCCGGACGTGGCGCAACGACAACACAAACCCCAGCACACCCGTTTCGGTGGGCTACGGAGCGCCCGGCTTCAATAACACAGGATGCTACACGGAGACCGCGCCTGGGACGAGCACGTTGGTTTCAGGTCCTGTAGCTGGCAGCCTCAGCAAGTGCACCGCCGACACGCGTGCACTGATCGAGGGAACCGTCGGCTTCTGGTATCGCTTCTACAGCGGGCCCCGGGGCAGGTTCCAGTACGGCACGCAATTCTCCTACGTGACGCGCAATACCT
>Ga0224551_1000074_pt1 | contig 11114 bp, 8 predicted proteins | sample 714P32024metaG_FD_179899 | JGI IMG/M metagenome (GOLD analysis project Ga0224551, IMG submission 179899) | Peat soil microbial communities from Stordalen Mire, Sweden - 717 P3 20-24 | ecosystem: Environmental > Terrestrial > Soil > Wetlands > Peat | place: Sweden: Norrbotten County, Stordalen...
CTCGCTCGCGCCGGGCGCGCTCGCCGGCGAGGACGCGACGGCGCTCCACGACCTGCGAATCGCCGCAAAACGGCTGCGATACGTACTCGAGCTGGTCGGCTTCTTCTTGGGAGACGTGGCTGGCGAGGCCGAGACGCGCATGCGCGACCTGCAGACGCTGATCGGCGACGTCCACGACTGCGACGTCCTACTCGCACGTCTCGGGCAGCGCGAGCAGTCGCAGAGCAAGGGTATGCGCCGGCTCGCAGGTCGGCTGAGGACGCGCCGCCGCAGGCTGTTCGGCGAGTTCGTGGTCCTGTGGTCGACGATCGAGACTAGTCGGCTACACGAGCGAATCGTTGCCGCAACGAACTATTCACCGAATGGCACCCCCTTCGGCGCATAATGGATGCTCGGCATGAGCAGCACAGACGCGATCGCACGCACGGATGGTGGCGATGGACTCGGCGAGCGAGCGCGCTTCGCTGATCCCGCGCTCTACATCAACCGCGAGCTGTCCTGGCTCGAATTCAACCTGCGCGTCTGCCAGCTTGCCGAGGACGCGTCACTACCACTCCTCGAGCGCGTCAAGTTCGCCGCGATCTACACGTCGAACCTCGATGAGTTCTTCATGGTCCGCGTCGCCGGCCTGCACGACCAGATCGACGCCGGCGTCGAGCGCACGAGCCTCGATGGCCTGACGCCGGCCCAGACGCTCGAGCTCGTTCACAAGCGCACGCTCGGGCACAGCATCCGCTTGCAGCGCTGCGTCAACGAGCGGCTGCTGCCAGCGCTCTCAGAGCACGGCATCGTCGTCAAGAAGGTGAGCGAGGTCAGTGAGACCGAGCGAGACGCGCTCAAGGCGCATTTCCGGCGCGTCATCTTCCCCGCCCTCACCCCGCTCGCGGTCGGCCCTGGCCAGCCTTTCCCCTACATCTCCAACCTCTCGCTGAGTCTTGGCGTGATCGTCAGCGACCCCGACTCCGGCCACACGGTATTCGCCAGGGTAAAGGTCCCGACCGAGATACTGCCGCGCTTCGTGTCGATCGGCTCCGGGGACACCTTCGTGCTGCTCGAAGACGTGATCGCCCACAACCTCGACGCGCTGTTCCCCGGCATGGTCATCGACGAGTACGACTGCTTCCGCGTCACGCGTGACGCGGATCTGTCGATCTCCGACGAGGCCGACGACCTGTTGCAGGCGGTCGAGAACGAGCTGCGCCGGCGTCGTTTCGGCGAGGTTGTGCGTGTCGAGGTTGGGGCTCGGATGTCGCCGCGAGTGCTCGAAGAGATCACCGCCGCGCTGCATCTCGAGCCGCGTGACGTCTACCAGGTCGACGGCCTGCTCGACCTCACCGGGCTGCTCCAGCTGACGAAACTCGCGGGTTACAGCGAGCTTCGCGTCACGCCCTGGGCCCCACTGACGCCGCCGCGGTTCCGCAGCGACGACGAGGGGCGCGCCGACGTGATGGCCGCGATGCGCTCCGGCGACGTGCTGGTGCATCACCCCTACGACTCGTTCTCCGCGTCGGTCGAGCGCTTCGTCGAGCAGGCGGTAGCCGATCCGCAGGTGCTCGCGATCAAGCAGACCGTGTATCGCACGAGCGATGACTCGCCGCTGGTGCCGGCGCTGATCCGCGCCGTCGAGCGCGGCAAGCAGGCGGTCTGCCTGGTCGAGCTGCAGGCGCGCTTCGACGAGCAGACGAACATCCAATGGGCGAACGCTCTCGAGGAAGCCGGCGTTCACGTCGTCTACGGTCACCCGGCGCTGAAGACGCACGCCAAGTGCGTGCTGGTTGTGCGTCGCGAGGGCAGCGGTGTGCGCAACTACGTGCATATCGGCACCGGCAACTATCACTCGACGACGGCACGCCTCTACACGGACTTCGGCCTGTTCACAACCGACGACGCAATCGGCTCCGACGTGGCGGAACTGTTCAACTTCCTCACAGGGTTCGCGCGCCAGCGCAGCTACCGCAAGGTTCTCGTCGCCCCAAGCCACCTGCGGGATGCGATCCTCGACGAGATCGAGCAGACGGTCGCGGCTCACTCGGCGGACTCTCCAGCGCGGATCCTGATCAAGATCAACGCGCTCGTCGACAAGGGGTGCATCGAAGCGCTCTATGCCGCGTCGCAAGCCGGGGTACGGGTCGACCTCAACGTCCGCGGCATCTGCTGCCTTCGGCCCGGTCTACCAGGCATCTCCGAGACGATCCGCGTGGTCTCCGTCGTCGGACGCTTCCTCGAGCATTCGCGCGTCTATGCCTTCGAGCGCGGCGGCGAGCAGATCGTCTACATCTCCTCCGCCGACCTGATGCCACGCAACCTCGAGCACCGTGTCGAGCTTGCTGTGCCGATCGAGGACCCGCAACTGCGCGCCGAGGTTCTCGGAACCGTCGAGATGTGCCTCCGCGATAACCAGAACGCCTGGCAGCTCGACGCCAACGCGCGCTGGACGAGACTGGGCGTGGGCGATGGGGAGCAGCCGTTCAGCGCGCAGGAGGAGCTGATGCGCCTACACCTGCTGCGCGCGGGCGAAACGCCGTCAAGCAGCGGCTGAGCGCCCCGCAGCGCGTAGCCGCGAGGCGCTCTCGGGCCGTCCGCCTTACGAGTTCTTCACGCCGGTGTAACCGGTTGTCCCGTCCACCGGCTCGGTCGTCGTGATCCAGACGCCCTTCTTCGTCTTCGTCTTCAGAACGACGATTGGCGGCGTGTTGCCAAGGCGCGTGTCGCCCCTGAACTCGTCGTGCTTCACGTTGACCGGCCGTCCGAGATCGAACGGACCGGACATGTACTGCGTGACGACGGGGGTCACCGTCACCGGCGCGGTCTTGCTCGCGCTCGTCACCGTCGTCGCAGGCACCGTTGCCTCCGTCACGGTCAGGATCGCGTCGACCAGCGGCTCGGCGTTGAGCTTGCCCTGGATCGCGAACTGACCGGTTATGACCTCACCGGCGGCCGAGGACTGACCGACGCAGTTGATCGCGACGCCCGGTGTGATGCCCTGACATTCGAAGGTGTCCGTCGTCGGTACGTCGCCGATCGTCGCGACCGGCGACGCGTCGTAGTAGACGATCTGATGCGGCTCGGTCTCGATCTGGTATCCGGTGATCGGCCCGTCGCAGGAGAAGCGGTACTGGACCTGGGTTCCGGAAGTCCCGGCCTCTGGCGTGCCCTTGCGGAGTTGGCCGCTGCACGTGTAGTCGTTCGGATCGGCACCGGTCGTACCGGTCGTGCCGGTCCCGCCGGTGGTCACCGGCTGGATGCTGTCGGCCTGGACGAGCGACGGGCCGACGACCGCTGCCAGAGCGGCGGTTGTCCCGAGCACCCCGAGCGTTGCCGCTAGCCGGCGTCGGGCGGGCGAAGAGTTGAGCAACTTTTTCTCCATTCGTAGGTGTGAGGCGCCTAGCCTAGCGCAATCAACGGTTTGTGGATCGGGTTTGTGGGCTTTATGCTAGGCTCGCCCCAATCCGTTTGTCAAACCTGCGCACAGGGAGTTCCCTAGTTGATTGAAAGACCACGTCGTCTCCTCGTTCCAATCCTCGCGGCCGCGGCGCTTGCGATCGCGCTGCCCGCTGTCGCGTTCGCGACGCAGGTCATCCTCCTGTCGGGTTCGACGGCCGCATTCCCGCTGCTCGAGCTCTTGACCGACAAGTACTCAGCGCTCCAGCACCACAAGGTGAAGTTCATCGTCGCCCAGGGCGGCAGCACCGTTGGCATCAACGATGTCGCGGCCGGCAAGGTCAACATCGGCGACGCCTCGGCTGCACCGACGTCAACGACGCCCGGAGGTCTCGACTTCTACCCGATCGCCAAGTACTTCGTCTGCGTCGTGACCAACAAGTCGAACCCGATCTCGAACCTTACGACGTCGCAGGTCGAGAGCATCTTCGAGGGCAAGGTGACCAACTGGAGCCAGGTGTCAGGCTCGACCCTCACCACGCCGATCGATGTCGAGAGCCGCACGTCGGTGGCCGGCGTCCTGACGACGTTTGCGAGCACGCTGCTCGGCGGAGCCAAGTCCACCGTCGTGACCTCGCACGCCACACAGTGGGCGAGCGAAGGCCTGATGCAGAACGCCGTCGCGAACGACCCGAACGCCGTCGGCTTCCTGTCGGACTACTACGCGCTCGACGACAAGAAGATCGGCGCCGTCGCCTATAACGGCATCGGCTGTAACGTGGCCAATACGGTGAACGAGACCTACCCGGGCTGGGCGTTCTTCTATGAGGTCACGAGGGGGTCGGCAACCGGCACAGCCGAGGGCCGCTTCATCAACTGGATCCAGACGAGCAAGCCTGCGAAGAAGATCATCGAGAAGCAATGGATCCCGCTGACGCTGCCGAAGACCGTCGGCGGCTGAGAGCGAGGCGCCCTAAGCCGGCCAATGCTCGAACGACTACGCAGACCATGGAGCGACCACCGCGCCGAGCAACTGCTCGGCGCGGTGGCTTGTCTGCTCGCCATCGGGATCATCCTGATGATCGTGTTCATCGTCCGGGGCGCGTGGCCGACGTTCAGCCACCTGGGGCTGTCCTGGCTGGGCTCGGGGGGCAACCTCGATAACCAGGTCGGGGCGATGGTCAACACGAGCGCGCACCCGGCGGCGTCAGCGTTTGCATTTCATGCGTGGCCGCTGATCTGGGGCACCCTGCTGACGGCCGGCTTTGCGGTGCTGTTCGGCCTCGCGATCTCGCTCGCGGCCGCGATCTTCATCGTCGACTTCGCTCCGCCCTTCGTGCAGCGCACGATGAAGCCGGTCATCAGGCTGCTCGCGGCAATCCCGGGTGTTCTCTACGGACTGATCGGGATCCTCGTGCTCGTGCCATTCATCGACAAGCACATCCTCACCACGGCCGAGCAGAACTCGGTCATCAACGTGATTCAACTCAGCGGCGGCGGCCTCGGAGTCACGATCCTCCTCGTGACGCTGATGATCACGCCGATCCTGACTGCGCTGATCACCGACGCACTCGAATCGGTCCCCCGCGCCTGGCGCGAGGGGGCGATCGCCCTCGGACTCAATCCGCTCCGGGCGACCATCGCCGTGTCGCTTCGTGCGATCCGTCCGGCAATCGTCGCCGCCACCGCGCTTGCGACCGCGCGCGCGCTCGGTGAGGCGGTCGTCGTGTCGATGGTCTCCGGCGGCAAGGCATTCGCACCGAACCCGCTCGACGGGAAGATCTTCTTCCTCGAGCCGGTGGAAACGCTGGCATCGGAGATCGTGCGCCAGGCTGACAACCTCAGCATTCCGGTCCTGCACTCAACCCTCTACGCGATCGCTGCGCTGCTGCTCTTCTCGAGCTTCGCGCTGTCGCTGGCCAGCTATCTGATCAGGTTGCCGATGCGCCGCTACCAGGTGAGCAACTGATGGCGAGTGCGCAACCGGTGGACTCGACGAGGCCCGCGCCGCCACGGCGCCGTCGGCACGGACGGCGCTCGTCGCTGCGCAGCTGGCGCCTGCGCGATCAGATCACCTTCGTGTTGGCGTGGACGGTCGGGCTCGGCCTGTGCGCAGTCGCCATATCGGTGGTCGTGTTCTTCGCCGTTGAGGGCATCCAATACCTGCGGCCGAGCCTACTCGTGACGCACCCCAGCGCGTCGGTGAGCCAGTCGGGATCGGGCGGCTTCCTCGATGCGATCGAGGGCACGGTCCTGCTGGGGGCGATCGGGCTCCTGATCGCCGTGCCGATCGGCGTTGTGACGGCAGTTTGGGTGATCGAGTACGGCCGGCCACGCTGGCTCGGGCGCATCGTCGAGTCGACCGTCGAGATCATCGCCGGCACCCCCGACATCGTGATCGCGATCTTTGGACTCGCGCTTTTTCAGCTCGGGGCCTTCTCGTTCCTCTCGTTCAGCGAGCCGGGAGGCGCCTTTGGCCGCTCGTTCCTCACTGCGGGCGCGATGATGTCGTTCCTAGCCATCCCACCGGTCTATACGGCGACCCGGAACGGGCTCATCGCGACGCCGCGGCAGATGCGCGAGGCGTCATTTGCGCTGGGCAAGACACGCATCGCGACTATTCGCCGCGTCGTGCTGCCGGCCGTCCGCCGCGACATCGCGACCGGCTCGACGCTCGGCCTCGCACGGATCATCGGCGACACGGCAATCGTGATCCTGCTGCTGGGCGCGACCCTGCGCCTCCAGTCGGACGGCGCGCTTGGCTTCCTCAGCGGCACCGGCTCGAGCCTGACCAGCTACATCTACAACAATTCGCCGGCGGGCGACGGCAACGCGCCGGACAAGGCCTACGCGGCGGCGGCCGTCCTGCTGCTGCTGGTCCTCGTGCTCAACTGGGGCGTCGGACGGATCGGCCGGATCGGCGGGCCTCCGATCCACGCGGAGCGGAGGCTCGGAGCATGAACGGCCGCGCCGGCGCCGTGAGAAATCGCCTCGCGCCCGAGAGCCCGGCATGGCAGAATGGACCATTGCCGATCGAAAAGCTCGACTTAGAAGCGCAGTTGATGGCCATCGCACCCGAACAAACCAACACTCGGCCGCGCCGCGCGCGCGCGGCCGTCACGGCCGTCGAGCGTCTGCGCCTCGAGGACGTCAGCGTCTTCTACGGCAACACTCCGGCGGTCAAGAACGTGTCGCTATCGATTCGCCAGGGCGAGGTGCTGGCGCTCATCGGACCGTCCGGCTGCGGCAAGACGACGCTGCTGCGGACGCTGAACCGCCTGACGGAGCTGACGCCGAATGCAAGCCACAGCGGACGCGTCCTGCTCGACGGCGAGGACACCGACGACATCGTCGACACGGAGCTGCGGCGGCGCGTCTCGATGGTCTTCCAGCAGCCGAACCCGTTCCCGATGTCGATCTTTGATAACGTCGGCTTCGCACTGCGCGAGCAGTCGCGCAAGCGCCCGCGTCGCCGCGAGCTGGAACCGCTCGTCGACCACGCCCTGCAGCGCGCGGGCCTGCATGACGAGGTCCGCGCGGACCTCAACCGCTCGGCACTACGCCTGTCTGGCGGGCAGCAGCAGCGGCTCTGCATCGCTCGCGCGATTGCTCAGGAGCCGGAGATCCTGTTGATGGACGAGCCGTGCTCAGCGCTCGACCCGCGCTCGACGGCCGTGATCGAGGACCTGATCCTGCAACTGCGCGAGGATCTCGCGATCGTGGTCGTCACGCACAACCTCCAGCAGGCGCACCGAATCGCCGATCGCGTCGCATTCATGTACCTCGGCGACCTCGTCGAGGCGGGTGAGACGGAGCAGGTCTTCAGCGACCCGCGCGAAGAACAGACGCGCGAGTACATCGCCGGCGTCTTCGGATGAGTCGCCGCAGCGCGGCGCTGCTCACGCTCCTCGCCGCGATCGCCCTGGCGGGCTGCGAGAGCACCGAACAAGAGAGCGCAAAGATCGCCAAGCGGCTCGGCCACCAACGCGCCTCGGCCGCAGTCACCAAGATCAAGGGCGCTAACTCGAGCGTACGCATCGTCTCGGCCCAGATCGTCAGCTCCGCCGGTGGGACCGCCGCCGTGCTCGAGCTCAGCAACAGCTCGAGCCACGCGCAGGCCGACATCCCAATCCTGATCACCGTCTACGACGCAGCCGGCAAGGCGGTGTACAGCAACTCGACGGTCGGTGAGAGCTCACCCAGCGGGGAGCTGTCCCTCCTCGGAGCTCACGCGACCGTGTGGTGGGTCGACTCAAACGTGCTCGCAAGCGGTGGGACGCCGGTGCGCGTCGTCGTAAAGATCGGTGCGCCCACGGCCAGCCCTCCAGCACAATCGTTGAGCGCCAGCAGGCTCGCCAGCGGCAGCAACTTCGTTGGGCCGTTCATCAGCGGCAGCGCGAACAACAGCTCGGCTGCAGCCGAGACCGACGTCACGGTCTACGCGGTCGCGCTCGCGGGTGCGCGGGTCGTGGCCGCAGGACAGAGCCTGATCCCGTCGCTTCCGGCTCACGGCTCCGCTTCCTTCCAGGTGAACGTGGACGGAAAGGCCAAGGGCGCGACGCCAGCCGCGACAATCGCACCGGCCCACCTCGGCTAGACGCTAGCCTTGGAAGGGATGAGGACGGTTAACCGCCGCGTGATCGCCGGCACGGCGGCGCTGTGTGCAGCAGCGGCCACCATCGTGGCAGTTCGCTCGCCCGGCGAGGCTCCAGCCCAGACGACTGCACACGTCATCGCCACGGGCCACGTCGCCAGTGCCAACCGCGCCAGGGCTGCTGCGCCGCTTGGCGACTGGCCCGAGTTCGGGCTGAATCCGCAGCGAACCAACGCGACCGGCGCCGCAACCGGGATCACGGCGGCAAACGTTAAGCAGCTCCACCTGCGCCAGGTGCACCTGCCGGGCACGGCCGACAATTCGGCGATCTTCCTCAGCAGCGTCAACGTCGACGGCACCGTCCAGAACGCGGTGATCGTCACGACGACCTACGGCATCACGGAGGCGATCGACCCGAGCGACGGTCACACGCTCTGGCAGTTCACGCCACCCGGGATCGGGGCGTGGTCGGGCACCTACCAGTTCACGACCGCCAGCCCGATCGCCGACTCGAGCCACCAGTACGTCTACACGACCTCGCCAAACGGCCTGGTCCACAAGCTGAGCCTCGAGAACGGCCAGGAGGCCGCCGGCTGGCCTGCGCGGATCACGGTGCTGCCGGCGCGCGAGAAGCTGACCGCCTCGCTCAACATCGCCGACGGCGAGCTGCTCGCTACGACCGGCGGCTACATCGGCGACCAGCCGCCGTACGTCGGCCACATCGTCGCGATCAACCTCCAGAGCGGCCAGATCGAGCACGTCTTCAACACGCTCTGCGCCAACCGGCACGCGATCATCTCCCCGCCGACCTGCTCGGCGAGCGACTCCGCGATCCTCTCGCGGAGCGGCCCGGTCGTACTGCCCGGCGGGCACCGCGTGCTGATCGCCACCGGTAACGCTCCTTGGAACGGCACCACGGACTTCGGCGACAGCTTGATCGAGCTGAGCCTGCCCAACCTGCGGCTGATCCAGGCCTACACACCCACCGACCAGGCGACCCTCAATAGCTCCGACAGCGACGAGGGCTCGGGCTCGCCGGCGCTGCTTCCCGGCCACCTGGCGCTGATCGGTGGCAAGGACGGCCTGCTGCGCGTGCTGAGCCTCGGCGATCTCGACGGCCGCCGCCATCGCCTGCCTGAACAGACCGGCGGCCAGCTGCAGATCCTCCGCACACCGGGCGGCGCGATGCTGTTCAGCGCGCCAGCAGTCTCGCACTCGATGGTCTTCGTCGCCGATGGCGGCGGCACCGCCGGCTACTACGTCTCGCACCGGCGCATGCATATCGCCTGGAGCAACGCCACACACGGGACCACGCCGGTGCTCGCGGGCGGCCTGCTCTTCGTCTACGACATGGACTCCGGCGGCGTCAACGTCTATCACCCGCACAGCGGCAAGCTGATAGCAACGCTGAGCTCGGGTACCGGGCACTGGAACAGCCCGATCGTGGTCGACGGCTACGTGATCGAGCCCGAAGGCAACGCCAACAGCGACAGCCGGAGCGGCATCCTCGACGTCTGGTCGGCCAGCTAGGCGTCAGCTCGACGCCGTGGCAGAAGGCGAAGTGGTCCTTGATCTCGGCCGCTGCGTCCTTCGGCTCTGGGTAGTACAAGGCTGCGTCGGCTCTCCGATTCACGTCACGGAGGCCCGAGGCGCGGCTCAGACTCCCTCGGTGGCGATCTCCGCTCCCCTCGGGTCGACGTTGAGCCGCGGCAGTGCGCGGTCGAGACCGCGCGGCAGCCACCAGGCGCGCGGTCCCATCAGGGCCATGATCGCCGGCACCAGGATGGCGCGAATCAGGAACGCGTCGAGGAACACGGCTGCTGCCAGACCGACGCCGAACAGCTTGATCGTGAGGCTGTCGCCGAGCACGAACGATGCAAAGACGCAGACCATGATCGCGGCGGCAGCCGTGATCACCCGACCGGTTGCGGCGAGGCCGTGGCGCATCGCGTGCGCGGCGTCGCCGGTCCGCTCCCATTCCTCCTGCATGCGCGACATCAGGAAGACCTCGTAGTCCATCGAGAGGCCGAACACGATCGCGAACACCATCACGGGGAGGAACGAGGCAATCGGCGAGGTCGCCGAGATACCGACGATGCTGCCGAGCCAGCCCCACTGGAAGACCGCGACGACAACGCCGAACGCCGCGCCGACGCTCAGGAGATTCATCACGATCGCCTTCAGCGCGATGAACACCGAGCGGAACACAACGAGCAACAGGAGCGCCGAGATCAGGACGACGGCGCCGATGAAGAGCGGCAGCTTGCTGGCCATGTAGCTCGAGAAGTCGGCGAACAGGGCTGTCGTGCCGCCGACGTAGACGACAGCGCCGGTGCGCTTCTCGAGCGCTGGGATCACGTCGTTGCGAAGCGTGTTCAGCAACGTCGAGGTCGCCTTTGCCCGCGGCGTCGTCTTTGGAACGACGTTGATCACCGCGATCCCGCCGTTCGGGCTGTAGGTCGCAGGAGTCACGGCGGCGACGTCCTTCTGCCGGGCGAACGCGGCGCTGAGGATCGCCGCGACCGCCGTGTCGTGCGGCTTCGGTGTCTTCGTGACCGTCTCGATCGGGCCAGTCGAGCCGGGGCCAAAGCCCTTGGACTCAAGCTGGTAGGCCTGGTAGGTGGTCGTGCTCGTCGCGTCGGTACCGGCGTCGGTCGCGCCGAGGCGCAGCGAGAGTATTGGCGAGGCGAGCACGAGCAGGACCGCCAGTGAGGCGGCCGCGCAGACGATTGGCCGGCGCTGAACGAAGGCCGCCCAGCGTTCCCAGAAGCCGCCGCCCTTGCTCTGGCGATGGCGCAGGTGGAAGGGATCGAGGCGATCGATGCCGCGACCGAGCTTCGAGAGCACGGCCGGCAGCAGCGTGATCGCGGCGAGCATGGTGAGGAGCACGGTCAACGAGGAACCGACCGCCGGGCCGCGCAGGAACGCCACACCAACGAGCAGCTGACCGAGCATCGCGATCACGACGGTCACACCAGCGAACAGCACGGCGCGTCCCGACGTGTCCATCGCCGTTACGATCGCCTCGTCCGGCTCGAGTCCCGCGTCGAGCCCCGAGCGGTAGCGCGTGACGACGAAGAGCGCGTAGTCGATGCCGACCCCGAGGCCGATCATCGCGGCGAGCTCGGTGGTGAAGTTG
>Ga0224551_1000075_pt1 | contig 11027 bp, 8 predicted proteins | sample 714P32024metaG_FD_179899 | JGI IMG/M metagenome (GOLD analysis project Ga0224551, IMG submission 179899) | Peat soil microbial communities from Stordalen Mire, Sweden - 717 P3 20-24 | ecosystem: Environmental > Terrestrial > Soil > Wetlands > Peat | place: Sweden: Norrbotten County, Stordalen...
TCAGTACGAGCCCGAGCGCGCCCTCGTCACTGTGAGCGGCGATCAACACGACTGTCCTCGCGAAATTCGGGTCGACGAGCGAGGGGGCGGCGATCAGGAGCTTGCCCTGCAGCGAGTCCATGGCTCTTTCAGGGTACCCAGCTTCGGCGGCGCAGCGGCCGCCCAGCACCCGCGGCCGGCGCCCGCTACGGCGGGTAGGATCGCTCGCGCGATGGCGATCCGCGTCCACCTCCCCGACGGCAACGAGCTCGAGCTCGAGGAGGGCGCCAGCGGCGCCGACATGGCCGCGGCGATCGGCCCGGGTCTCGCTCGTGCGGCGCTGGCGGTCGAGGCCGACGGCGAGCTGCGCGACCTGACGGCGCCGGTGCGCGACGGAGCCAGCGTCGCGGTCCTCACAGCCAAGAGCGATGGCGCGCTCGCGCTGATCCGCCACGACGCGGCACACGTTCTCGCCGCCGCGGTGATGGAGCTCTATCCCGACGTCAAGATCTCGATCGGGCCGGCGATCGACAACGGGTTCTACTACGACTTCGAGTTCCCCGAGGGCGTCAGCATCTCCGACGCCGACTTTCCGGCGATCGAGGAGCGGATGCGCGCCCACGTCAAGGCTGCTGAGCCGTTCGTGCGCGAGGATCTGCCGGTGACGCTGGCGCGCGAGCGGTTCGCCGCCGCGGGCCAGGACTACAAGGTCGAGCTGATCGACGACCTGGTCGCGAAGGAAGGCGTGGAGACCGTCTCGCTCTACACGAACGGACCGTTCACCGACCTCTGCCGTGGGCCACATGCGCCCAGCACCGCGACGGTCAAGGCCTTCGCCCTGCAGTCCGTCGCCGGCTCCTACTGGCGCGGCGACTCAAACCGGACGATGCTGACGCGGATCTACGGGACCGCATTCTTTTCCAAGGACGAGCTCGCCGCCTATCTCGAGCGGCTCGAGCTCGCGCGCCAGCGCGACCATCGCCGGATCGGTCGTGAGCTCGGGCTGTTTCACTTCTCCGAGCTCGCAGTCGGGAGCGCGTTCTGGACGCCTCACGGAACGACGCTGTGGAACACGCTGCGCGACCTGATGAGCGAGCTCACCGCGGCGCGCGGTTACACCGAAGTGAAGACGCCCCAACTCTACGACGCCGAGCTCTGGCGGATCTCCGGGCACTGGGACAAGTACCAGGGGAACATGTTCGTGACGAGCGACGAGGAGCGGCCGCTGGGCCTGAAGCCGATGAACTGCCCCGGCCACTGCCTGCTGTACGCGATGGCGCGCCACTCCTACCGCGACCTGCCTGTGCGCTTCGCGGAGCCCGGGCTGCTGCACCGTAACGAGCCGTCAGGCACACTTCACGGACTCCTACGGGTCCGCCACTTCGTCACCGACGACGGGCACATCTTCTGCACCGAGGAGCAGATCGAAAGCGAGGTGGCCGGCTTCCTCGAGTTCGCCGCGGAGGTCTACGCGTTGTTCGGTCTCGAGACTCGTGTCGAGCTCTCGACGCGCCCAGACGTGCGGATCGGTGACGACGCGCTGTGGGATCGCGCCGAAGCGGTGCTCGCGGCGGCACTCGACGCAACCGGCACCGCGTACGCGCTGAACCCGGGCGATGGCGCCTTCTACGGTCCGAAGATCGACATGCACATGCGCGATTCGCTCGGCCGCTCGTGGCAGCTCGGCACGATCCAGCTCGACTACAACTTCCCGGAGCGGTTCGAGTTGACCTACACCGGCGCCGACAACGCCGAGCACCGTCCGGCGATGCTGCACCGCGCGATCCTCGGATCGCTCGAACGCTTCCTCGGAATCCTGATCGAGCATCTCGGCGGCGTCCTGCCGGTCTGGCTAGCGCCGGTCCAGGCGATTGTCCTGCCGATCTCGGATCGCCTCAACGCAGCTGGCGAGGAGGCGGCTTCGAAGCTGCGCTCGGCAGGCGCTCGGGTCGAGCTCGACCATCGCAGCGAGTCGGTCGCGCGCAAGATTCGTGATGCTGAGCTGCGCAAGATTCCCTACATGCTCGTGCTCGGTGACCGCGAGGAAGCCGACGGAACGTTGTCGTTGCGCGAGCACGGCGGCGCCGATCGCGGCGCGATCGCCATCGATGCGCTCGCGGCCGAGCTCGCGGAGCTTACGCTCACCCGCGCGCGCTGAGCTCGCCGTCGCGGGTTGTTAGGCCTCGCGATCCCTCTCGTCAGCCGCCCGGCACCTTGCTATGCTCGATTACGTTGGAAGTAACCACGCTCACGCCGCCACGCAGTCTGCCCACCGCTTGACGCGAGCGCGCACGCAATAGTGCCGGTCCCCCGCAGGTTCGACCGGCGCCCGCCCGAGCGGGACTTGACGCGGATCAACGAACGCATCCGCGTGCCCGAGGTCCGTCTGATCGACGAGGACGGCCAGCAGCTCGGCCTGATGAAGATCGACGATGCGCTGCGCTACGCGCAGGAGCGGGATCTCGATCTGGTCGAGGTGGCGCCCGAGGCCAAGCCTCCGGTCTGCCGGGTGCTCGACTACTCCAAGTACAAGTACGAGCAGGCCCAGAAGCTGAAGCAGGCGCGCAAGCACCAGCAGCAGATCACGATCCGCGAGATCAAGTTTCGCCCGAAGATCGCCCAGCACGACTACGACACGAAGAAGGGGCACGTCGAACGCTTCCTGCGCCACAAGGACAAGGTCAAGGTGACGATCATGTTCCGCGGTCGCGAGGTCACGCACCCCGAGCGCGGCGTGCTGATCCTCGATCGTCTGGCTGAGGAGCTGGCCGAGTACGCCGTAGTCGAGCAGCGCCCGCTGCATGACGGGCGCAACATGACAATGATGCTCGGGCCGTCCAAGGCGGTCCTTGCCGGCCAGTTCGACAAGGTCGGCTCGAACGGCTCCGCTCCGCCCGAGGCTGAAGCCGCTGTCAGCCTTGGGGCAGTCGTGCCGGCGCAGAACGGCAGCCAGCCGGCGGCGCCGCCCGCCTCGACCGCGCCCCCGCTTGCGCCGGCGCCGGACGCCGAGCCGGCCGATGGTGGAGAACTCGCACCCGTCGCGTCCGCCCAGGCCACAGCCGTCGCCGAGGCGCCGGCGGACGCCACGCCCGCTGCGCCAGAGCCCGTAGCCCAGCTCGAGCCCGAGGCGCCCCCCGTCCCGGCGAAGGCAAAGACGACCGCCAAGGCGAAGGTCGCGACCCCCGCGAAGGCGAAGGTCTCAGCCCCCGCGAAGGCGAAGGCAGCGGCGCCCGCGAAGCCAAAGGCAGCGGCAGCGGCGAAGCCGAAGACAGCGGCCGACAAGCCCAAGCCGAAGCCGAAGCCCGCCGCCGGCTCCTGAGCGACCGGTAGCGCCGCCAGCGCGGTCTCACGGCGCTGGCGATGGCGCCACGTCTGCCATACTCCGCTGCTCGCGATGCCCAAGATGAAGAGCCATTCCGGCGCCAAGAAGCGCTTCAAGCTGACAGGCACCGGCAAGGTCCGCGGCCGTCACGCCTTCACGAGCCACATCCTCGAGAAGAAGTCGGCAAAGCACAAGCGCTATCTCGGTCAGCCGGCCGCGATCTCTGACCACGACGCCCCGCGCGTCAAGAAGCTCCTGCGGAGCGGCTGATGACCCGCGTCAAGCGCTCGATCCACGCCAAGAAGAAGCGTCGCGCGACGCTCGAGCTGACCAAGGGCTTCCGCGGCGAGGCGCACTCGAACTACAAGCGCGCCAAGGAAGCGCTGATGAAGGCGGACGCCTACGCCTACCGCGATCGGCGCAACCGCAAGCGCGACTTCCGCCGGCTGTGGATCACCCGCATCAATGCCGCCGCGCGCGAGAATGGCATGTCCTACTCGCAGCTGATCCACGGCCTGCAGCTGGCCGAGATCGAGCTCGACCGCAAGGTCCTCGCCGACATCGCTGTGCGCGACCCCGAGACGTTCCGCCGATTTGTCGATGCTGCCCGCGGGGCGGCGGCTGCCTGAACAAGGAAGCCGACCGCACTACCTCCCGGGCGCCGACACAGGCGCCTTTTTTATGTCCTCATGACGATCACTTCGAACACGAACCCGCACCTCAAGGAGATCCGCAAGCTCGGTCGCGCGAGCGCGCGGGCTAAGACGGGCCGCTTCGTCGCTGAGGGCGAGGATCTTTATGAGGCGGCTCACGCCGCCGGCAGGGAGCCGCTCTACGCGCTCTGCGTTCCGGGTCTTGCGCGCGGTCGCGCAAACTTCCTCGAGGCCTCGTCGGCGGTCCTGAACCAAGCCTCGCGGCTTGGCTCAGGGACTCGCCTCCTTGGCGTATATGAGGAGCGATGGGGCGTGGTCGTTGGTCCGCTCGTGGTCGCGCTTTGGGCTGTCGGGGATCCCGGGAATGTTGGGACAATCGTTCGTGCGGCGCACGCGTTCGGCGCGTCGTCGGTTGCGCTGGGGCCGGGTTGCGCCGACCCGTATGGGCCCAAGGCCGTGCGCGCGTCGATGGGGGCGATTTTCTCGCTGCCGCTCGCGCGGGTCGAGAAGGTCGCCGAGCTGCCCGGACGCGTGATCGGCCTGACGCCCGGACATCATGCGCCGCTGCGCGGGCCGTTGCGCGATATCACGCTGCTGGTGGGCGGCGAGCGGGACGGGCTGCCCGCGGAGGTCCTCGGTGTCTGCGACGAGGTCCGCACGATTGCGCAGGCCGCGGGCGAGTCCTTGAACGTCGCGATGGCCGCCACGGTGGCGTTGTACGAGGCAACTAGGATGGCCACCAGATGACTGCGCTTGACCGCATCGCCGAGCTTCAGCGCGAAGCCGAGGCGGCGATCGCCGGCGCAACCGACCCGAAGCAGCTCGAAGGGCTGCGCCTGCATTACCTCGGCCGCAAAAGCGAGCTCCCGATGCTGCTGCGCGGCGTCGGCTCGCTCGACCCCAGCCAGCGAGTGGCGGTTGGTTCCGCCGGAAACCAAACGCGCAAGCAGCTCGAGGCGATGATCTCGGCCCGCGAGGCCGAGCTCGCCGGAGGCGAGATCGGCGAGCGTTTAGATATAAGCCTGCCCGGCAGTCCACCGGCTCCGACCGGCCATCTACATCTGATCACCGAGACCCGGCGGGACATCGAGGACGTTTTCCTGGGCCTTGGCTTCTCGATCGCCGAAGGCCCGGAGGTCGAGCACGTCGAGTACAACTTCGACGCGCTGAACACCGACCTGACGCATCCGTCACGGGCGCGTACGGACACGTTCTACATCGACGACGCAACGGTCCTGCGTGTGCACACCTCGCCGGTCCAGGTGCGCGCGATGATCGCGCAACCGCCGCCGCTCTACGTGATCGCTCCGGGACGCGTCTACCGACCCGACAATGACGCGACGCACACGCCGCAGTTCCACCAGATCGAGGGTCTGGCGGTGGACGACGGCGTGACCCTCGCCGACCTCAAGGGGACACTGCTCGCGTTCGCGCGCCAGATCTTCGGCGAAGACCGCGAAGTGCTGCTGCGCCCGCATTACTTCCCCTTCACCGAGCCGAGCGTCGAGGTCGACGTGTCGTGCTTCAACTGCGCCTCAGGTTATCTGCGCGACGGCTCGCTCTGCCCGCTCTGCAAGGGATCGGGTTGGCTCGAGGTGCTGGGCGCGGGGATGGTCGATCCGAACGTCTTCGCCTACGTGAAGGATTACGGCTACGACCCCGAGAGCGTCACCGGCTTCGCCTTCGGCATGGGAATCGAGCGGATCGCGATGCTCCGCCACGGTATTCCGGACCTGCGCCTCTACTTCGACAACGACCTGCGCTTCCTACGCCAGTTCGGAGCGCGCTGATGCTGGTCCCGGTCGAATGGCTGCGGGAGTACTGCGATCCGCCGCTCAGCACTGAGGAACTCGCCGCGCGGCTGACGCTGACCGGCACCAAGGACGAGCGGAGCTTCCGCTACGGAGCGAAAAAGCCCGACCACCTCGTCGTCGGCTTTGTTCGCTCCGTAGCTCAACACCCGAATGCAGACAGGTTGCGTGTTTGCACAGTCGATGTCGGGGAGGCGGAGCCCGTGACCATCGTCTGCGGGGCGCCGAACGTTGCGGCCGGGCAGACCGTCGCGGTCGCGCGGCCCGGGGCGGAGCTCCCGGACGGCCGCACGCTGACAGCCGCCAAGCTCCGCGGCATCGTCAGTGAAGGGATGATCCTGTCGGAGGACGAGCTCGCCCTGGGTAGCGACCATTCGGGGATCCTCGTGCTGGCTCAAGGTCCTACTCCGGGAACCCCGCTGAGCGAGGTCCTCCCGAGCGGCACCGATGTGATCGAGTTCGAGATCACGCCGAATCGCCCCGACTGCCTCGGCATCTACGGCATTGCTCGCGAAGCGCACGCGAGTACTGCCGCGCCGCTCGCAGCGCCGCCCTGGAGCGATGATCCCGGGACGTTCTCCGGCGACGCCGGCGGCGTGAAGGTCACCGTCGAGTGTCCTGACCTCTGTCCGCGCTTCACCGCGCGCGTTTTCGATCAGGTCACGATCGGCGAGTCGCCGCTCTGGCTGAAGGCGCGGCTGCTCGCGGCGGGTATGCGGCCGATCTCCAACGTCGTCGACAGCACCAACTACGCGATGCTGCTCAGCGGCCAGCCGCTCCACGCGTTCGATCTCGACCGCGTCGCCGGGGCGGAGCTGACGATCCGACGGGCACGCGCCGGAGAGACGCTCGAGACGCTCGACGGCCAGGTGCGCGAGCTGGACTCCGACCTCGTCGTGATTGACGACGCGGATGGGCCGACCTCGATTGCGGCGATCATGGGCGGAGCGCGCTCCGAGGTATCCGACTCGACGACGCGCATCCTGCTCGAAGCGGCGAACTGGGACGGCGCGAACATCCAGCGCAGCGCGCTCCGCCTCGGCCTACGCAGCGAAGCGTCCGCGCGCTTCGAGAAGGGCCTCTCACCCGGCCAGACACTCGAGGCGCTGGCCGTCACGACAAAGCTCCTGATCGACCTCTGCGGCGCCCGCGTACTCCCTGGCACGATCGACGTCGGCGGGCCGGGCCCCGACGCGCCGCAGCTGACCCTGCAGCCCGACCGCGTCAACCGGCTGCTCGGCAGCGAGATCCCGTCCGAGCGCTGCGAGGAGATCCTCGCCGCACTCGGGTTCGACGTGCTCGAGGTTGACGGCGCGCTCCGGGTGCACGTGCCCCATTTCCGCCGCCGCGATGTCACCCGCGAGGTCGACCTGATCGAGGAGGTCGCGCGGATCGATGGCCTCGACCGCCTGCCGGCGACATTGCCGCCGCGCAACGGCGCTGCCGGCCTTCTCACCCAGCCACAGCGGCTGCGTCGTCTCGCCGAGGACGCGCTCGCCGCTCGCGGCCTCAGTGAGATCGTCGGCTGGAGCTTCGCCGATCCCGCGCTGCTCGACCGCTTGCGGCTGCCGGCCGGCGATCGGATGCGCAACGTCGTGACGATCGATAACCCGCTCTCGCAGTCGCTCTCGATCATGCGTCCGACGCTGCTTGCCTCGCTGCTCGACGCCGCCCGCTACAACGTCTCGCGCGATGTCGATGACGTGCGAATCTTCGAGTCCGGCACGGTCTACCGCGCTGCCGACGTGCTCGCCGACGAGCACCACGCGCTCGGCGTCCTGCTGACCGGCGCTGCCGCGCCGGCGTCGTGGCGTGGCGGCCCTCGCCATGAAGCGGATTTCTTCGCGGCCAAGGGGCTGCTCGAAGCGGTGCTGGGCATCGCCGGCGTGGAGTTCTCGCTCGAGCGCACCGACTGGGCATTTCTGTACCCGGGCCGCAGCGCCGCGGTCCTCGCCGGCGAACAGCGGCTCGGCTTCATCGGCGAGCTCCATCCCGGCGTGGCGGCGCTCTGGGAGCTCGGCGCGACCGCGGTCTGGGCGCTCGACCTCGGTCTCGTTGCCGGCGCGGCGGCGTCGACGACGGCCTACAAAGCATTCGCCAGCTTCCCGGCGCTGCGCGAGGACCTCGCCATCGTTGTGCCCGAGACGGTGGCCGTCGGCGACGTGATCGCGACCGTGCGCGCGGCCGGAGGACGTGATCTCGAGACGGTCGAGCTGTTCGACGTCTACGCCGGAGAGCAGGTCTTGCCAGGCCATGTCTCGCTCGCCCTGCACCTCGAGTTCCGCGCCGACGATCGCACGCTCACCGACGACGAAGTGGCAACCGAGCGCGCCGCGATCGCGAAGGCGCTCGCCGAACGCCACGGAGGTGAGCTCCGTGCCTAGAGTGCTCATCGCCGGGGCTAGCGGCTACGCAGGGGCGCTGGCCGCGCGGTTGATCGATCGCCATCCTGACTTCGAGCTGGCTGCAATCACCTCACGCAGCGAGGCGGGACGGCGGCTCTCGGACGTCTATCCGCACCACCGCGTGCCGCTCGTGATGGAGGAACTCGACCTCGAGCAACACGCCGCGGTCGATGCGGCGATCGTCGCCTACCCCCATGGAGCCGCGGCGCCCCTCGTCGCGGCCCTGATCGAGCGCGGAGTGCGCGTGATCGACCTTTCGGCTGACTTTCGCCTGCGCGACGCGGCGACCTATGAGCGCTGGTACGTCACGCACGCTCATCCAGACCTGCTGGAACGCGCCGTTTACGGACTCACCGAACTGAATCGCGCGGCGATCGCCGACGCCCAGCTCGTTGCCTGTCCGGGATGTTTCCCGACCGCCGCCATCCTCGCGCTCGCCCCACTCGCCGAGGCCGGGCTGCTCGCCGACGTGGTGATCGACGCCAAGAGCGGCGCGTCGGGCGCAGGCCGCGGATTGCGGGAGGACACGCAGTTCGTCGCGGTCGACGAGAACGTCCGGCCCTACGCGGTCGGCGAGCATCGCCACATGCCCGAGATCGATCAGGAACTCGCACGCCTCGGAGCGCCGATCATCGCCGCGTTCACGCCGCATCTTCTCCCGCTCGACCAGGGTGAGCTGCTGTCCTGCTACGTCACTCCGTCCCGGCCGGTCGGCCAGAGCGAACTCGACCTGTGGTACGCCGATCGCTACGGATCGGAGCCCTTCATCGACCTCGTCGAGCGGCCGCCGGGAGTGCGCGACGTGCGCGAGACGAACGTCTGCGCGATCCACACCCACGCCGACGAGCGCACCGGCAAGGTCTTTGTCTTCGCCGCGATCGACAACCTCTGGAAGGGAACCTCCTCGCAGGCCGTAGCGAACCTCAACCTGATGTTCGGCTACGACGAAGGACGGGGGATCTCGTGAGGGCTGCGGGAGCCGCCCTTTGGGCGGCTTTCCTCGCCTGGCTTCGGGTGCGCTGCGCGTCGCTCCGTTGGGGCGCTGCGTCGCGTTGTGGCGAGGCGTCGACGTGAGCGTTTTCGACTCACGCTGGGTCGGGAGGCCGGACTTCGTCAGTGAGCTCGACCCTGGGTCGCTTCCGAGCGGCTTCGTCGCCGGCGGTGTCGCTGCCGGGCTAAAAGCCGACGGGGTTCTCGACGTTGGTGTGCTGATGTGCATGGCACCCAACGTTACGAGCGCCGCGCGGTTCTGCGATTCGGGCGTCTTGGCCGCGCCGGTTGTGCTGTGTCAAGCGGAATGCGACCTGCAGGCGATCCACGCCGTCGTCGCCAACTCCGGCAATGCCAACGCCGCGACGGGAGAGGCCGGGCTCGAGCAGGCGCGCCGCGTGCAGGTGGGGGCTGCGAACGCGCTCGGCTTCGAGCCGCGGCAGGTGGCCGTTGCCTCGACAGGCGTGATCGGCGTCCAGCTCCCAGGAGAGCAGATCGCGGATGCGCTGATGGGTGTCGGGTCAACGCTCGACGGCGGACATGCTGGCGACTTCGCGCTCGCCATACGGACGACCGACGCGATCGACAAGCACGCCGCGTGGTCGGTTGAGCTTCCAGGCGGGACGATAAGACTGAGCGCGCAAGCCAAGGGCGCCGGCATGATCGCGCCTCACTTCGCGACGATGCTGTGCTTTGTCGAGACCGACGCAGCGATCAGCGCGCAGCGCGCCGATCGGCTTCTCGCCGCGGCGTGCGAGCGTTCGTTTAACCGCATCTCGGTCGACGGTCAGCTCTCGACCAACGACACCGCAGTCCTCCTCGCGAGCGGAGCGAGCGGCATCGAGATCGCCGCCGACAGTGCGGACGAGGAGCGCTTCGCGCAGGCGCTCGACGCGCTGCTGCGCCAGCTCGCGCTCCTGATGGTCAAGGACGGAGAGGGCGCCGCGCGAGTCGCGCGCATCCAGGTGACCGGCGGCGACCAAGACCAAGCCGAGGCCGTCGCAAAAGCGATCGCCAACTCACCCCTGGTCAAGACCGCCCTCTACGGCGGCGACCCAAACTGGGGCCGCATCGCCCAAGCCGTCGGCGCCACACTGCGCGGCACCGCCCCACTCAGTTTCGACATCAGGATCGAAGGCATCGCAGTCTGCGCGGCCGGCGCAGCAGTCGACTACGACCCAGCCAAACTCGCCGACGCCGTGGCGCACGATGAGGTGGAGTACGAGGTCAAGCTTCCGGGCACTGGAAGCCTTGCCGAGTACTTCTTTTCCGACCTCTCCTACGGCTACGTGAAGATCAACGCGGAGTACACCACATGAGCTCTCGACGGACCCAGCCGAACGACGTAACGACACTGCTGGAGGCGCTGCCGTATATCCGCCAATTCCACGGCTCGACGGTTGTCATCAAATACGGCGGCGCGGCGATGGACGATCCGCAGCTGCGCGAGGACTTCGCGCGTGACGTCGTGCTGCTCAAGTACGTCGGCATGAACCCGATCGTCGTCCACGGCGGCGGCCCAGATATCACCGCCTACATGGAGCGCCTCGACATGCCTGTCGAGTTCGTCGGCGGCCTGCGCGTGTCCGACGAGGCGACGGTCGAGATCGCGAAGATGGTGCTGATCGGCAAGCTCAACACCGACATCGTGCTGCGTATCGGGCGCCACGGTCAGCCCGCCGTGGGGCTCTCGGGCGACGACGCTGGACTGCTGCTCTGCTCGCGGCGCACGGCTCCCGGCGGCAAGGACATCGGCTGGGTCGGCCAGGTCGACGCGGTCGATCCCGGCGTGATCAAGCACGTCGCCCTTGACTACATCCCCGTCGTGGCCGCGGTCGGCGCCGACGCCGACGGTAACTCCTACAAC
>Ga0224551_1000076_pt1 | contig 10970 bp, 9 predicted proteins | sample 714P32024metaG_FD_179899 | JGI IMG/M metagenome (GOLD analysis project Ga0224551, IMG submission 179899) | Peat soil microbial communities from Stordalen Mire, Sweden - 717 P3 20-24 | ecosystem: Environmental > Terrestrial > Soil > Wetlands > Peat | place: Sweden: Norrbotten County, Stordalen...
TCCGGGCCGTCGGAGTGGAGGCCTCGCCGCTCGCCCGTGTCCTCGCGCACGCCAGCGGCGCGGAGGTCGACCGGTCGGGGCGCCTCGCGATCGCTCCCGATCTGACGCTGCCCGGACATCCCGAGGTGTTCGCGATCGGCGACATGGTCGCCCTTGAGGCCGTTCCGGGTGTTGCCCAGGCTGCGCTCCAGGAGGGCGGCTATGTCGCGAAGGTCATCTCCTCGCGCCTCGACGGCAAGAGCGCGCCCGGTCCCTTTCACTACCGCGACAAGGGGAGCATGGCGATCGTCGGCCGCAGCTGGGCGGTCGCCGACGTGAGAGGGCTCCAGTTGGCCGGTCGCCGCGCCTGGCTGATCTGGGCGGTGATCCACATCGCCTTCCTCGTCGACTGGCAGAAGCGGCTCGAGATCGTGCGCCGCTGGTTCTGGGAGTTCGTCACGCACGACCGCCACGAACGCGTGATCAGCTACGTCAGCCTGCTCCCCGACGAGCTGGCACGCGCGGAGGTCGAGAGCGTGCGCCGGCGGCTCGCCAGCGGCGAGAGCGGCGGCGAAGCCAGTGGCCAGTAGAGCTCCCTTGCGGCGACGCTCGACACTCGGGTGAGGGATCCGGGCTGGCTGGTGCTCGCCGGTTTCGTCGGCGGGCTGATCGGGAGCGTGGCCGGCCTGGCGTCGCTCATCAGCTACCCGGCTCTCCTTGCGGTGGGCCTGCCGCCGTTGAGCGCGAACGTGTCGAACACGGTCGCCCTGGTGTTCGGCGGTGTCGGCTCGGTGTCCGCATCGAGGGTGGAGCTGACGGGTCAGCGCGCCCAGGCCCGGCGCCTCGGCGCGATCGCGATCGCCGGCGGGATCTGCGGCGGGCTGCTGCTCTTGGCCACGCCTTCCGGGGCATTCGTTCGGATCGTGCCATGGCTGATCGCGGGGGCGTCGCTCGCGATCCTCGTCCCTCGTAGCTTCGCTTCACCGGCGTCGGCGCGGACGCGGCGCTCGACATGGGCGCTCGGCGGCGGCGTGTTTCTCGTCGCGGTCTACGGCGGCTACTTCGGCGCGGCGGCAGGCGTGCTGCTCCTCGCCCTGCTGCTCACCCTCACCGAGGAATCGCTGGCGCGCGCCAACGCGATGAAAAACCTGCTGGGCGGCTTGGCCAACGCGGTCGCAGCGGTGGCGTTCGTAGCGTTTGGGCCCGTGCGCTGGTGGGCGATCGTGCCGCTCGCGGTCGGCTTCCTGGTAGGCGGACGCCTCGGCCCGGTGATCGTGCGCAACTTGCCTCCGGGTCCTCTGCGCGCCCTCGTCGCCTGTGCCGGGATTGCTCTCGCGATCCATCTCGGCCTGGATGCCTATCGCTGAGCGACCGCGTTGCGTCCCCGGGGTGCGGACGATCTATCGCGCGCCGGCACCGGCATAGGAAAACGCCGCCGCGCGGTCGGCGCAGCCCTTCATCTCGCTGACGAGGCCCGCGCTATCGAAGGTCAGGACGACGTAGCGGATGCCGTTGTCGAGCGGCCACTGTCCTGGCGTCTCGCTCGACGGCCTGAACGCGACGATCGCCCGATCACCGACGTCACGCACCTGCTCGACCTCGCCGTCCAGTCCGGCGGCGCGGTTCTCGCGCATAACACGCAGGATCTGCGAGCGGTTCTCGCAGTTCCACGGCCCGTCCTCCACGGCGCGCCACCTCGCCCCCGGCGCGAGCACGGCTTCGAGCGGCCCGAAGTCATCCCGCGACAGCGCCGCCCACGTCTCACGCACCAGCTCCTCGTGGCCCACGCGCCATATCTTGCCCGGGCATTAGCATGGGATCAAGTGCACGCCCGCGTCCTCGTTCGCCCCAAGGCCGGCATCCTCGACCCGCAGGGGGCCGCAGCCGAGCGCGCGCTCGCGGCGCTCGGTTTTGCCGGCGTCGGCGATGTGCGGATCGGGCGGCTGATCGAGCTCGAGGTCACCGACCCCGCCACGCTGCCGCAGATGTGCGAGCGCCTGCTCGCCAACCCGCTGATCGAGGAGTACGAGATCCTCGATGGCTGATTCCGATTCCCAGTCATTCGAAATCAGCCGTCGCGACAGCCCATCGTGAAGTTCGGCGTCGTCGTCTTTCCCGGCAGCTGTGACGACGTCGACGCGCAACTCGCCTGCGCCCGCGTCGCCGACGTCGTGCCGCTCTGGCACGCCGACCACGACCTCCAGGGCGTCGACGCCGTAATCATCCCCGGTGGCTTCTCCTACGGCGACTACCTGCGCGCCGGAGCGATCGCGCGCTTTGCCCCGATCATGACCGAGGTGATCGACTTCGCTCGAGCGGGGGGCCACGTGATGGGGATCTGCAACGGCTTCCAGGTCTGCTGCGAGGCGGGCCTCCTGCCCGGTGCGCTGCTGACCAACACGAGCCTCCGCTTTGTCTGCCGCCAGGTCTCGCTCGAGCTCGTCAACCCCGACACGCCGTTCACGCGCTCGCTCGCTCCCGGCGCCCGCCTGTCGATCCCGGTCAAGCACACGACCGGCCGCTACTACGCGCCGGCGGCCGACCTCGACCGCCTCGAGGCCCAGGGCCAGGTCGTCCTCCGCTACGCGCCCGCCGACAACCCGAACGGCTCGCTCCGCGACATCGCCGGGGTGATGAGCGAACAGGGCAACGTCTTCGGCTTGATGCCCCACCCCGAGCACGCGGTCGATCCGCTAACCGGGTCAAGCGACGGCCTCGGGCTATTCGCCTCGCTGCGGGACGCGCTTTCGGGGTCTTTGGTCTGATGTCGGCGAAGGCAGCGCCGCCCGATGGCTTCCAGAGGGCGCTCGATCTCGGTCTCAAGGCCGACGAGTACGCCCGCATCGTCGCGCTGCTCGAGCGCGAGCCGAACGTCGTCGAGCTGGCGATGTTCTCGCTGCTGTGGTCCGAGCACTGCTCCTACAAGCACTCGAAGCTGCTGCTGCGCACGCTCCCGAGCGGGGGGCCCGGACTCGTCATGGGCCCGGGCGAGAACGCCGGCGCGGTCGACGTCGGCGGCGGCTGGGCGGTCGCCTTCAAGGTCGAGTCACACAACCACCCGAGCGCGGTCGAGCCGTTCCAGGGCGCCGCGACAGGCGTCGGCGGCATCCTGCGCGACATCTTCGCCGTCGGCGCCAGGCCGATCGCCGTGCTCGACTCGCTGCGCTTCGGCGAGCCATCCAGCGAGCGCTCGCGCTACCTGCTCGACCGCGCCGTCGGCGGCATCGGCCACTATGGCAACTCGATCGGCGTGCCGACGATCGGCGGCGAGGTCTACTTCGAGGGGCCCTACGAGCAGAATTGCCTCGTCAACGCGATGTGCGTCGGCCTCGTTCGCAGTGAGCGCCTGATCCGCTCAGCGGCTGCCGGCCCCGGCAACCTGCTCGTCCTGTTCGGCGCGGCCACCGGGCGCGACGGGATCGGCGGCGCCTCGGTGCTCGCTTCCGCCGAGCTCGGCGAGGGCGGCGCCGACAAGCGCCCGAGCGTGCAGATCGGTGACCCGTTCGCGGAGAAGAAGCTGATGGAGTGCTCGCTCGAGCTGCGCGAGCGAGACCTCCTCGTCGCGCTCCAGGACCTCGGCGCCGCCGGCCTCACCTCCGCGGTCCCGGAGATGGCGAGCAAGGGCGACGTCGGGATCGACATCGACATTGCCCATGTGCCGCGGCGCGAGGCCGAGATGGAACCGTTCGAGATCATGGTCTCGGAGTCCCAGGAGCGGATGCTCGCCGTCGTCGAGCCTTCCCGGCTCGACGAGGTCCTCGCGTGCTGCCTGCGATGGGAGACCGGAGCAGCGGTTATCGGGGAGGTCACCGAGACCAAGGCGATCCGCATCTTCGACGGCGACGAGCTGATCGGCGAAATGCCGGTCGAGGTCCTGGTCGACGGCTGCCCCCTATACGAGCTCAACCCCGAGCGACCGCCGGCAGATCTCTATGCCCCGCCAGCGCGCACTCTCGACAGCACGGACCCGCAAAGCATCCTGCTGTCTCTGCTGGCGAGCCCAAATATCGCCGACAGGCGATATTTGTACGAGCAGTACGACTGCGTCGTCCAGTCACGTACGGTGCGACGGCCCGGCGCTGCCGACGCCGCCGTGCTCCAGCTTCCCCACGGTGTCGCGATCGCCGTCGCGATCGACGGTAACGGCCGGCGCGTCGCCGCCGACCCCTACCGCGGAACGATCGCGGCGGTGCTCGAGTGCGCGGCAAACCTCGCCTGCGTCGGCGCCGCGCCGCTCGGCCTGACCAACTGCCTCAACTTCGCCAACCCGGAGAAGGCCCACATCGCCTGGCAGCTGACCGAGTCGGTGCGGGCGCTCGGCGACGCCTGCCGCGCCCTGGAGATCCCCGTCGTCGGCGGCAACGTGTCGCTCTACAACGAGGGCGGCGAAGGACCGATCTACCCGACCCCAGTCGTCGGACTGGTCGGCCAGCTCCCCGATCCGGCATTCGCGGGCCAGACCGCCTTCGCCTGCGAGGGTGACGCGATCGCCCTCGTCGGCACGTTCCGGCCGGCGCTGCCGGCGAGCGAGCTGGCCAAGCTGCGCGGAGAGCGACTCCCCGGCTCGCTCCCCGAGATCGACATCGCCGGCGTGGCGGCGACCCACGCCATCGTCCGCGAAGCAGTGCGCGCGGGCGTTTTTTCAAGCGCCCACGACATCGCCGAAGGAGGCCTCGCCGTGGCGCTCGCCGAGTGCGCTCTGGCGGGCGATCTCGGTGCCGATGTCGAGCTCGAAGACGTCAGCGAAGACAGGCTCTTCGGCGAGACGGTCGGGTCATTCGTTGTTTCCGGCGCGCTCGCCGCGCTCGCCGGCCTCGACTGCACGATCATCGGCACCGTCGGTGGCGCTCGCCTACGGATCAGCGCCGGCAGCTCGCGCATCGACCTCGCTCTCGAGCGGCTCCGCGAGGCCCACGCCGCGCTCGCCGCACTGCTCGACTAGGACCTGGTTCCTACGAGTTCGTGTAACCGGGAATGCCGACGCCCGAGCGGAGTGGTCCGGCCACCAGCACGCTCCTGCTCGCGCAGACCGTCACCGGGAACGAGAACGTCTGCGCTTGCTTCTGACCCGGCGGGTAGACCTTGAGCCCGAACGCGCCGACGCCTTTCGAGCAGATCGCTCCCCAGTCGGCGATCGCGAGCAGCGCGTGCGCCGTGCCACCGGGCGCGATCGTCACGGTCGAATGCGCGGCGCCGCTCTTCGTCGCCGCCAGGCCGATCTGCTTGCCGTTCAGGCCCCAGGCCGAGACGCCGGGGTAGCCGTAGAGCGAGCAGCTGGCGTGGCCGACGTTGCTGAACTCGATCGGGTAGTAGGTGCGCCCGGCGGTGCCCCCGCCTTCGCCGTCGCCGAGCCAGACCGCGAGATGGCTCGTCGCACAGGCGCCGACGCCGGCCGCGTTGGCGCGCGCCGACGCTCCGGCGAGCGTGACCGGCAGCAGTATTGCCGCGCATGCGAGCGACAGGGCAGCGACGCCGCGTGATCTCGAGCTCCCCATTCCCTCTCCCTCGGTGCCGGCCGAAACCGGCCGCGCGCCAATTATGACAGCGCCGTTCGACGGCCCGGCGCACCACTCACTCGACGATCGCTGGCCCCTTTGGTGACGTTCCGCGCAAAATGCGCCACCGGCTCCCGGCCGCGCTGGCGCAACCGCCGGCGCTGGTAACCTTGGTTGGCCGCGACCGCCTCGAGCGTGCGGACGCGGACCCTCAGATGCTTCCATCGTCCAGCAGCCCCGATCCGCGGGACGGACCGCGGGATGAGTGCGGCGTGTTCGGGGTCTATGCCCCCGGGCACGAGGTGTCGAACCTTGCCTTCTTCGCGCTGTCCGCGCTCCAGCACCGCGGCCAGGAGTCGGCCGGTATCGCCGCCGCCGATCGCGGCGGCCACATCATGACCCGCCGCGACCTCGGCCTCGTCAGCCAAGCGCTCAACGAGAACGACATCGTCACGCTCGGTGGTGAGCTCGCCATCGGCCACGTTCGCTACTCGACCACCGGCTCGAACGCGTGGGAGAACTCGCAGCCCGTCCAGCGCGCTGCCGGCGCTGGCGGCAACCGCCGCGAGCTCGCGCTGGCGCACAACGGCAACCTGATCAACGCCGTTGAGCTGCATGCGGCGCTCCGCGCCATGGGCGTCAGCTTCGCCTCGACCTCGGACTCCGAGATCATTGCCGCGCTGATCGCTTCACATCCGGCGGAGCGGGTCGAGGAGGCGGCGGTGGCTGTGATGCCTCAGCTCCATGGCGCGTTCTCGACGGTGCTGATGACGAAGGACCGCGTGCTGGCGATGCGCGACCCGGCGGGCCTGCGGCCGCTGTCGATCGGCCTGCTCGCGCCGCTGGTGGACGGCGATCCGCCGCGCTACTGCGTCGCAAGCGAGACCTGCGCCTTCGACATCATCGGCGCCGAGCACGTCCGCGACGTGCGACCCGGCGAGGTGGTCTTGCTCGGTGAGGAGGGGCTGACCTCGCTGCAAGCGGTCGAGAGCGTGCGCGAGGCGTTCTGCGTCTTTGAGTACATCTACTTCGCGCGCCCGGATTCACGCTTCAACGGCACTGCGCTCCAGGTCGTTCGGGGTCGCATGGGCGAGCTCCTCGCGCGTGAGTCGCCGGTCGACGCCGACCTTGTGATCCCCGTGCCCGACTCCGGCAACGCTGCCGCGCGCGGCTATGCCAGAGCGAGCGGGCTGCCCCAGGACGACGGCTTCGTCAAGAACCGCTACATCCAGCGGACGTTCATCCAGCCCGGCCAGGAGCTCCGCAAGCACGGCCTGCGGATGAAGTTCAATCCGCTGCCGGAGGTCGTCGGCGGCAAGCGGCTCGTCGTCGTCGACGACTCGATCGTCCGCGGCAACACGACCGCCCAGATCGTCGGCATGCTGCGCGACGCCGGCGCCGCGGAGGTCCACCTGCGGATCTCGGCGCCGCCGATCAAGCACCCCTGTCACTACGGCATCGACATGTCGACCCGCGAGGAGATGATCGCGCACGAGCGCACTGTGCCCGAGATCGCCGCCGAGCTCGGCTGCGACTCGCTCGCCTACCTCTCGCTCGCCGGCGTCTACGAGGCGATCAACAGCTCGCGCTCGCGCCACTGTGACGCCTGCTTCACCGGCGACTACCCGCTCGCCGGCACCGAGGGCGCAAACGGCAAGTACGCACTCGAGCTGCCGATGGCTGCGGTCGACCGGCTCGCTGGCGCCGTCGCCGACTGAACCTGCCGTTGGCTGGCTCGCGCGCGACGCCTCGATCTGAGCGTCGCGAGACACAACCGCGCCCGCCGCTAGCATCGCCCCGCGATGAGTGAGCTGCACGCCGCCCTGCGCGAGCACTTTTCCTATGAGGACTTTCGGCCCGGCCAGGAGGAGGTCGTGCGCGCCGCGCTGGCCGGTCGTGACGTGCTCGTCGTGATGCCGACCGGCGCCGGCAAGTCGCTCTGCTACCAGCTCCCGGCGCTGATGCGCGACCAGCTCACGATCGTCGTCTCGCCGCTCGTCTCGCTGATGACCGACCAGGTTGCGGGCCTCGACCGCGTCGCGCGCGGCCAGGCCGTCCTGATCAACGCCCAGCGCGATCTCGCGGACAACCGCGAAGCGCTCGCTCGCGTCCGCGGCGGCGCCGTGCGGATGCTCTACGTCGCCCCCGAGCGCTTCTCGACACCTGGTTTCGTCGATGCGCTGGCGGGCATCGATGTCGGCATGTTCGTTGTCGACGAGGCGCACTGCGTCTCGCAGTGGGGTCATGACTTCCGCCCCGACTACTTCGAGCTGCCCGCCGCAGCCCGTGCACTCGGCGCGCGACAGATCTTCGCCTGCACCGCGACGGCGACTCCGCGCGTCGCCGGCGATGTCATCGTGCGTCTCGGGCTGCGCGATCCCGTCCGCGTTACGACCGGCTTCGACCGGCCGAGCCTCTCCTACATCGTCGTCGAGGCGAAGAACGACGCCGATCGCCGCGACCGCATTGCCTCGGTGCTGGCCGATCCGGCGGCGCGCCCGGCGATCGTCTACGCCGGGACACGTGCCCGCACCGAGGAGCTCGCTTCGGTCCTCGCCACGCGCCTGGGGACGCGCGTCGTCGCCTATCACGCCGGCCTCGAGCGCGAGCAGCGTGCGGAGGCCCAGCGGCGCTTCATGGACGATGAGGTCGAGATCGTCGTCGCGACCAACGCGTTCGGCATGGGCATCGACAAGTCCGACGTCCGCACCGTCTGCCACGCCGCCGTCCCCGAGTCGCTCGAGGCCTACTATCAGGAAGCCGGCCGCGCCGGCCGCGACGGCAAGCCGGCGCGCTGCCTGCTGTTTGCCGCCAACCGCGACAAGGGCCTGCACGTCCACTTCATCCAGCAGTCGGCGCCCGGCGAAGCCCAGCGAGCGCGCTGGGCCCAGTACCGCGCGATCTGGGCCTTCGTCGAGTCTGAGGGCTGCCGGCGCGAGGCGATCCAGCGACATTTTGGGGTCGCCGACCGGCGCTCCAGCGAGCTGGCTCCTGGCGTGGTGTGCTGCGACATCTGCGACCCCGACGCGCGTCCCGCCGGTCCCCTCCGGCACGGGGCGGGTCGTGCGACGACGGCGACGTCAGCCACCGCGCGGGTGCGGTCTGGCCCGCGCCGCGATGTCACTGTCTCGGCGCAAGTCGAGCTCGCAGACCTCGAGCGAGCCATCGTGGAGGTCGTGGTCAGCGCGCGTCCCGCCGTCGGTCGCACGCGGACGGTCGAGATCCTTCGCGGCGGCCGCTCGAAGCTGATCGCGCAGAACCGCTATGACTCGCTCGAGCTCTATGGGGCCTACGCGCACCTCTCGAGCTCGGAAGCGCTCGAGCAGGTCGATGATCTGATCGCGCGCGGTGTGCTGCGCTCGACCGGCGGCCGTTTCCCGAAGCTCGCGCTGGCGCGCTCTTAGCTCGAGGCGCAGGGCAGCTTTGCGACCGCGGCGCGGACAATGTTCATGTCGGCGTGGTTGAAGTCCTGGTGCGTCTGGCCGCGCCAGGACGCGACGTGCTCGATGTAGTAGGGGCTCGAGAGGCTCTCGTTGTGCCCGATCACGTCCTTGACCGGTAGCTTGAAGCGGCACCGCAGCCAGCGCGTCAGCTCCAGCCCGGCGTGGTATTGGGCCTTGTCGCCGATCACCTGCTGGTCGGAGAAGCCGACATTCTCGATTCCGATCGCCGTGTAGTCGAGCCCGACCACCTGGCGGCACATGATGTTGAGCGGGACCAGCTGGTAGATCGTCCCCTCCGGGTCGATCACGAAGTGCGCGCAGACCTGCGGCAGGGCGTGATACTCGACATCGGGAACGTCGTCGGCAAACGTGTTCCAGACGCTCTGGAACGTCGCGCTCTCGGTGTAGTGCCAGATGATCAGGTGCGGCCCGACGATGTGGTAGCTGTCGATCCCGTAGTGGCGCAGCGCGTAGGCGCGCATCTGCTGCTTGCGCTCGGCTCCGAACGGGATCATGTCTTTGACGATCCGCGGCGGCGGCAGCAGGGGCGCGCTCGCCGCGGTTGCGCCGGTCGTCCCGCTCGCGCCCGATTTGCCGGTCGTGCCGGCGCCGCTGCTTGCGGTCGCGGCGAACGCAAGCAGCAACGTCGTCCCGCTGACGGCGCAGACCGTCGATGCCCGCACGGCTACGGACCGTAGCACCCCACCAAAGTCGGGCGGAGCCCGCGCCCGCTATTCTCGCGCTATCGCCGCAAACGCCCACAGCGCCGTCTTCACGGGCGAATCTAGCTCGCTCGCTCCGAGTTCGGTGCAGGTTCGCCGCGCGCTGCTCTCGGTTTCGGACAAGCGCGGGATCGCTGACTTTGCGCGCGGCCTCGCGGAGCTCGGAGTCGAGATAGTGTCGACCGGCGGCACCGCCCAGGAGCTCCGTGCGGCCGGCATCGACGTGCGCGCGATCGATGACTTCACCGGATTTCCAGAGATCATGGACGGCCGGGTCAAGACGCTCCACCCGAAGCTCTACGCCGGCCTCCTCGCGGTGCGCCACAACCCCGACCACCTGCGACAGGCGAAGGAGCAGGACGTCGAGTTCGTCGAGCTCGTCTGCGTCAACCTCTACCCATTCGAGCGCACCGCAGCTCGCGCCGGCGTCAGCGACGCCGAGGTGATCGAGAACATCGACATCGGTGGCCCGACGATGATCCGCGCCGCCGCAAAGAACCACGCCTACGCCGCCGTCGTCGTCCGACCTGAGAGTTACGACGCGATCCTCGAGGAGCTACGAGCCTCGGACTGCCGGCTGTCGATGGGAACGCGGGCGAGCCTCGCGGCCGAGGCGTTCGCCTCAACCGCCCGCTACGACACGGCGATCGCACGCTGGTTCGCCGAGCGCGAAGCCGACGAGTTCCCGGCGCTGCACGTGCGCGCCTACGAGAAGGTCGTCGATCTCTCCTACGGCGAGAACCCCCATCAGCGCGCCGCCTACTATTCGACGGCCGGCGTCCGGACGCATCTTCTTTCGATGGTCCGCCAGCATCACGGCAAGCAGCTCTCCTTCAACAATCTGCTCGATCTCGATGCGGCTCGCCGCCTGTCCGAGGACCTCGCCGGCTCGCTGACCCGCGGCGGCGGGCCCAGCTGCGTGATCGTCAAGCACAACAACCCCTGCGGCTGCGCGCTCGGCGAGTCCGGCCTCGAGGCCTACCAGAAGGCGTTTGCCTGCGACCCGCAGAGCGCATACGGCGGCGTGATCGTGCTCAATTCGCGCGTCGATCGCGAGCTGGCGGAGGCCCTGAACGAGCAGTTCATCGAGGTCCTCTTCGCTCCCGCCTACGACGAGGACGCGCTCGAGGTGCTGCAACGGCGGAAGAACATCCGGCTGCTCGAGCAGGGGGACCGGCGCGTCGGCATCGGCGAGCCGGAGGTTCGCCAGGTGGCCGGCGGGCTCCTCGTCCAGGACCGCGACGACTCCGTCGAGCGTCGTGACGACATGCGCGTCGCGACCAGCCGCGCGCCGAGCGAGGACGAGTGGGAGGACCTGCTGTTCGCGGCTG
>Ga0224551_1000077_pt1 | contig 10957 bp, 8 predicted proteins | sample 714P32024metaG_FD_179899 | JGI IMG/M metagenome (GOLD analysis project Ga0224551, IMG submission 179899) | Peat soil microbial communities from Stordalen Mire, Sweden - 717 P3 20-24 | ecosystem: Environmental > Terrestrial > Soil > Wetlands > Peat | place: Sweden: Norrbotten County, Stordalen...
TAACAGCAGCCATACCCATTTGTCGCCGGGTACGGTAAGTATCTTCCAGATTTCAATCAACGCTATGGAGGCTCCCACGATTGGAGTCCATAAACCTGCAATTAGCAGTAATCCCTCTCCCATCAAGAGCACAGCAGGGATTGTCACATTCATCGGCGGGAGATCGCTCCACAGCCTCAAGCCCGCACGCACAATCAGCACGGAGCCAACGACCACGCGCATGAGAAGCAACCCCGCGCCCGGCCAACCGCCAGCAAATGTGGAATACAGACGTCGCAATTCCGCACCTTTCAGTACATAACTAGAGTCCTCCGTGTCGGGGACGATCGAAACCCCAAAAGGAGGCTTAATCGTCACTCTTTGGAGTACTGAATTTTCTGAGGCGGGCGGGCAAGGATGTGCCAACTACAGCTCGATGATTCCTCTCTTCAGGCCAATCATTGCGGCGTGCGTTCGGTCGTTGGCGCCCAATTTAGAAAGGATGTTCTTGACTCGACTTTTGACGGTTTCCTCTGTGATTGAGAGCTGATCCGCAATCTGCTTGTTTGCATTTCCAGCAGCAATCATTCTCAAGACAAGGATCTCTGCGGGCGTCAGTGCGTCATCCGTCGCATGCTCGGCGACTTGGAACGACGCTTCCGGCGAGAGGGCCTTCCTTCCCGCATGGACTGCTCGGATTGTCTCGAGTAGTTCCTTGTGCAATGTATTCTTGAGCAGGTATGCCTGCGCACCGGCCTTGAGAGCACGCAGAATTTGCGCATCGCCTACGTAGGTCGTCAGCACAATCACTTTTGCGTCGGGAAATTCGTTGTGAATCGCAATGAGCGCATCGATGCCGCTCATCTCCGGCATCTGCAAGTCCATGAGCGTGATGTCGGGATGGTACGTCCTGAATTGTTGAATGGCATCGCGTCCGTTGGACGCTTCGCCTACCAAAACCATATCGGTCTGAATCCCAATCAGACCGGCGATCCCCTGGCGCACGATTGGATGGTCGTCAACCGCGAGAATGAGAATTTGCGAGCTGTCGGTGTTCATGAGCTCCTGCTTCACGTGCTCGCCTTGCGTGAAAACCACGAACTTCTCCCTGCCGTCGCGTAGGCGGTGCTGGCAGGAACGCGCAGCTCTACTTCAGTACCTTCATCGATTTCGCTCCACACCGCTAGCTTACCTCCAATAAGGGTGGCGCGTTCCCGCATCCCGGGCAAGCCATAGTGTCCCTCACTACCTTGACTGGAGAGAATCGCTGGATCCACGCCTTTTCCATCATCTCTCACCCGTAGCCGAAATTGCTCAGCGTCGTAACGGATTTCAACCTCAATCTGGCGTGCCCGAGAGTGCCGAAACGCGTTCCGCAGCGCTTCGGCAGCAATTTTGTAGATCTCGTCTCGTAGGATGGGCTGCAGATTTCGCGCTTCGCCCTCAAGCGCGACATGGAATGCAGGTCGATTAGTTGAATCCGTTGTGAGTTCCTCTCCCAACGTGCTGATGGCCAGCGCCAGATCGTTGCCTTGCACTGTGGAATCGCGCAATCCCTGCACTGCATCCCGGCCTTCAGTAATCGCGCCGGCCGTCTGCTCGATGGCGCTTCCTAGCTTCTCTTTCGCCTCCATCGGGCGCTCTGGAAGCAACTGGAACACGGTTTGGAAGCGGAGCAGCAAACCGTGGAAACTTTGCAGCAGTGAGTCATGAAGCTCTCGCGCAATCCGTGTGCGCTCGCTGACTCGCGCCTCCAACGTCATCTCGAACTCATGATGCAAATGGCGGACACGCCACTGGTAGGCCGCCAACAGCAGCGCCATAAATACGACAATACAGAGTGCGCGAAACCAGTTTGTCTGGTAGTACGCGGGCATGACGGAAAAATCCAGCTTGGCGGCGCCCTCACTCCAGACGCCGTCACTATTGGATGCAATAACGCGAAACGAGTACTTCCCGGGAGGCAAATCCGTGTAGAACGCCTGCCGGCGCGTGCCAGCCTCGTGCCAATCGCGGTCGTAATTGTCAAGCCGGTAGCGAAAGTTTACCCTCTGCGGAATCGAAAAAGTGGGTGAGGTGTAATCAATTTGCAAGTCCCTCGGATTCGGCGGAACATTGAGGTTGGGCGTTGCCTCGAACTTTTTTCGGTCAGCGACGAACGCTTCGATGTATGTCTGCGGCGGGAGCGCTTCTTGCGAGAGCTTGACGGGATCCACCATCTGCACGACAACGCCGCTGGTAAACCACACGCGCCCATCCGGGGAGCAAGCCGCTGAGTTAAAAGCGGGGATGTTGGGCTGAGCCCCGTCGAATGTGTCATAGACGTGGTTACGAACAATCGTCTCAGGGTTGGTCCACCATCGCTGGAGCTCAGAATCTGAGAATTCGACGATGCCGCAACGCGTGTAGAGCCACCACCGTTTCTCTCTATCCTGAATAAAGGAGATGACGAAGTCGCAGGGCAGCCCGTTTTTCGTCGTCATCCGCTGCACCTTGCCTTCGTGGAATCCCACCAGTCCGTCGTCGAAGGCAGCAAGGACAGAGCTGTCCGATTGTGCCCGGATCTCATGGGGCGCCGGATTTTTAGCATTCGCGTTCAGCGAGAATTGTCGCTGAACGCCTTGGCGGAATAGTACGAGGTCTCCTTTTCGAGTCGCTATCCAAATTCCACCATTTGGATCCGGAGCCAGCATCCATGCTGGCGGAACCTGCGGCGCGGGAAACACTTCACGCACTTGGAAATCGCGGATGCGAATAAGCTTTTGGGGTTTGCCCCTACACTCTGCCCAGATATTCCCGTCGCTGTCCTCGATCAACCCAATCACCATCCCAAGCGGCTGATGATCCGGTTCGGGGAGGCGCCGGAATTGCCCGTTCTTGAACAAATACAGACCGTCGTCCACTCCCACCCACAGGTTGCCGTCCCGGTCTTCCAGTAATCGCGTGACTTGGTCACCGGGAAGCCCCTTACCCGCGCGAATGGATGAGACGTTGCCATTAACAATGTGATCAAGCGATCCGGCATTTGCTACCCATATCGTGCCATCTCGGCTGGCCAGGATGCCCGCTGGTAAATCCTTTCCCAATCCTTCGACCTGCGAGAACGTGACGACTGGCGGATCGCGAAAGCTGTCGACTCCGCTTGTAGTTCCAGCCCAGACGATCCCTTCGCGGTCTTCAAAAAGAGCATACACAGAATCGCCGGACAACCCATTCGTATGGTCGTAATGCTCCACTGCATTTCCATGGATACGAAAAAGCCCTTTTCCTACGGTACCGACCCACAGATTGCCGTCATGGTCGAACATCAGGATGCCAATATCGAAGCGACTCCCGTTGAATGTGGGGGTCAGGAACGGTTTCAGAGCACCGTCCTTCAATTGTTGAAGCCCTTTCCCCTGACCCTCTCCCGATATGCCCACCCATAGAGACGCATCGGGACCACGCGCCAAGCTAAAGATCTCGTTTCCTACGTTGTACCTCTCCGAAGTACCGGCATGCCAGTGGACAAGGCCTCCCGCCTGCCCTCCCAGCCAGAAACCGCCGTTACCGTCCCCCAGAATAGACTGGATGTCGGAAATCGGTATTCCATCTGCCTTTCCGAAGCATTTAAGTGAATCCGTAACACGGCAAAGGGGCTCATCCGCGTTGTCGCGCAATACCCACAAAGAACCGTCCGGCGCCTCAGTGACGCTTTGAAACATTCCCCCTTCCAACTGGAAGTGAGAACTGACAGCCGCGCCTTTCAGTCGAACGATGTCACTCGGTCCCAGTACCCAGAGCCCACCCGCGTGGTCGGCAAAAATGTTTAATGATCTATCCATCGGTGCACCGGCAGGGAGGCGCCAGGGCAGAAACCGGATGCCGTCGAACCTGTAGATATCGGCGGGAAGAGATAAGAACCATAGAAAACCGTCCGAGGTCTGAACAATGTGATACATGCCGGCTGGCAGAGAGCCATCTTGGGTTCGCCAAGCGGTGTGAATGTATTGGGTAACGCGTTTGTTCGGATCGAGGGCGTGAACCGGGGCTGTACCGAACGATAGATAGAACAGAAAGAGACACAAGACCGCAAGGGCATTGCTGGGCCAGTTAAAGCGGCGAGGAGCTATCTTCCGCATGTGCGTAGCCAAAAAAACATCAGACATTATGGCACCCGCTCCTAGACGACTCAAACGTGCCATCGCAATTGCGAGGAACGAGTACTTGGGTTGGAAGCTGACTTGGTGAGCGTGCTAACGAGGATGATCACCCTCAGTTCCTTGCGAAGTAGAGATCTTACCTGTTCTGCTCATTCACGACGAGCCTTCGATCCTCAGGGTTGGAACATGCCCGAGCTACCGCCGCAATCTCCGCCACCGGAATTGGCCTTGCAACCTCGGTCGCTGCTTCTCACCAAGCCTCAATATTCGTGTCAGTACGTAGGCCGGGTGAGCTCCGGGTGACCAGTTCTTTTGCAAGCGTGCAAATGTACTCGTCATGGTCGTCCATCGCCGCAAGCAGTTCGTTATATTCGACGAGGCTCTGTTTGGTGCACCACTCCACATGGCAAGCAAACAAGTACAACGCATCGCGGGCTTCCGTTCTCTCCGATATGTCAGACAGCCCGGTTCTGTTGGTGCGGACTGACTCAGCAGGAGACCTTTTCTGATTCGGCGTACTATTTGCCATTTTCCTCACCTCTACCCCTAGGCGATTATGTCTGCGAGCACGATTCTGACTCTCCTAACCACAGCATTACCAAACAACCGCCGGCTTCGCTGCGGCACAGAAAGAAGTGCACAGGAAAGCTAATGTGCAGGGACCTTTGGCTTGAGCAACACGAGGCAGACACCGTCCCAGTTTTTCTTGTTCGTACTTGGGGGCGGTACTCCGCGAAGCGGAACGATTCCGACGTCCCGCGAATCGAGCCCAAAGTGCGCCTGCAGGTACTGACGGACAAGAATCGCGCGCACGCGAGAAGTCGCGAACTGGGCTCCCGTATCGCCGGTTATAGAATAGCCCTCGACGACGATGGCACGTCCGAGAGCCCCATCCCCAAACTCAGCCATGGCTTCGTCAATCGTCGCTTTTCCCGCCGGGGATAATTCTTCGCTTCCATCTTGCTTGTTATCGAAAAGTCCTGACTTGTCGAGCCAAGCACGAGTATTAGTCGCAACAGCAAAGACTTTGTTGCTTCGGTATTCATCTGCTTTGAGATTTGCCAACGAGTAGTATCCACGACGCTTAAAGAAGCCTCTAAACAGAAACCCATGCTTCAGGGCCTCGGTGTCTTCCACCATGCTGCTGCTGGCCAGATTCACGTTTGAGAGCGATTGCTTGATGTTATCTGCGGCGTCGACGCCGTGAGAATCGGGACCCAGAGCGCTAGTCAGACTTTCACGAAGTCGCAATGCGCTCGCGTCGACATTATGGACAGCACTCTGCGCGCTCGCTATTGTCTGATCGACTTTTTCTCCGAGACTTCGCGACTCAAAGTCGCTGACTAGACGATCTGCTCGCATGGAGGCGTCGGATACTGAGGCCGTGGCTTGCTGCACATTCGCGAGCGTCTGCCGCACGCTTCGCGCGGTGTTCTCGTCTCGGAGTAATACTCCAATCGCCCCTTTTCCTTGCTTGATACCGACGACCAAATCGTTCGCGTTATTGATTGTCGTCGTGGCTGCATCGAGAGTTCCGGTCAATTTCGTGGAAACCTCTTTCATGGTTCCGCTGACATCGTTGAGGAGACCAGCGCTTCTCTCCAGTAATTCGCTCATTTCCAGTGCTTCCTTACTGCGAAGAGTTGAGTTGGGAGCTGCCTGGGGGAGGTTCGCGCTGCCCGGATGAATCTGGAGAAGTTTATCGCCTACAATGCCCTCGGATGCCACGCTGACTAGCGAATCCGACCTGATCAAACCGTGAACCCGCTCGACAACGCTCAATGTGAGACGAAAGTGGGCTGCCGGAGAATCGGGGAGCTTAATATCCGTGACTTCACCCGCGTCGAAGCCCCCAACTCGTACCTTGGAGCCCTTCAGGATGCCATCGATATTCGCGAACTCGGTATAAAACTCGACGTGCTTGGCAAACGTCTTGCGTTGATTTCCAACCAAAAAGATGACGAGTGTGAAGAGGGCGATGCCCGCCAAGACGAATGCTCCGATAATAAGGTTGCGATTCCGCATTATTGTCCCCCTACTAGTGTGCGAACTGTTTTGCTCTCGTGGTTCTCCAGATATTGAAGGTCACCGAATGCAACTAGCCTTGCTTTATCCAGGACTGCAAACCGATCGCCAACCCGTCTGGCGCCATGAACGTCGTGCGTCACGATCACAATAGTTGTTCGTTGCTTTGCTTTCTGTTCGAGTAACAGGTCGTCGATTTCCGATGCGGTAATGCGGTCAAGGCCGCTGCTCGGTTCATCGACGAGCAGAATCTCCGGTTCGAGGACGAGAGCACGCGCCAGCCCAGCGCGCTTCTTCATTCCCCCCGAGAGTTCTCCCGGCATCTTGTACCTGTCTGCTGCTAAGCCGACCTCGGCGAGAGCGCGATGCACGGCATATTCAATTTCTAATTTAGACTTGTCCGTAAGCCGGCGAAGCGGCAAGGCGAGATTCTCTTCTAAGGTCGCTGAATCGAACAGGGCAGCGCTTTGAAAGAGAAAACCCATCTTCCGCCGAATCCGCGAAAGGTCATCACCTTCAAGCGACGAAATATTGTCCTGACCGATTAGCACTTTGCCAATATCCGGCCTCAGCAATCCGATGAGCAGTTTTAGGGTTACGCTTTTTCCGGTTCCGCTGCGGCCCAGAAGACAAACCGTTTCGCCTTGCCTCACCGAGAAAGAAACCTCCTGCAAAACTTGTTTGCTTCCAAAGGACTTCGAGACCCCGTCGAATACGATGGCCGCTGGCTGAGACTCGGTCATAGTGCGCTCCCAGGAAAAAAGAGGAAGATGATCTTGACGAGGACCACATCTGCCACGATGACCAACAGCGAGGACAGAACGACGCTGTTCGTTGCTGCTCGTCCCACCCCTTCAGCCCCTTCATCAGTGGTATAGCCGTAGTAGCATGAGACTGTTCCTATCAAGAAGCCAAAGACGGTCGTTTTCAGAGTAGGGGGGACGAAGTTAGACCATGCCATGCCATTGAATGCGCGTTCAATAAACAGTTGCGCCGACAAATGAGATAAAGTGTGCTCCGCCAGGAATCCACCCAGAAGTGCGGTCAGATCCATGAATGTAGTTAGCAAGGGCAAAACTAAAACGCACGCGACCACTCGCGGCACTACGAGAAACTTGAAAGAATCGACGGAGAGAACCTCAATGGCATCGATCTGTTCGGACGCGCGCAAGTTGGCGAGTACAGCACCAATGCCTGCACCAACTCGGCCGGCCACAAGAAGGGCAGCCACGAGAGGCCCAATTTCAATGAAGAAGGAGAGTGATTGCACCTTTGGGATCATGGCTGCCGCGCCAAACGTAACCAGCGTGCTGTGCGTGTGCAGTGTCATGACTACTCCCAGGGCCAACCCCGATGCCGCAACAAGAGGTAAGGAACGAGCTCCGATTTCACCTACTTGCATCCAGGTCTGTTCGAATTCGTAGGGGGAACGCCAGGCGCTCGTAATCACTCGGGCCGCGAAGCTTGCGATCATGCCGATAAATTCGAGAAGTGTCTTCAAGCGACCTCCGTCCCCAGTAGTGCAGATCACATGCCAATCGCGGGCTTACAGATCGGCTGTTTGTATCTTGTCTCGTCATCCTTATGTAATGTCTGAAGGAAACCAAAACGAAATCGTTTGTCATCCCGATGCGAACTGCCATTTCCCTTCAGGTGAATAGCCCCAGGGCGGTCATATCACCCAGACACTGCCCGGATACGGGCAGATAGGGCTTGGAGAACGAATGCTCCTTTTTTCCCATTCGTGTATCGTGAGCGCAGACGTGTTGGTTAATGCAGAGTCGAAATAGCTCGACACCAACGCTATAAGTTTCCTAGTGGACGGCCATTGTCGTTAGGGTCAGCCGAAAGCGTGCCCGAGCCCTGCTTGGGCACCAGCGGCAGGTGGAGGCGCTCGCACACATCCAGTGAGTATGCCGTTTGGGCGAGAAAATGTGCTCCAAGCCGCTTCAGAAATGACAGCACTTCTTCCCCGAGGGCGTCGACAAACATCAACTCCGTGATATCAACTATAAGTTTCATGTCGGCGTTGCTTCGGGTGACGAGCGTACGGACTTGTTCAGCTCGCTCGCCGGTGAGTCGGCCTTCGAGTTTGAAGGTTAGAATGTCGACTGTTTGGCTGTTTATGACGCGTAGCATTTGTGAACTCCCGATGGATTTGGACCCGTCCTCAAGAGGCGGGCCAATAGGAATTGCACTTACTATGCCGGGAGTTCTCTTTCTAACTGATTGAGAATAGAGGGCGTTTCAGAATGAGCTCAAAAAGATGTGGGGCAATAGCCCGCATGCGGTCAGGCCCGGTAATCGGCGCGAGTGATGCTTAGCCTGTTCATCTTGTTCTGAAGTGTGGTTCTCTTTAGACCGAGGCGCTCTGCTGCGCCTCCTTTGCCTGCAATCTTTCCGGAGGCACCTTTCAACGCATCGAGAATGGCCTGCCGCTCGACTTGCTCGAATGTGGAAACAGCAGAAGCCACTGGACGTTCAGCAGATTTCCTCAGCTCGGTCCGAGGCACGTTCAATTCGTCCCCCTGCGTGAGAATCACGCAGCGCTCAATGAAGTTCTCCAGCTCGCGAATATTACCCGGCCAGTCGGAAGCGACTAATGCCTCCATGGCTCGTTTCGGGATTGACCGAATACGTCTCTGCATGGTGCGGGACAACCGTGACACAAAGAAATGCACCAGGAGCGGAATGTCTTCGCGTCTCTCACGAAGCGGCGGGATTTCGATTGGAAACACATTGAGCCTGTAAAAAAGGTCTTCGCGAAACTGATTGTTGCGGATCATGCCTTCCAGATTGCGATGCGTGGCCGCAATTAAGCGAACATCTACCTGAAGCGTCTTTGTGCTTCCAAGGCGTTCGAACTCCCGCTCCTGCAAAGCGCGCAAGAGCTTGGGCTGCAAGTCCATCGTAATATCACCGATTTCATCGAGGAACAGAGTGCCGTGATCAGCCAATTCGAAGCGGCCGCGCTTCTGGATCAGAGCTCCGGTGAAGGCGCCCTTTTCATGACCGAACAATTCGCTCTCCACCAGTCCCGAAGGAATGGCCGCACAGTTCAGTCGGACGAATGTTCGCGCACGGCGCGGGCTGCGATTATGAATGGCCCGGGCGACCAGTTCCTTGCCCGTACCAGTTTCGCCGTGCAGCAGCACAGTGGAACTGGTGGGCGCCACGATGGCTACTTGATCCAGCACCTTGCGGATGGCGGCACTCTTGCCAACGATATCCTCAAAGTTGTACTCGGATTCTATTTCTGCTTCGAGATAGAGCCGCTCTTCTTCCAGGCGGACTGCGGACGCGTTCAGGCGCCCGTAGGCAAGCGCATTATCCAGCGCGAGCGATAACTGGATAGCAATCTGTGCCAGGAGATCCAGGTCTTTTTGTCCGAACGCATCGGCCTTGCGGCTGCCCACCGCTAGTAAACCGATCGGACCGCCTCCTGTGGTGAGTGCAACCAGAGCCAACGATGAGATCGACTCTGCTCTCAACGAGCTTGCGAACGATGCCGGCAAGCTCCCGAAATCTACTGTCGTCAAGATGTCAGCACGCCGTGCGCGGAGCTTTTCACAATCCTCTGCGGTTAAGTCGGCCGATGCAGTTTCCGACATGGCGCCATTGCTGATGGGACAATCCAGACCGACTCCGCGGAGCTCGCTCGAGTCTTTGTCGAAGATCCAGAAGGCGGTGAAGTCACTCACGAAATACGAACGGATCGATGCACGCGCGGAGCGAAGCACGTCATTAATGTCCAGCTTGGCAACATGGTTGTTGATTTCGAGCACCAAGCGAAGGCGGTCGCGCTCGCTCGCGAGTTCACGCTGGTACTGCTCTGCGCGATCTTTCGCAAAAGCACATTCGAGAGCAACTGCGACGTGCGATGCCAGAGAACCAAGAAGTTCGACATCCTCCTGAGCGAATTGCTGGCCTGGCAACTTTGGTGTCGACAGAAGGCCGAACTGTTTCTGGAACGTAGAGACGGGAAAAAGATAGGTGCTCCGCCCTACAACCTCGGTTGCAAACGTGGCCAGATCAGGATGCTTCAACATTTCTTGCGCCAGGTCGGGGATGAAGACCGGCTTCTGTTCATCAAGCACTCTCGCCACGGCACCAATGCGTAATAGCTTAGCCCCGACGTTAATCGCCGGCGCGTCTTCATCTCGATCAAACTCGAAGCTAGACAGGGTTTGTCCATCACCACTCAACAGATACAGTTCCACTCCATGCAACTTGGAAGTGCTTGCCAGAACGCCACGCAGGCTATGCAGAACAGCTTTGACGGTGGGCTGATCGGCCACTGTACTGAATGCACCCAGTAGAGTTCGATATCGATCATCGGTCATTGTCATGGCTCTGGAGCTCTCCTGCAATTCACTGCCCTGCCAATAAATTCACACCCTTTGTCGCGAGCGTAGTCGATTCTAATGGAATGGATGACCGAATACTGCCACGGCCGCAGGCAGCGCGGTTGAGCGTCAAGTATCCACCGATTCAGCCCTGCGTGCAATAAAGACAGCGACTTGCCATGCATCGATATGCGCTATGGCGAGCCTCCAAAACATCTTGAACCTGAGGAGACTCCAACCGTCACGGGCGGAGCGCGAGCACACTGTGATTTGACCTGCACGAGTGCATATCTCGACTACAACTGCTGACCCAGTTGCGGTCCGCCTGCCGTGGTGCGGCACTATTGGAGCTCCCACCAGCTGCCCAAAAGCGACTGCCCATATAAGGGCAGTGGCATTGCGATCCTGCCGACAGATTGCGTGGCGAGCAATGAAATCCAGTACTTAGCCCTGGCATAACTTTGG
>Ga0224551_1000080_pt1 | contig 10877 bp, 10 predicted proteins | sample 714P32024metaG_FD_179899 | JGI IMG/M metagenome (GOLD analysis project Ga0224551, IMG submission 179899) | Peat soil microbial communities from Stordalen Mire, Sweden - 717 P3 20-24 | ecosystem: Environmental > Terrestrial > Soil > Wetlands > Peat | place: Sweden: Norrbotten County, Stordalen...
GCCGATCCGAGAATCTCTTTTGCTGCAAGTCCAGATACAGACGCACGAACTGCAGCTCGTCGCAAAGTAGCGAAAGTTCACGCTCTCCCGCCTTCAGAAGACGCCGCAGTAAGTCTGCGAGCTGTACGACCATCGATTGTGCCACTACAGGATCCCAGTCGATCTGCCCGCGAATGGTGTGTAACAGGTTGAAGAGTGTGTGCGGAGACAGCTGCATGCGCAAAGCAGCTAGATGCGCCGCATTTAAGGATCGCTCGAGTGAAGCCGAACGCAGTTGCGCATCGCGCAGACGCCTGTAGAAGTCGAAGCCGGCGATAAGAGCGAGGCCAAATCCGTAGGTCAGGAGGAAGCTCGTGATGCTCGCGAGCCATAGCGGAATGGCAGGCCCAGATGCAAAGCCGGCGAGACCCGGATGCATGGATTGCGCTGGCCACTGATGCCACTGCACATCGCCGAGCATTCTCTCGGCGAGCATCAGCGCCGGAGTGGCTAACACAGAAAATGCGAGGGCGCACGCTAGTTGGATGGGCGCGGCACGCCATACAGGGTCCCATCCCACACGCAGCGATGCCCACACGCACGCAAGCAGGACCGGATACAACATGATGTGTTGCAGGAGGCGTGCGTCCCACGGCGCGAACACGTACCCGGCTCGTAGCAACGCGAGCATCGCTTGCATGCTGTTCGCGTAGAGGACGTTCGATAACGCAACGTATATCCAGAACGCAGTAAGAATGCCGAAATAGGGCCAGATAGCCAGCTTCGCGAGCAGTGGGTTGTGCCCGACCTCGGAACGGGGTCGACCGACGCTGTCGGTCGGTTCGACCATTGGCCAAGCGTTCATCCGTGCGCCTCCTTTCTCTTATCCGCTATCTAACGTACATAGCCTACATCGGCGAAGGCCTGCGTGAGGCAGCGTCACCGAACTTTCGGGGACGATCCCGTCGAAGTGAGGGACGAAGCCGCGGCGCAGCCGGGCGGGTTGCGAGTGAGGCCAATACGATCGCCCGGCCAGCGCTCCGACGTCGTGTGGGCGTAGAGGGGTGCTTGGTACGAACTCGTCGGATGCAGGGATAAGTTCGACAAGTGATGGCTGCGCGCGCAGGCGCGTTGGGAGTTTCATATCCTCGTCGCGAATGTCGCGGCGGACGAAAACAATTTCCCCGTTACAGAATTTAGGAGAGCCAAATGTCTGCAATCACTCTTAACAGCGAATCCCGGCGGCACGCGCGCTTGCAAGGTCTAGTGCTTGTGGGATGCGTACTTGCCATAGGATCGAGTATGACGTACGCAGCGCCCGCCACCGATGATGTTCTGTCGGTCACTGTGAAGTACTCTGATCTCGATCTGGCGACGGATGAAGGAGCGAGCAAACTGTACAGCCGCATCGCCACTGCAGCGCACGTGGTGTGCCCAGAACCAAACTCGCGCGACCTAAGAGCATTTGCCAGCGGCAAAACGTGCCAGTCCGAGGCGATTGCCCGAGCCGTTCGCGACGTTCACAGCCCGCGCCTTGCGGCGGCGTATAGCGCGCACACGAATCATGGATGATCGATGCTTCCCAGGTGGCGCTGATGACGTGCTAGGGCGGATGGGATCGCGAACGTGTTCGTTCCCATCCGTCCGCGACGCCTACGACTCATGCAATTCTAGCTGCAGGGGCAAACGAAGAAGTGGCTCGCGCTGAAGTCCGTTTTGAGCATGGTCGCATTGCCAAAAAAGCTCGCAACTACTTGCGATTGGTGACACCTGACCGGAACGGGCAATCGCGACTAACGACGGTTCGCGCCGCTCGCGCGCTTAACCGCATTTCCATCTGGGGTGCGCACCTCGAATCGAATCTTCAGCGCCTGGCCGTCGGCGAAGCGCAGGGTGAGGTCTACGTGATCTCCGGGCTGGATGGCCCTCGTCGGCTGCATCAACATGATGTGGAAGCTCTCCGGCGCGAAACTGACTTGAGAGTGAGGTTCGATCTGAATGCTGTCCTTCGGTATCATTTGTGCTACGCCATGCTGATTACGGCTTTCGTGAAACATGACTGTGGCGTAGTCGAGCGTCGACGCTCCGATTAGTGTCATGGGGCGATCACCGACGTTGCGAAGCGTCGCATAGCCGGCCGCCGGCAGATCGGCCGGGAGCCAGCGGATCCATGCATTAGTGACCACGACCGTCGCAGGCACGCCGGCCGAGTGTGTTGCAGGGGAGGCGAGGAGAATGGCGCAAGCAATCACACCGGCGGCAAGAGCGCTGATAAATGCTGAGGCTCGCGTGCTCCGGCCTCTGATCGCGCGCCGATCAGAACGCATAGTTCGCACCCACGGTTGCCGTCCAGCGCGGAATGAGCTGGTAGCCGTCGAGTTTGCTGTAGACCGGTAACTGCACGAACCCGAACAGATACACCCGTTGCACAGCACGTACGGTCAGACCGGGGCTTGCATAGACCACGGTGCCAGCGGTATCCGGCCTGTCGGCTAAGGCTCCTTGATCAGGACTCTTATGCAAGAAGTTTAGCTGCAACTGAGGCAACGCTCGGGGGCTGCCTTCGTAGCGCAGCCCAATACTCATTGTGGTCGAATTCCCTGGGCGGTAGTCGTTCCCCGGCTCGTCCTGGCGGTGGGCGACGGCCGACTGGAACTGGCCGTTGACGAAAGCGTCGAAATCCTGACTGACAGCGTGATAGTAGTACGCACCGACGATGAGGTCAGTACTTCCTGTTCCAACCTGAAGACTGGCATCCAACGGTGTTCCACCGTTTGGACCGGAGCTGAAGTTCACTCGGGTTCCGTATTGACCCGTGGGAAGCTTTACGCCGAATTGCAAACCTAGATTGTGGATGGGCAGCAGACCCTGATAGCTGCCAATGAGCCGGATATCTCCGATGCCTGAGACGTGTGCGCCGCTGATCTCATCTGCAGCTGATTCGGATGCATTGTATGGCGCCAATTGCACTCCGTAGGTCGTGTGGTCGCGAGCGACATAGGGAACAAGCAGGTTGAGATTCCAGGTCGACGAGGGACTGTAACTGAGTCCCATTGTTACGTAGTGGTTGATGGTCTGCTTCTCGATCTCACCGCCGCCGAGCGCCGGGTCCGACGGATCGTTCACGACCTGAGAGGAGCTCGCCGTGCTGGTGCCGCCACGCAGTTGCTCCTGATTGATGTAATCGTCCTCGATAGTGAGGTGCCAGCCGGGAACGACCGAGTAGCCCATGGCGGCATCCGCGCTCAACGTACAGCCACAAGTAGCACAGGCAAAGGTTGGCACGGGCCCCGCGCACAGGAGCACGCTGGGCAATGACAGGCGAATGAGTCTACTGGTGAAGCGTTGCATTGGAAGTCTTCCACGCTCGCCGGGTGCAAACGTTGTGTCCAAAGCTAAGGACGCGCGCGCACCGCGCCCGGCAATCGGGCGCGAGGCGCGAACGAAGATCGACTCAGGCGGGCGAGGGTGGGGCGCGCGGCTGCTGGATGCGGAACCGCTGTGTCCGGTAGACCGGAGGCGTGGTACTGAACAGCGGTGTCAGCGTACTTTCGAGCGATACGAACACGAGCAGCGCGTTCGCTGCGGGTGCCGCACCCGCTGCCGCAGCGAATACGCAATGCTCGGATCGGGAGGAGCCGTGGTGATGAGCGGCACCGGAACCATGCGCGCCCTGCTCATGCTCCATTGCGTGATGAAGGAGTTGCGCTGGAAAGCCTTCCGGGCAGATCTGAAGGGAAAATGTATGGTCCGCTGCGGGCATGAAGCCCGTCGGCACGAGCGCACGAGACGCCAGTGCGAGCAGCAGGATGCTGACAATCAGCTCGCGACGCCTTCGCTTTAAGAAAAAACCTGGGCGCATGTTCAGCGAGGGACGGTAAGTCGTGTCGATAGTCTATTCTACCGCAGCGCTTCACGCGACCTGACTTACGCCCGACTCTTTGGCGCGGTGAGCGAAAAGCTATGCGCGGTGCTACAGGTATACCGGGCACACCCAGCGTCCCGTCGAATGCCCTTCGTTTGCCCTAAGTAGTTTAGATGCAGCAGCCGGTACGCAGTGAGCGCTGACCTTGGGTGCGGATAGCCGTCGGAAGCGTTCGTTTAGACACCACAGCGGCCGCTAGCGCACGACCTACCCCCTCGCGCCCGTCGTGACATCCGCAGCGACGCTTAAAGGAAATACTGAAAGCGGATGCGCAGAGTCAGCGGCACACCGGCATGCACCACGTAGTCTGGCCTTGGAGAGGTCTCATTCTGCAGTCGTGACACATAGTAATACTCGATGTCATTCCATTTGACGTCGAAGAGATTGAACGCGTCCAAAGCCACGAGCCATTGGCTCGGTCGTCGGTAGCCAATCTGTCCATCAACAGTCGTGTAGGCGGGCGAACTCGCGCTATCGTCCTCGACCAGCGGCGATTCGCCGAAATGGCGTGCGTGCAGCGCGCCGAACCACCCGGACTGCCGTTGCACGGTGAAGCCTGCGTCGATGACATTGGTCGGGCTGTTCGGAATGTAGCGGCCGACGATGGCGATGGGTACCGTGCAAGGATTGCTGGGCGCCGCATCGCCGCAGCCTAAGTCATCCGGCGGAGCATTGTGGTCAAAGCGCGCCTTGGAAAAGGCGGCATTAAGATCAGCAGACAGCCACGAATTGATCCGGTACGTGCTGCCCCATTCGATACCCTGCCGGGTTGTGGCTCCGCTTGGGGCGGTCACGCCCGCATCGCCGTCAAATACCAGCTCGGATTTGAGTTTCAGCTTAAAAACATCGAAAGATGTCTGCAAATTGGGGATTGCCGTGCTTGAGAGGCCAACCTCGGCACTGGTGGCGCGGGCCAATGGGGTAACATTCGCTTCGTCGGGGTTTTCGCCGCTGCGGGTGACGCCACGCGCATCGTTACTGTGATAGCCATCTGCGATATTGATGAAATAGGTTGTTTGCGCCCAGGGTCCGAGAACGATCCCCAGCTTCGGATTGAAGATGGATGCGCGCTTGCTGCCGGTGTTGCAACCGAGCGGGTCGCTTGTGATGTTACAAGACCCGTCAGGATTGAGCATTTTGTCTGTGACGTCGAAGTCGAATAGATCTTCACGCAGGCCGATTACCGTGCGCACGTCTGGACGCCACTGCAGGCTGCTTTCGGCGTAGATCGCGCCGTTTGATTCCTCGACACCGGCATTTTGGCGGGTGCCGATGACCTTGCGCTGAAAGGTCGGGTCGATGGCGACGTCGCGAATATCATCGACACGCGCCTGGATGCCAACGACGTTCGTCATCGGCATGTCGGCGAATTGCGTTATCCACGTCTTGGAGCCCTTGAAGCCGTAGACGATGCGATCGTCGTGCTGCAGCATTTGATCCCCGTAAACCGGGTCCTTGAGGTAGTACGTGAACGTCGAGTAAAGATCCAACTTGTATCGAATGACGTAGGCTGCAAATTGCACCTGATCTGCATCTGTGGTTTTGACGCGGCTGAAGGATAGGCTCAAACGGCCGGTGATGCCGCCGTCGGTCGGGTTCAGACTGCCCCATCGGGAGATCAGTCCCTCGTCAATCGCGCGCTCGGGAACCTGATCGGTGGACGTCCACTTACCCGAATATGCCATGCCGGTGAGTGACCAGAAGTCGCGCTCGCTGCCGCTGTGGTAGCGCAGGACGCCGTTGAGGCGGTTGTAGTCGTCAGGGACGTCAAAGGGTCCGTCGTTGTGGTAATCCTCGCCAGCGGCAAGCAGCGTGCCATCAGCGAGCGCCGCCGTTCCCATGACAAGCGCACGCCGATATCCATCCTGGCCATAGCCCACGAGCGCCGTGGTCGGGACCTCGGACACGAGGCCAATTCGCACCGTGCCCGCCGTGGCGAAGTCGCCTTCATCGGCATAATAGGGGCCTTTCTTGTAATGCAGATCGGCTGCGAGTTCGGGAATCAGGAAATTAAGGTCCGTGTATCCCTGGCCGTGGGCATGGGTCGGCATGTTGATTGGCATATCGTCGACTTCGCTCGCGAGGTCGGTGCCGTGATCGAGATTGAAGGCGCGCAGAAAGTACTGATTGGCTTTGCCCTCACCCGAATGCTGGGTGACGATTAGCCCAGGCACGTTTTCCAGCACCGATGCGGGACGTAATAGCGGTTGACTCGCAATTTGCGCCTGACTCACATCGCCCGCGGACGCCGCATCCATGTTACTGACGCCCGTCGCGGTGACGGTAATAGTGTCCAAACTGGCATAGGTCCCGCTGTCCGCATACGCGGTATTGACGGCGCACAACGCCATAATGGGGGCCATGAGTGCGATGGCCGCACGACTGCCTGTACCGCTCACAGACAATTGATTCTCCGTCCTCTGATCCGGCGAAAGACTTTACAATCGCGCGCTGAGGTGGTGCGGGCGCGCTCCGAGGGTCGCGCGAATGGTTCTTTGTAAGGAATTCACACAACCGGGCCGACGGGTATGACGATTAGGAAATCGTGATACCGGGATGTACGCAGCCCACGGCTAATTGGATGCAGTCCAGCCTGACTATCGGTGCTGGGACACGAGCCCTAAAGGCCAGCGTTCTTGGCAATAGTGCGTCCGATGCCCGACCAATCAATGTCCTCGCCTTCTTTGGCGATCGTCTGCAGCAGATGATCGCGCAGCAGACTAAGCAGAGGCATCGGGACGCGCTCGTCTTCCGCCGCCTGATACACCAGGCGCATGTCTTTCAGGCCAAGCGGCGCTGCAAAGCCAGCTGGGCGGAATTTTTCCTCCGCGAGAATTGGACCGTAGGTGCGGAAGACCGGCGCATCGAACAGCGTGCCGGTCAACACCTCCAGCAGCTTCGCCTTTGGAACGCCTCCCTTTTCGGCGAGCGTCATCGCCTCTCCCATGCTCTCGATCGCCGAAAGAATCATGAAATTGCCACATAGCTTCACAAGATTTGCAGCTGATGGCGTCTCGCCGACGTTGAACACCCGTTGACTGATTGCGGCGAACAGCGGCCTTGCGCTCTCCAGGTCCGCCGGAGCGCCTGCGGCCACCACAAACAATTTCGCGGCCGCCGCTGCTTCGGGGCGGCCAAATACAGGCGCCGCCACATAACGCTGCTGGCGCTCGGCATGACGCGCCGCGACATGTTCGGCCGTGGCGACGGCGATCGTGCTCATCGAGATATGGAGCGCACCCCCCTTAAGGCCTGCCAGGATGCCGTCGTCGCCGGACAACACGGCGTTAAGGGCTGCATCGTCAGCGAGCATGCTAAAGATCACATCGCGGTCCGAGGCGGCGTCCTTGGGACTTACTGCGAGCTTAGCGCCAGCCTCGACCAGGGGGCGGGCCTTCTCCGCGGACCGATTCCACACGGCGACATCATGCCGCGCGCGTACAAGATTGGCAGCGATGGCCGCCCCCATCCGCCCAAGCCCAACAAAGCCGATATGCATCGATCACCTCTTGCCGAATACCCGCTCGCCGACGCCCCAACGACTAACCGGCGCTGCAGCTTTACTACCGTACCGTGATTTAGGCCTTAGCCTGGAACATTAAAACGACCGGCACGATAGTCTGCGTATGCCTGACGGATCTCGTCTGCCGAGTTCATGACAAAGGGTCCGTGGGAAACGACGGGATCATCCATCGGATTGGCGTGACCCAATAGATAAACCGCCTCCGTGGTTGCTTTCACTTCGATCGCATTACCTTCGCCAAGCTCGACGAGGTCGAATGCCTGCGCTGCAGTTCCGGCGATACTGATCTCACCGCGTACGACGTATAGGAACACGTCGCGTCCGGTTACGCCGTCAAAGCTCACACGACCGCCGGCCCGGGCCTCAACGGTGGCCATGAACACGCCAGTCAGCGACTGCACCGGACCTTCTTTCCCGTGGAAACTTCCGGCGATGAGATTGACCGTAACGCGGCCCTCATCCGCGAGAATCGTCGGCATCGCATCCCGTTGCAGCCCAATGTAACGCGGCGGGGTCTTCTTGAGTTGTGCCGGAAGATTAACCCACAGTTGCAGGATCTCGAGCGGCCCGCCGTCGCGCTTGAAGCTTTCGGGCGAGATCTCCTCGTGAATGAGTCCGCTACCTGCCGTCATCCACTGCACGCCGCCGGCATTGATAACACTCTCGTGACCGGCGGTGTCGCGATGCGCAAGTACGCCTTGCAGGATGAAAGTGACAGTCTCAAAGCCCCGATGTGGGTGCGGACCGAACGGCAGCACATCGTTGCCGGGTCCAAAGGTTTGCGGACCATGGTGATTGAGAAACAGAAACGCGCCAAGGCGATCCAAGCCGGGTCCGGGGAGCGGCCGGCGGGTCGTCAGATTGCCTATGTCGTCACGGTAAGCCGGATGAAGCCGTACGACGCTCCTTGATGCAGGAACCTCTGGCAAGTGAACCGCAACGGGATCGCTTGCGGGAAACGTCTCAGCGAGAGCCTCATCAAGGCGCGAATCGAGGGCTTCTTGCTCCGGGTTTTCCATCGCGGTGTTTTCGTTGCGGTAGCGCTGATGCGCGAGAGCCTTGCTCGGCCCTTGAGTATATTCGCAGGCTACCGATAGGGTGGCATCTTGCAACGGTCCCCTTACCGGTGCGACTGCGGATGCATCCGATCATCGGCCTTGAAGAAAGATCGAGCGAGCGCCAGCAATGCGCCATCGCTTGGGTGATCGAGGGTTTCAACGCCGGAAATCCGCTCGGCAAGATGAGGTTGCACTCTCTTAAGATAGGCCACGAGCTCAGTCTTGGCGTTCGCAGGGCCCGCGATCAGGATCGCCCCGGCTTGCGCGATTGCTTGCGCCACGCGCTTGAAGAACTCCTCGTCTACCGCCGCATGGCCGCTGTCACCGGAATTGGCCTTGTGATGAATGTGCTGATCCGGATGGCTACTGCGCACGGTCGTGTGGTCGACATCGGTCGCGTTGAATTGAAACACCTTGGCCTCGCGGTGATCAATCCAGACGAGTGCGTGATAGTGATTACTCATGGCGTACACCTCGAAGCGCGCCGCCGGCGCATAACATCGCGCGCGCAGGAGGCTAAATCTGTGTGCAATGGCACTCCTGGCCCAACCTGCCACAGGGACTTAAGATACTGCGGCTGCAGGCGTGGCAGACGCAAGAACTGCGGGACGCGCGTGAGCTCACGAACGGGTTACAACCTTATCCATGGCCGCAGGATGCGCCGCACGGCGCGGTATCCGCCGGCGAAGGAGGTATGCGATAGCAACGATGATAACGCTTACCGCGCTCCACAGAAGCTGCTTTCGCAAGTCAGGTGTGATCGCCATCAAAACCAGGACAGCGCAGATGCCCGCGACGACTGCCCAGCTCAGCCACGGGAAGAGCCACATCTTGAGCGATAAGTGCGCGCCTTCGCTCTCGAGCCGGCGGCGTAATCTGATCTCGCCGAGAGCAATCACCATGTAAATCATCAAGATGATGGCACCCGAGGTGTTAATCAGAAATAGAAAGACGCCGTTCGGTGAGACGATTGACGCAGTGGCTGCGAGAAAGCCTACCGCGCTGCCGAGGAGGATGCCGAGCCTCGGTACACGGTTGCCCGCCGTGACAGCGAAGGATTGCGGAGCATCACCGGTCCTTGCAAGCTCGTGCAACATGCGCGAGGTAATGTAGATTCCTGAGTTGAGGCAGGAAAGTACCGCCGTAAGGACGATGATCGACATCACCGGCGCGGCGCCGGGAATGTGCATTGCGTTTAGGGCAATAATGAACGGCGACAATCCGACCGGCAGTGTGCGCCAGGGCACGATGGCGACAACGACTGCGATGCTAAGAACATAGAAGATCAGGATGCGCAGCGCCACGGTGCGAACGGCGCGTGCGATATTCTCGGCCGGCCGGGCGGTCTCGACCGAAGCGATGGTTGCGACCTCGCTGCCCATCATAGAGAAGATGACGATCGGAATGGCGGTAAGGACCGTTTGCAAGCCCTGCGGAAACATACCCCCATCGCCTGTCAGTGTCTGATAGGTATCCGTTAGGGCCGGGCCGAAGAAGGCGATGTACGCGATGCCCAGCAAGATGAATGCAGTGATGCTCGCGACTTTCAGCAGCGAGAACCAGAACTCCAGCTCGCCGTAGATTCTGACAGACAACAGGTTGGTCGCCGTCATCATTGAAACCAGGGCCAAGCCGATTTCCCAAACTGCGGCGTCGAGACCTAGCTGCTGCAGCCATGGCCGCAGCAGTTTGGCTCCCGCAATCGTTTCCACCCCGACCACGATCACCCAAAAGTACCAGTAGAGCCAGCCGGTCATGAACGCAGCCCAGCGTCCCAGACCTAGCGCGGCGTATTCTGCGAATGAGCCGAGCCCAGGTCTCGCAAGCGCCATTTCGCCCAACATGCGCATAATGAAAAAAACGAGCAGCCCGCCGAGTGCATAGCTCACGAGCACGCCCGGCCCGGCGATGTTGATTGCGGCGCTGCTGCCGACGAAGATGCCGGCACCGATGATGCCGCCTAAAGCGATCATCGTCACGTGCCGCGGCCGCAGCGTGTGCGCGAGGGCGCCCGCGGTCGGTGCAGGTCCTGCGGCGCTGTGCACTAACAAGACTCCCGCGTGCGCTGTCGGTGCACGTTACTCATCGGACAGCAGGTGCGCATCGCCGGCCGGCGCGTGGCCGTGGTCGAAGGGTCTTGCCGCAAGCATGTAGATCGCACCCAGCAAGATCACGGAAACCGCGGTGACGAGCATCCCGCTGTTGCCGTACCAGGGATCTTGAGGCATGCGCGGCCAAACCATGTTGACGATTGCGCTGCGATTATGCGGACGCGGTTCGACACGGTTGTTCCTCCTCCACAGCTGGCGCATCTTAGCAAGGGTCGCAGGCATGGGTTGAGCGTTTAGTAAGCTTAGTAATATCATGAGGTCAGACCATGAATAGACTTGTA
>Ga0224551_1000082_pt1 | contig 10827 bp, 12 predicted proteins | sample 714P32024metaG_FD_179899 | JGI IMG/M metagenome (GOLD analysis project Ga0224551, IMG submission 179899) | Peat soil microbial communities from Stordalen Mire, Sweden - 717 P3 20-24 | ecosystem: Environmental > Terrestrial > Soil > Wetlands > Peat | place: Sweden: Norrbotten County, Stordalen...
GAAGATGACGACATCCTCGCTCAGCTGTCGGTTGCCGGCGCGCGGTTCGGGGTCTCCAGCGCATCGGAGCAGATGGGCCGCTTCAGCCCCGACGTGATCGGTGGCGCGACGGGTCGAGCGCTGCTGGTCGTAGATGATCCCGAGTCCCTGATGCGCGTGGCGGTGGCCGCGGGCGCGCCGCAGACAAGTCCGGTCGGAAGCGCGCACTGCTGGCTTCTGGGCCGGCTCGTCGATCCGTCAGGCCACGAGTGGGAAATCGGACGACCCCTCGGCCCGTGGCCGCCGGCGCAAACGGCGCTAGGCTCAGGGTCGGCGACGAAAGGATAGGCGAATGGCTAGGCAACGACGCTCGCTGTCAAGCGCTCTCTACCAGGCGGCGCGGCTCTCGAGCGATCTGGATTCGCTCGCATCCGGCAACCCGCGACGCATCGCGAAGCGGGCGAAGAACGTCGCGCTCGGTCGGACGCTCGCCCGCGCCGGGGTGTGGCGGATGATCTGGAAATGAGCGTTTGAGCGCTGCGGGGAGCGCCGGAGGATCGCCTAGTGACGGCTAGCGAGGTCGCGACGCGAGGAGATTGATCGATCCTTCCGTGCGCGGTGATGCGGATCGCAATGCGTATTGCTATACTCGCGTCATGCAGCTGGTTGTGCGTGTCCCGGATGAGATGGCTTCGGCGGTTGATCATCTGGTGAGCCACGGCCTGTTCGATTCTCGTTCCGATGTGGTCCGGGCCGGCCTCGAGGCCGTGTTGGAGCGTGAACGCCGCGCGGCGGTCGGCCGCGCAATCGTCGCCGGCTACGAGCTTGTGCCCCAGACTGGCGATGACCTCGAATGGTCCGACGCTGCGACCGCCGCGATGATCGCTGAGGAGCCTTGGTGAGCGGCCCGCGGCAGGGTGAGGTGTGGTGGGCCGAGGCCGAGGACAAGCGGCGCCCGGTGCTCGTCGTTACGCGCAGCGACGCGTGTCCGGTGCTGAGGCGCCTGGTCGTAGCACCGGTGACCCTAACTGTCCGCGGCATACCGACCGAGGTCGCCCTTGGCGGGGACGAGGGGCTCCCGGCCGAGTGTGCGGCGTCTTTCGACAACCTGCAGCCGGTGAACCAAAAGCTGCTCGCCGCGCGGCTCGGACGCCTGAACGACGAACGCGCGCACGAGGTATGCCGGGCGCTCGCTGCGCTCGGCGACTGCTGAAACGGCGTGGCGGTCTAAGGCGCGCTGACGCTCTGCGCGCCGCTTCCGGGAAGCAGGACCTCGGCGTGCTGGTCGAGCGTGATCACGTGGTTGATCAGCGTCGCCTCGGAGATCGCGCGTGGCGTCGGCGAGACGAAGCGGTAGACGATGAGGTCGTGGATGTCGAGGCTCGCCGCGAGGCGGAAGCCAGGGGCTGGCGGCACGGTGGCGTCATGGCGCAGGGGGAAGAAACCGATCTCATCGATCTCACGCACCGTGGTCGTGCTTCCCGCCGTCATGTTGTGAAGCGGGGGCAGGTAGTACTCAAGCGGGGCTGAGCCGAGCTCCTCGAGTGTGATCACGCGCGGCCCCGCGAGCTTCGTGCGGATCGCCGCGACGACACCGCGCCAGTCGCTTCGCTGCAGGCGGATATTGAAGTTCGCGTCGATCGTCACCGCGAGGAAAGCGAGCGCGATCACGGCTGCCAGCATCATGCCGGTGCGACCCGTACCGCGTGCCGCGACGCATACGGCGATCAGCGCGGTGAGCGGAACCATCGCCGCAACTACGTTGCGCGGTGCGAGGTAGTCGGCGCCGCCAAGGGCCATCGCGAGCGGGATCAACACACCGCAGGCGACGATGACGAGCGCCAGCAGCGCACCTCGACGCGCGCCCGGACGCAGGCCACGCCACAGCCCGAGCGCGATGCCGGCACCGATCAGCAGCGCAATCGCCAGCTCGATCGTGTGCCCGAGCGGCGCGCCAGAGTAGCCCGTCAGGTAGTACTGGGGAATCGACTGGATGCGGCTCGATAGCGCCCAGCGCGAGATCCACTGGGTGCCGTGGCCGCCCTGAGCGAGGATCAGCGGCACCAACGCGAGACCGACAACGGTCGGCACGGCGACCGCGGGGAGCGTTGCGCGACGGCGAGATCGGTCGCGCAACAGCCAGAGCGCCATCGGGATCAGCAGGAACGCCTCGAAGTAGAAGCTCAGCAGCGCGAGCGACGCGCTCAGCGCGAAGGCGACCAGCCGGCGCGGCGTGGCCTCACGGTCCGCGCGCAGGAAGCAGAGCATCGCGAGCGCCGAGAGCAGCACGTAGAGCGCGTAAGCCCGCGCCTCCTGCGAGTACCAGACGAACAGCGGGTTCACCGAGACCAGGCCCGCGCAGACGATCGCTGCGCGGCGGCTGCCCTTCGCGCCACCGGCGAGCTCGCGGCCGATCGCCCAGGCGACCGGCACCGTCAGCACTCCGGCAACGGCGGAGGGGAAGCGCAGGGCGATCATCCCGACGCCGAAGATCCGCGACCAGGCCCAGATCACGATGTACCAGAGAGGCGGCGTGTTCTCGGTCTTGACGACGCCATGGAGCGTCGCCACGAGGCTCGGATGGAGAACGTGAACCGGTGTGAAGGCCTCGTCGTACCAGAAGCTCTGCAGGTCGAGAGTCGAGAACCGGAGTACCGCAGCGAGCAGTGTCAGTGCGGCGAGCGGCCACCACGCTGGAAGCCGAGCGATGCCGCGCGGCGACTCGGCATCGCCCGGCTCGCGTGAGGCAAACCGGTCAATCTCAGCGACTCGGCTCACGGCGGCCATGTAACCACACACGCGCCAACGCTCCACGGAAGACCGTCACCCCCGCCAGTCGCGATGATGTGTGATCGTGGCCGGCGCCGAGGCGATCGAGACATTCGCGTGCTTCGGCGGCGACGTCACGGTGATCGTCATGGGCAGTGGGCCGGCGGGCTCGCCCGGCGAGGCTGTCGCGGCGGTCAAGCGCCGCATGCTCGAGTGGCACCAGCAGTTCTCGCGCTTCGAGCCCGACAGCGAGCTTTCGCGGCTCAACGCGGACCCACGCGAGACCGTGCCGGTCAGCCCGGTGATGGCCCGCTTCGTCGACGCGCTGTTCAGGGCGGCGGCGGAGACTGGCGGTCTCGTTGACGCGACGCTGGTTGGCGAGATCGAGGCTGCGGGCTACGCCGCGCACTTCGACGCCGAGCCCGTGCCGCTCGCGCGGGCGCTCGAGCTTGCGCCGAGGCGGGCAGCGGGCGGACCCAGCGAAGCAGCCAACTGGCGAGCGGTCAGCTTGGATCGGGCCGCGGGAGCAGTCACACGTCCGCCGGGGGTGAGCCTCGACAGCGGTGGGATCGCGAAGGGTCTCTTCTGCGACATCCTCGCGGGCATCCTCGACGGCCATCAGAGCTACGCAATCGATTGCGCCGGGGACGTGCGTCTCGGCGGACGCGCCGCGCTGCAGCGCCCGGTCCAGGTCGCGAGCCCCTTCGCGGACGCGATCCTTCATACCTTCTCGCTCAGCGGCGGCGCCGTCGCGACGAGCGGCGTTGGCAAGCGCAGCTGGCTCGACCACGATGGCCGGCCGGCCCACCACCTGCTCGATCCGGCAAGCGGTCGTCCCGCCTACACCGGCATCGTGCAAGCGAGCGCGGTCGCTCCGAACGGCGTTGAGGCGGAGTGGCGAGCGAAGGCAGCGCTCCTCAGCGGCCCGAGCGGCGCACACGCCTGGCTGGCGCACGGCGGGCTCGTCGTCTTTGACGACGCGAGCTTCGAGCTCTCACCCGTAGCGCGTTAGGCTTCTCGCTCGGTCAAAAGCGGCGGGTGGTCCGCCGCATCGGCAACAACGGGGTCTCGTATGCGTGTCGGGCTCGTCTTGGGCGGTGGCGGCGTCGTTGGTGCATCTTGGATGGTCGGCGCCCTGCAGGCGCTCGAGGAGGAGGTCGGCTTTCGCGCCGAGCACGCGTCGCGGGTGCTCGGAACCTCCGCCGGCGCTCTTGTCGGAGCGCTCGGCGCCGCCGGCGTCTCGCCGCAGGAGATGTCTCGCTACGCCTCTGGTACGGCGAGCAGCATCGTCGGCGACGCCGCCGGTCCCTACCGCGTATCGCTCTGGCCACCTCCGCTCGGGTTCGGCTCGGCGCGCATGGCCGCCGCGATGCTTCGCCAGCAGCGCGACCGCAGCCTCGGCGCGCTCGTGATGGGGCTGCTCCCGCGCGGCGCGATCAATACCGAGCCGATCCACCGGCTGGTCGAGCGCGTCGTTGGCGCGACCTGGCCAGTCAATCCCAGCCTCCGCGTCGTCGCCTGCGACTACCGCAGCGGCCAGCGCGTGACGTTCGGCTCGGCCTGGGCGCCGGATTCGAGCGTTGGTGCAGCGGTTGCCGCCTCGTGCGCGATTCCCGCATTTTTCCGACCGGTCCGGATTGGCGAGCACAGCTACATCGATGGCGGTATCCACTCGCATTCGAATCTCGACCTGATCGCGAGCGAGGAGCTCGACCTCGTGATCTGCCTCAGCCCGATGTCGTCTCGCGCGACGACGACCGCCGCGACGGTGCTCGAGCGGATCGCCGCGGCGCGTCGCCGCCGGGCGGCCGCTGCGCTCACGGCCGAGTCGCGCGTGCTCGAGGAGTGCGGGCTCGAGCTAGTCGTGCTCGAGCCCGAGATCGAGGACCTCGAGGCGATGGGCGCGAACCCGATGGCGCGCGATCGCTCGGAGCGAGTCATCGAGACCGCCAGACAGACCGCCGCACGGGCGCTACGGCGACTGTCGCTCCCCGCCGCGCTAAGTCCGGTGGCCGCTGGCTAGACCTCCCCGGGGCCGCTCTGTGCCCTTTACACTGCGCTGTCCGCGCGATGGCCAGCGCAGGCGCGCGTGGGGGACTGGTGTATCGGTAACACGGTGGTCTCCAAAACCGCAACGCCAGGTTCGATTCCTGGGTCCCCCGTTGGCAGCGCGGCAGGCGTTTTGTCGCATTTGCGGCTGATTCTCGCCCCGCCAGTGCTCACCGACCAGATCCGCCTGAAGGGGCTGGCGGACGCCAGGGGCGGTCGTTGCAGCGTTGTTGCAGCGGCGGCGGGAGCGGGCGTGACTCGCTCGCGCCGTGGCAGGGCCAGCCGCGTGATGCGAGCCGTAGAGCCGTGTCCGTCGCCGCGGTTGATCTGCCCGGGCGCATGGGAACACGAAGCATTGCCTTGGGCACGCTTGCGCGCGCACGACTCGCCATCGGGTGATCCGTTGTAGAGCCCGGCGGTGTCCGGCGTGTGGTCCGCAGCGGGCGATGGATCTGCGGGTCCGGTGGGGCAACGCCTCTATCGCGGATTCAAATCCGCGTTCACTGTTGAGGGGCGGATCCAAGGCGGACGTGAGAGGCGCCACGGGCGTGCTGTCGGTGACCCGTGGCCGGTCGGCGGTTTCGGGCCTGTTTACTGGGCGCCAAGTCGAAGCCGTGGGACTGGCTCAGCCCGCGGCCAGGGCCTGTTTACGCCGGTGGTCGGATTCCGAGGTTGCACGCTGTCTCCGCCTGCGCGAACGCCGGTGACCGCATGGCGGACGCGGACGGGAACACCAGGACCACTCCGCCCATGATGGTGATCACGCCGCGGGTCGGGGGGTTGGACGGCATACGAGAACCAGGGTCGGGGAAGTCGGAGATGCCGTGTCGACGCATGCACTGTGAGGTCTTCAGCATCGACGCGAGCGCCTGTGCGGAAGGGTGTGTCGCCGAGCCGCGGGCCGGGGGGCCGCCACCGGGCATGAGCTTGTGGCACGTCGCCTGCGCCGCCACGAACGCAGGCGAAGACGGATCTATGTGTACCGCGAACCCGTCATTGGCGCTCGGGTCCGGGAAGTTGGGCACGCCGTGCTCCCTCACGCACCCCGCGTACTTGAGCAGTTGGGCCATGAAGTCAGGGGATCCCGGGCTGACCGAGCCGGAACCGATCGAGCCGGAACCGGCTGCCGGGCTGGCCGCTCGACCTAAGTGCGCCACACTAGGGCCGCTCGAGCTGCCGCCACAACCTACGAGCAGCAAGACGACGGCAACCGCGATGACGGACGTGGCGATGAGTGTGCGGTGACGCATGCCGGACGGTCACTTCGGTCGGGCTGTCAATGACCTGATCAGTCGGGTTCAAGACAGAACGGCCGTAAGCGTACGCGATACCGGGTTACAGGCCGGTAACAGTGCGCGTCATGCCGCCTTTACCCGCAGGCGGTGTTGCCTCGCGCTAGCGGGCTGTGTCGCGGCGGAGTCTGTAGACGATGAAGCTCGGGAGGTCGGCGACCGCCTCGAGCTCTGGAAACTGAACGATCGCATCCTCGGTCGGCCGTGCCTCGACCACGCAGTCAACGACAAAGCCGGCGTCAGCGAACGACCGGACTGCGTGCCCCAGCGGCCGTCGCCAGAACTGCTGTGTCACTGTGACATCGGCCTTCGTCCACGTGTCACTGACGAGTTTCCGGTCGAAGTAGCCGCCGTGCTGTGTCGGCAGGGGAGGCGCGAACGGGTGGTCCAGCGAGATCACCGCTGCGCTGTTTGTTTGCGGATTGAAGACCTAAATCGCTACCGCATTCGGGCGGTCTCGCCTGCATCCGCCGCGAGGCGCACTACCTTTCCGGCGCAGCGATCGTTCTGCCCACGGATGGCGTCTCGCAATCATCGACCACTCGCTACCGCCGCGACGGCGCTCGTCATGGCGCTGCTTGCGACGGTCGCCGCCGCGGTGAGCTCGGCAGCCGCGCCGCAAAGCGGTGGGAGCCACGCAGCGTCCGCCGGATCGCTCGCCGCCGCCGCCCCGACCGGCGTAACGGGCACCTCCGGTTTCAACAGCGCCTCGATCAGCTTCACAGCCTCCGCGACGAGCACGCCGGCGGTGAAGAGCTACACCGTCACCGCATATCCCGGCCGCGAGCAGGGGTTCGGTGCGACCTCACCAGTCAGCGTCACCGGCCTCGAACCGGGCGCGGCCTACACGTTCTCGGTCACCGCGGCGAACGCGGCAGGGCGCGGCCCGGGATCGGCGCCGTCGGCTTCGATCACCCCACTGGCGCCCGCGGCCGGCGTCACCCCACCTGCGCTCAGCGGTCTCAAGGCCTCGCTTGTCTCGTTCTTCGCGGCAAGCGGCGGCGGCCCCGCAAGCCCTGGCTCCGGCACCGGTACCAACCTCACCTACACCGACAGCGCCGCCGCAACCAGCACGATCACCGTGTTGCAGGTCAGGGCTGGCTTCAAGCAGGCCGGCGGCTGCGTGATCGCGAGCCGCACTCCCGCGCGAAAGGCCTGCACTTGGCTCGTGCTGATCGGCGCGTTCACACACGTCGACCTTGCCGGTGCGAACAAGCTTCACTTCAGCGGGCGGCTCTCCGGCCATTCGCTCCACGCCGGCCTCTACCAGATCCGCATCACGCCGAGCCTGAACGGCGTCCCCGGCAACACCCTCAAGACCGCGGTCGACATCTTCTAGGCGGACTCGCCGCCGAACCGCTACGTTCCGCGCGAACCGCCATGAAGCCATCGAATCGCCGAGCCCGCAGTCGCGCACTCTTGTTCTCGCCTACGCGACGCGCTCTGGGCTCGAGCGGATGGACGGAGTGATGCCGGCGCCTGACCAGCGTCGCCGTCCGGGGCGCTGATCGTGGTCCTTTTGGGGCGTGGTCGGTGCGTGCGGACGCGCACCTCACGACGCAGGCGCACGAGCTACCGTGATTTGCGATGGAGCTGAGCAGACGCGCCCGGATCGGCCTGGCGCTCGTCGTGGCGCTGCTCGCCGCGCTCGCGTTGGGCAGCCTCGCGGCGCTCGTCGTCAACTCGAACGGCAGCACGCCCCCGTCCGCGAGCACGCTCGTCATCCCGCGCTGCCTCACCGCGCAGCTGCGGGTCACGCCGGGGACCAGCGAAGGTGCGCTCGGGCACATCGGGGTGGTTGTCCACTTCACAAACCGCTCGCGATCGACCTGCGAACTGCACGGCTACCCCGGCATGCAGATGCTCGACGCCGCCGGCAAGCCGATCCCGACCTCGGTCCAGCGTGGCATCGCCTACACGGTGCCGAAGGTCCCCGAGCGGGCCGTCAAGCTAACTCCCGGCGGCGAGGCGTCATTCGACCTCGGCTACAGCGATTCGACCGGCTACGGCGACGAGAAGTGCCCCACCTCGACGCGCGTTGAGATCACGCCGCCGAACGACTTCAAGCCGCTGACGATCGCGTGGCGGATCGAGCCCTACGGCGGCGACATCCCGCACCTGAAATGCGGCGAGATCACGGTCTCGCCCGTTTTCGCTCGCCGGCCCTAAGCGCTTCCTCCGCTCAGCCTGCCGGAGTTATCGACCTCCCACGCGCGGTTGACAGCGCGCACGAATCCAACCGGGCGCCGCCGGCTCCCGCGCCCGGACTTCGAAGATCCTTACCCCAGGGCGCATACTTGGAGCGGTGGGGGGCGAGGAAGAAGCGAGCGAGGCGGTGGCCGCCGGCTTGAAGTCGGATCCGCGCCCGCAAGCGCTGCGCCGTCTGCTGGCGGGCGGCACCGCAGGCAACAGCCTGCTGAGCACAGCCACGGGCGCGCTGTTGCTCGTCCTCTTGGCGGCGCTCGGCGTGACGATCGTCGCGGTCCACCCGCTGATCGACGAGCACCTGTTCCTCGGCATGCTGCTGATCGGTCCACTGGTCCTGAAGCTGGGGAGCGTCGGATATCGCTTCACGCTGCTTTACGCCGGCAACCCCCGCTACCGCGCACGCGGCGCGCCAGAGGCCGTGATGCGTGTGCTAGCGCCGCTGGTCGTGTTGAGCACGCTCAGCGTCGTCGCGAGCGGCGTCGTGCTGCTGCTCGCCGGGCCGAGCAGCCGCGGTCTCTGGAACCCGATCCACAAGTACAGCTTCATCGTCTGGCTGGCCGTCTGGTGGGGTCATGTGGTTGTTCACCTACCGGACCTGCCGAAGCTCTGGACGGCACGCCGAAGCAAGCGCGAGCGGCCCTGGGACGACCATGGCAGTGGTCGCGGCGGCCGCGCGCTGGCGCTTTCCGGCGCGCTCGTCCTCGGTGCCGTGCTCGCGATCGTCTCCGTCCCGCTGTTCGCAGCGTGGAGCCAGCAGCTGAAGTGAGCGCGCTCAGGCCGGGTCGGCCGCGTGCCGTGCGAGCACGGCGACGGCGGCGGCGACCGTAGCCAATAGCGAGATGGACGTCAACGCCGCGGGCAGGGTGGTGCGCTCCGCGAGGAAGCCGATGATCGGCGGTCCGGCGAGCAAGCCGCCGTAGCCGATAGTCGACGCTGCGGCGACCCCGCTCGGGCCCATCAGCGCGCCAGCCTGACCGACCGCCGCGGGAAACAGGTTTGCCAAGCCGAGCCCGACGACCATGAAGCCGAGGATTGCGATCGGCAGCACGGGTACCAGCGCCGCGACGAGCATCCCGACGGCCGCCGTCAACGCACCGCCGGTCAGCACGACCGTGCGCCCGGCGTGGCTGAGCAGCCATGTCCCCGACGAGCGACCGACCACCATCGCGGCTGAGAACGCCGCGTAGCCCGCCGCCGCGAGCCCGATGCTCGCGTGCAGATCGGCGTGCAGGTGCAGCGCCCCCCAGTCGGCGAGTGCTCCCTCGCCGTAGGCCGAGCAGAGCGCGATCACGCCGAACACGGCGACCAGCCGCCGCGGCCGGCCGGCCCAGCGCTCACGTGCCGCGTTGCCTTCCCGCTGCGGTGCCGGTACCTGTGGTGGAGCTGGCGCGAGCGGCCGACTGCGCAGCAGATAGGTCGACAGCACGCCAGTCACAGCGAGCCCGAACACGCCGACCGCCGTCAGGTGGGCCGACGCGCTGAGGACGCTTGCGATCACGCCCCCAACTACCGAGCCGGCGAGGCCACCGAAGCTGAACGCGGCGTGAAAGCTCGGCATCATCGGCCGGCCGGCGCGTCCGACGATGTCGACCGCGAGGCTGTTGATCGCGACGTTGAGGCCGCCGAAGCCCGCGCCGAACACGAGCAGGCTCGCGCCGAGGCTCGCGACGCTTGTCATCTGCGCCGGCAGCATCAGGGCAGCTGACATCAGCGTCGCGGAGAGCACAGTGATCACCCGGCTGCCGAAGCGCGAGCAGAGCTGCGCCGTCAGCATCATCGTCACGACGGCGCCGAGGGAGATGCCGAGCAGCGCCAGGCCGAGGCCGCCTGAGGAGGCGCCAACCTGCGCCTTGACCTGCGGCACGCAGACGACCCAGTTGCCAAACAGGAAGCCGTCGAGCGCGAAGAAGCCGGTGACGACGATCCGCAGTCGCGTCAGGTGCACTGCGCGAGGCCCGGTTTCAGGCGCTTGGCTCAGCGGCGCGGTAGTCAGCGAGCACGCGTTCGATGGCCGCGAACTCGTCCGCTCGTAAGGGTCCGTGTGCAAGCGCGCCGACGTTTTCCTCTACCTGGGCGGCGTTGCGGAAACCGGGAAGCGGTATTGCTCTGTCGTGGCGAGCCCAGATCCATGCGAGCGCGCCTTGCGCGAGCGTTCTGCCGCCGGCCGTGAGCGTCTCGCGTACGGCGTCGATTCGCTCGAGGAATCCAGCATCTGGATGACCGTCGCGAAACCAGCGCAGCCAGTCGGGCTGCCGGCCGCGGATGTCGTCTGCGGGAAGCGTGCTCGTCTTGGTGTAGCGCCCGCCCAACAAGCCCATCGCCAACGGCGATCGACACAGCGCGGCGAGGTCGTGACGATCGCATGCGGCGAGCATCTCGGGGTTGTCGTCCAGCACGTTGAGCTGGATCTGCATCACGGTGCAGTGCTTGGCATGCGCGAACTTCTCAGCCTGGTCGGGGTCGTCGGTGCTGGCCCCATACCACGCAATCAGACCCTCGGAGACGAAACCCTCGAGAGCCGCGATCAGCT
>Ga0224551_1000083_pt1 | contig 10767 bp, 17 predicted proteins | sample 714P32024metaG_FD_179899 | JGI IMG/M metagenome (GOLD analysis project Ga0224551, IMG submission 179899) | Peat soil microbial communities from Stordalen Mire, Sweden - 717 P3 20-24 | ecosystem: Environmental > Terrestrial > Soil > Wetlands > Peat | place: Sweden: Norrbotten County, Stordalen...
GAGGCTGTAGATTCGCGAATCCGACTGCATCAGGGTGCTCTCGGGTTTCCTGTCGACAAAGTTTCTTGCGGCGAGGGTTGCCAAATCAAAAGGACTGAAAAATCAGCGCTCGACGATGGTCGCTTCCGGCTTCGATTTCGCTAAACGAGACGCCGCGACTTTAGGCAAATTGCTTCTTTGCTTAAGAAGCGATTGAACTGGCGTCGATGATCGTAAGACTCTGCGACGCGGCCACACTCGCTCTGGCGGAACTCCCGTAGAGTCACGGAATCCAAAATGCACCGAAAACCTGCTTAACAGTCCCTCAGCACCGGGGCTGCGTATTTCATCATGATTTATATTTCTCGCCGGTGGGCCGCAGGCCATTGGTCTGCGGCCATTCTGCTGTAGCGCCAGGACCGATGCACCGGCCGTTTGCGCACTCGGTGCGGCTGTCCGCCCCCTAGGCGCTGCGGCCCACCTGGTCCACCGGCGCTATGTACGGCGCTTCCGGTTGAGTGCGCTCCTTCTTAGGACCAAGTCTCGGCGATTTCGTCAGCTTCTCTCCACTCGCCCTTGGTCGAGGCGGCGCGAAACCCAAGTTCGGCGGCCGTTGCAAGGCGCGGCCGGAGGTACTAGAATTCCGAGGATTTTATCGACTGTTAATGCTCTTGAACGCGACGCGAAGCGATTTCCTAAGGTAAGATTTTCCGCTGGGGATCTCTCATGTTTGATGCCGCTACCACCGCGCTTTTGCGCGCGGTCCTCGAAGAGGTCTGTGAGGACGTTTCCCGTCACGAGACGGGCGCCCGTACGCATGTCGCTTCGAAGATTCTGCAAGCCGCCACCAATGGAGACACGACGCCAGACCGGCTCAAAGAGGTCGGCCGCGAGGCCCTCTCAGGCGCACCAACCATGTGGCGATAGTCGCAAGAGGCCGGGGTGAATTTCCAGGTCACGGTCCTGAAGATCCTGGTGAGCTATCCCGGCGGCTTCGCGGGGATGGCCGACCTCAAGCGTGACATGGCGATTCTGGCAACCAGCGGCCCCGATTGGGCCGAGCGTACCAAACGCTTGGCTGCTCGCGTTCCGGATTTGGACATCTTTTCGCAAGGATTGATCGAGCGCATGAACGGCGGGTGGCGGATCACCGACAAGGGGCGGGCGGTATTGGACGTCATGGAAGCCCGTCATCCGGCTCCGCAGACCGCTCATGTCGATGCGTCCCATCCCGCAACATCCCCGCCGCCGTTTCCGATCATGGCGCGCCCGGGTAAGCGCACCCGTCGTCAGCGTCGGCAGGCCGCTCGCGAAAGGGCGCGGGCAAAAGCTTCCTGATCTGGCTCTTGCGCTGGATAGACCAATGGGATCGACCGATCTGATCGGCCAGCGCGTGCAAGGCCATTCTGTGAGGCGATCTCGAGGCGACACGACTTCCAGATGCGTGACGGCATCGGCGAGCGGCCTTTAGCGAGACCCGCCACGTCAAGTCGACCTGCTTCATCCAGGCGGGTGGACGGGCGGGCGTTCAGTAACATCACCCTCTTCGGGACCCCGCACCACGTGAAGACGAGGGCTCGGGATCGGGAATGGCCTCTCCGTTCTCGGGGCAGGCTCCGGTCGGATGCCTTTGACAGCGTATAGCTCCGCGAGCTCTAACAAACGCCGCTTGGTGAATGGGTCGACGCGCTCGGCGATGTCGCGCACGCGCTGCGCCAGCCCACGGTAGAACTCATGCTCCATGACGCTACCACCCACACAACAAGAAGTAGTGACAGTTGATTACAAGGCCGCGGTCGAGGTCAATATACGTGCGCCGGATGGGCACGATTTTCGCGGCGCACAAGTGTCGGGCTTCAGCGGGATCTTCGCGACGGGGAGCCTGCAAGGAAGCAGTGAGACGCTATGTCTACGGGCTTGAACCAAGGTCCTGCGGCCCCCGGATGCCGAGCGCGAGGTCAAGCAGGAACAGGCCTGCTCCGAACGTCGCCATGGCGGCGAACGACCCAGCTGCTAGCCCAGCTCCAACGACAGCCACGATGAAACCCGCCACCATCAATCGAGCCGCGATGCGCGACTACTTGATTGGGTCAATTGGCATGCCGCCTTCTTCCCGTTGTTCACAAAAGTCGACCGGAGCTCGCTCACTGCGAAGCTGCCATCCCTTGCACAAGCTCAGAGATCTGCTTTTTCAGTCTTCGGTCCTTGAGCTTCTGATAGGCCTCGAACATCTTGATCGCCGGCTTGTCGAGATCGGCGATGAGGAGTTCAGGCAACCGGTTGGACGAGGTCTTCGATTTCTCGCCAAGCAGGACCGAGGTTGAAACGCCGAAGATTGTCGCAAGCCGCAATAGCCGCGTTGGGCTAAACTGATTGACACCCCGTTCGTACTTCTGAATTTGCTGAAATGAGACGTCGAGCTCGTCGGCTAGAAATTGCTGGGTAAGCCCATTCTGAAGGCGCAAGCCGCGGATCCTAGCTCCGATAGCTGCGTCGATCATTTCCTCGTCTGCTTTTGTCATCGCCAATATGCCCCAAATGCGGTCGATATGAACCGAAACCAATGAACTTGATCACAATGCGACGAGCCCCCTGGACTCGATGCGCATCGCCTTTCTTCGCACAATTTCGATCAGCTCTTCTGCCATCAAGAGATGTTCTGAGGCGGTCCGAATCTGATCCGTCTCCGATTTTATCGCGTCGGCGCGGCGCAGTTGCAATGCTGCCACCTCGAGACAAAGAATAATATTGCCGATGTCATGCCGGGCATTCGTCGGCTGATGACGACGGTCGAGGAGCCCTTCCGTCTCGGCATCCCTCGAGGCGGTGTAAATCCTACCGGGAGGTGCCAGACCCAATTGGGGGAATTTTAGGACGTTCGGCATGTTCGTTTTGTCACCACAAGAGGACTGGACGCGCCGTTGAGAGAGCTGCAACACATGTTCTTGATAATGAAGGTCAACTGCAACATGAATTCACAAACGGAATTTTGGCTCCATGTTGCCTGAGCGCACCGTGTTGCCCGCCGATCACCTGTCGCTGTTACTCTCTTGCTGGATGCCTTTGGCATTGCGAGTAAGCTCAGCCTCGACCAGCAGCTCATGGACGAGAATGCGCGCAAGTCGTTCGGGAAGCATGCGATCAAGCGCGGCAGTCCGCTCCATCGTTCCGACGACCGCCACGAGCGTGCCTTCTGTGACGAGATACGCGCATTGGTGCGCTTTGCCGCCATAGACGTACTCGAAACGTACAATGTCGGCTTCGCTAAGCTTCATGATCGCCCTGCGAGGTGCGCTGTTGAAATGGCGCCGGCTCGACCGAGGAATCGGATCGCCAACGTGAGAACATGTTCATCGCTCTGCTCGCGAAAGTTTATCGGCATCATGCTATACGCTTCGACGTGTATTATACGTTAAAGCGTGTGGCGCGAGCGCGTCGCAAATGCATCATCCTGCCGGATGAAGCGGCGAACACCAGCGCACACCAAACGCTTGCTTGCCCGCAATCTGCGCCGTTTGCGGCAGCAGAGATCCTGGTCGCAGCACGATCTTGCCGATGAAGCGAACGTTCGGCAGGCGCTCGTCAGCGCCCTGGAGGTCGCGAAGGCAAATCCGACGCTTGATTCTCTCGACAAAATTGCCGTCGCCCTCAACGTGGGCGTCGCCGATTTGCTCCTTCCTTGAGATGTCGATCTCGGTCGAATTTCCCCCAAGATGGCCTGTCTGCGCCGCTCGGAATGATCGGCATTGCAAGGCAATTTGCTGGCCGGCACCAGGGCCACAGAGCGAAAGAGCCCCGAACCTGGGTGTCCGGGGCTCCGTGTCAGCGTCGTAGCTCCCTCCTTGGGCGGGAAGTTCGGCAATGACGCTCGAAGGCTGTGCCATCTGGGGCAGCGCGCATTGAGCTAGATCAAGAACCGGTAAGCTTTTCGCGAATAGCGCGACAAACGACCTATCCGGCGGCAGTCGTCGGGAAAGACCGTTGAGCCGCTTCGCCAGGCGTGGACCACTTCGCCCCAGGGAAAAGAAGCAGGTTCCGCGTCGGTTGGATTACGGGCAACCCAGCGGGATTGACGGTGCCTAGCCAGGAATCCGAAGTGCCGCGATCACTGGAAAGCGGTCGATTGGCTGCTCGCCGCAAGAACTTTCCTGGTTGAAGGAGCACGCCGCAGCGCTCCGAAACATTGCGACGGAAGCACCGCGACAGTATGACTTGATCAATGGAAGACGACATTCGCTGCGGTACAACCGCCTACATTCGAGAGATTCTCGATCTCCATCTGATGACGGGCCGCTATTCGACCGTTCTTGTCCAAGAACTTGCGGAGATATTCGAGCGCCGTTCCGGCAACGTGTTCGCGATCCTTGATGAGGTTGCCGCACTGGAGGGGGCGCCGGGTGCGCGCCCAAGTCTTACCAAGCCTCCCGCCATGTTTGTCCGGCCGCCGCTCACCGGGCTTTGGCACAAGCACTACAATCAGGCGTCATTCCTGCATCAAAACGTCTCGAATCACTGGCGAGCGAACGACTTTGCCGTGCATGCCGCAAGGACCATCGGTGAGGCGGCAATTCACGAAGACAAGCTCATCGGCGCGCTGATCCACGAATTTGTCATGGGTGGCTATCGTGAGCGCAGCGAGGCCCGCCGCCTGACGGGTCAGTGGATCGTGTATGCCCGGCAGGACGATGTGAATACGTACCTGACGCTGGGGACGCATGGCGACGATGCTGCGATTCGACAGAGAGTGCTCGGCTGCGCGACCGAGTTCCCGGAGCTCGGCCTGGACGAACGGCGCGTGCCCGCTCGGTAGTCGACTTGGGCGACGCACCAATATTGCCTCACCTTCGAAGAGACGGCCAATGAGCTTGGATTCCCTGACCGCCGCCATCGACCGCTTCTTCCGGTCGTACTTCAGCCACTGCGTAACGCCAGATGAGGATACCCTCCTCAATCTGCTGAATGCGCTGCATGGTCTGAACGACAAACTTCAAAAGGATGTTGGACGAAATCTGTTTGCGTCGACAATTTCATCGCACTCAAAGCCCTCAGAAATCTCTTTCATCACCACGTCGAGCTAATCCACGACATCAAGATCATCCCGGTTAGCGATCTTCCGCCAATGACCACCGATTTGCTGGTTATCTGTCTGGTGCCTGCGGACCTGATCGAGCAGGCAGCAACGGAGACCGATCGGAAGTATCGCGAACAGGTCCGATCGGCGTTCGCAGCCTTCAAGAGATATGGATCGATCGTCAACATTCAAGCCCTGCCTGTTCAACGTTGCAGTCGATGTTTTCGAGTTGGTTACCGAATTAGACGTCACACCATCTTCGGACGCATATATGGCTTTCGAACAGTCGTATCAGTTCGAGGAGGCCAACGGGCACGATCATCGGGTGAGCGGGAACAACCAGTCTTGATTCACTGACGTCTGTTCACGCAGTAGCATGTGTCGCTCTCATTCAAATACAACACCAATTCGCTTTTCTTTGCGCCAAACCACTCGACAACGTTGATGCGTTCGCGTTCCAGACAGGAGCAGATTGAACTCCGATGGAATGCCTAGTGGACTTGCCACGTCGAGCGCTGCGCCCGTGTCGGAGATGTTTCGTACGACGCAATCGATGGCGCCGCCATTGAACTCGATGATGCCGGACTTCAGCACACGCTGGCGCGGTGCTGCGCGCTGGTTGTCCAGAACCTGGAGCGACACTTCGGGCTGCGGCTTCTCGGACAGCCTTTGTTGGGCGAGCCTTTCGGCGTGCTGGGCCGCAGTCGCAATGTCCTGCTCCGTCAGTGTCGGTCTGATCCTGGCCCATGCAAGCTTGAACCGCACCTGACCGTCCCTGAAATCAATGGCGACTCCCCTGTCGCCGGGCGTGGGATTCTGACCATAGACATTGCATCCCCACCACCAGTGCCGAGTGTGCGGTTGCTTCAGGATTCTTCCGATCGAAAGTCCGCGCCAGACCACTTCATAGTCATCAACCTGGACCACGCCATCGACAACCATCGGGCGGAGCCCGATTGTCTCTGGATCCTCGGACATTCTGAGCAGGCCTCTGACGACGTGATTCCGATTGCGTATTGCAATGGCAAGGTCAGCGTCAAGTCAACGGAGACCGTCTAGCTCCGGGCATACCCGCACCTCCTCATCAAGAGCGGCGGGAATTAAACTTCCGACCGGCGACGGACCTTTCGAGCCCTGTCCATAAAGGCCAATACGTCCTTGTTGGCCCGCTCTGCCCGATCTCCATCGGTCAATCGCGGCGATGACCTCGAAGTCCGGCGATCGGTCGGGGCATCGATGACGTCCTGAGGCGGTGCCGCGCGTCTTTTTTGCCGCAACGGAGCGGCCGGACGGCGGGTTGCTTTCCCAGGCGACTTCGCACGCGATTGGATCGCTTCCGACCCAAAGCTTTGTTCCCGGCGCTGATTGTCCACGACCGGTTCCTTTTCAGTTCGCGCGCGCCAGACCGTGGACGACAATGTTCCGACGCTCAGGGGCAGTCCTCCTTTGCCGTTTACGCCGGCGGCGGTCAGCATGCCGACCATGTCATGCCAGCTCATGCCGCGGCGTTCGGCAGCATCGAACCACCACAGGTGGCTGGCGACGAGCCGCGACAGCCGTTTCCGTCCCCCGTTAGGCAGGTGGAAGTCCTCGGTCATCGCCTTCAGCCCCGCCTCAAGCTCCTTGTTACTCAGCATGTCGACTTCTCCGCATGTCAGGAAGGATCTAAGTAGCCGAAGGAGCTTCTGCAAGTCTCTGCAAACCTCTGCGTCAGTATGCGGAATAATGCAGATTGGGAGTGATCACACCTGTGCATCAGGTCGATGCTTGGCCCGGCATCGCAATTCGCTGGCCGGTGTCGTGAGTGGCGAGTTCCTCTCAGCACATTCCAGAGGTCGGGGTCGGCCTCTCCAGTAAACCGAGATTGCAGCCCGAGCGCGAATGCGCCGGAGATCAGCAGTTCGAACGCGATAGTAAGCAGACGGTGATTGAGCTGGTTGACAAGACGGAAGGAGGCTCAAGAAGTATTAAGGGCTATTATGGCGCTTTCGTCGTGTTTGGCTTTCGCACTCTGGCATTCCTGCTCCACAGCGCTTCTACAGCGTCATTCTCAATTCCGCAGCCTCGCTCCTGAAGCGGGTGATTGACAATTCCATTAATTCTTGAGTTCGCGGATCATGGTTGACGCTATGGGAATACAGGATGCAGGCGCCGCGGGGCACTCGCAGCATCTTGCAATCGATGCTTGATGCGCGATCGACCCCGACAGTGGTCTCGATCCGTTGCGGACTGACGCCGAGCTTCTCGCGCATCCATTCGTGGACGGATGTTCCATTAAAGTCCTCCATCAGCCCCTGCGCGTCAAGCCCGAAAAGCAGATGCCGGATCCAGCAAACGGGCTCGTCTTCCACGTACCGAACGGTGGTGATCTCGCCGGTCGCGTCCCTTTGCAGGACGCGGCGGCAGATCTGGAGTAAGGTGCGGGACGGAAGATCGGTAGCCGAAATCAATTCAGTCCTGGGAGTAACGCCTGCCGCGAGCGCCGACGCGGTGAAGCTCGTGTTGAAGGTGATACGGTGGTTGAGCCGCTTCTTTATCACGACGCTCCGGGCGCCCCAGGCCGTTGAAATCATGCCCGCCTTGTTCAGTGCTTCGATCGCCCGCCGGATCGTATTCCGGTGCACCTCGAACTCCAGCGCCAAAGCGCGCTCCGACGGCAGCCGGTCGCCCGATTTGTAGGAGGCGCGGATCCGTCCCTGAAGCTGCCGTGCGATGTGAAGATAGACACCGCGCTCTTCATGATCCGACCGTCGCCGGGCTTCCTGCGGTTCGCTCATGGTGACATCGCATCGAAGATGGTTGCTGTCGGGAATAGGGTGACTCTGTCACGCTGGCGTGGACCACTGCGCAGAACGATAATTTGTAAAGCCTGTGTCGCGAAACTGCAGCGAGCTTCGTGTTTGCTGCAGCAGTCTTTTCTGCATTCATGACAATCAACGCATCAATACAACTGGTCTAAGCCACCTGTCTAATCAAACAGTCAATCCATCCAGTGTTTTGCGTGCTCGAAGCGATTGTCACACTACAGACACACGAAATACACGGCCCTGTCACCGCGGAGAGCTATCAGAACGACGCGGTTGTAAACCAGTCCGAGGTGGACAACTGAGCGCTGGAGGGGATGTGGATTGGTGCGGTGCATTGATCGCATCGCCCGTCATCAGGAAAGAGCAGAGCATGCTGACGGATCGTCACATCGCCGAATATCACGCCAAAGGTTTCGTCGTGGCCGAAGGAATCTTTGCCGAGCAGGAGATCAGCGAGCTGCGCCGCGTCACGGACGAGTTGATCGTCGAAGCGTCAGCGCTGACAAGTCCCACGCCGACCTTCGAACTCGAACCTTCCCACACTCCGGAACAGCCTGCTGTCCGTCGAATCGAGATGCCGCACAGGCACTTCGACTTCTTCAGGGAGTTCGTGCGACATCCCGCCCTTATCGACAGCCTCCGGAAGCTGATCGGCCCTGACGTACGAGTGCACAACTCCAAGATCAACCTGAAGCCGGGCCGGATCGGTTCGCCCGTCGAGTGGCACCAGGATTGGTGCTTCTATCCGCACACCAACGACGCGTTCCTGACCGTGGGCGTGTTCCTGGATGAGATCACTAGCGCTAATGGACCTCTGCTGTGCTTGCCAGGGTCTCACCAAGGAAAGATCTACGATCACTACAACCCTGATACCGGGTACTTTTGCAGCGCGGTCGACCTGGATGCTGATCCCGTGAACGCCACAGGCGCCGAAGAGTGCATTGGTCCGGCAGGGGCGGTGTCGTTCCACCATGTCCGAACGCTGCATGCCTCGGGACCAAACATGTCTGCCCAGGCCCGCCGCTTGTTGTTGATTGGATATGCCGCTGCTGACGCATGGCCGCTGTTAGGCGTGAAGGACTGGGACCAGTACGAGGCAGACATCGTTTGCGGGCGGTCGACCAACAACCCGAGGATGGTCGCACTGCCGTGCCCAATGCCCTTTCCGATGCCGCCCGAGGAGCAAGAACGGTTCAGTCTGTTCGATAACCAGAAGCGGGCGCGGCGCTTGCTATATGAGCGTCCCGCCGAGGCGGACTAGAAGCTTAGTCCGCGGGCCCGGTGGGCACGACGGCGCATGTTTGACCTAGTAGCCCCGGCGATGCAACCGGACGGGTGTGAAAGTTCATGTCGCTGTTAGTTGCGAAGCCGGGTCTGTGCCGCGAATCAAGCCGATGACGGATTTTGTGAAAGCGGGTGAAACGATCCGCGAGTACTCGCCCTGCTTCAAGAAGCGCGGGGTGGATCAAAATAACTTGGTTCCTGGGGCAGTGTTCGTCGACGGCGCGCTGTGCGTCGAATTCGTGGGCAGGGACTGACCGAACATCGATCTACCGATCTTTAAGACTGTTATCGGTTTAGCAACGCGTGGAGACATCATGAGCATTAACAGACGTAAGTTCCTGGCGGCAACTACTGCAGGGGCTGCACCGGCTTTAGCTTTCCGCCAGCCATAGCACTAACCAAGAAGCTTCGTGATCTTGCACCGCATATGGGTTGAGAGTTCACGGCACCGAGTTCCGGTGGACCCGAGAAGTTACATCAGCATGCTAGTAGCGGGTTCACGTTTGATTATCTGACCCTATGTTTTTTGATTCATCGCGAATAAGCCGCGCGGCGCAAAACTTGTACTCGGGGGCACGCGTCAGCGTGTCGAGGTGGCGCGTCGTGAGGTCGTTCGCCGGCGCCTCGAAGAACGACATCGCCATCCATATCACACCCGATTGCAGCCGCTCGTCGCAAACCGCAGGCAACCGAACACTCCCGCGTCGAGTCAGAACCTCGACCCGCTCACGATCATTGAGATCCAATCGAGCGAAGTCCGCCGCGGATACATGCACCAACGACTCCGGTGACAGCGCATCCAATGTCTTGGCGCGCCGCGTCATCGACCCGGTGTGCCAGTGCTCGCGCACCCGCCCGGTGACCAATATCAGCGGGTATTGTTCGTCTGGAAGCTCGCCGGGCGACCCGTTCGTCAACGCGGCAATTCGCGCCTTGCCTCCGATGGCGGGAAAAACCGTCGCGAACAGGCTGCCGCCGTTCGATGGATCCGCTGACAGTGGATATTGAAGCTGGCGCTCCCGGGTGATCGTCGCCCAATCCATCCCCGCCAGGGCCGGCACCGCCCTGACCATTTCGTCGAACACGGCGCCGACATGGTCGAAATTCCAACGAGCACCCATTCTGGTTGCGATCTCGCAGGTAATCTCCCAGTCGGGACGAGCGGCGCCCGGCGGCGGGACCGCGGTCTCGACCAGCTGCACGAAACGATCCGTGTTCGTCACTGTTCCGCTGCGTTCGGCGAGCGCCGCCGCCGGCAGCACGACGTCGGCGAATGCCGCCGTCTCGGTTGGGAAGATGTCCTGCACGACGAGATGTTCCAGCGACGCCAGCGCCCGTCGCGTCATCGCGAGGTCGGGAGCGGCCATGGCGGGATTTCCGCCGCTGACGTACAGCCCTTTCATCTCCCCGGCGGCTGCAGCTTCAAGGATCTCGACGACCGTAAGACCACGCTCGCCGGGAATGTCCGTCTGCCATAGCCGTTCGAAGAACGCGCGTTCGCCGGCGTCGCTGATGTTGCGGTTGCCCGGCAGGCACATCGGGAGGAGCCCCACGTCGCACGACCCCTGCACGTTATTCTGGCCCCGCCACGGATGCATGCCGGCCCCCCGCCGTCCCACTTGCCCG
>Ga0224551_1000086_pt1 | contig 10670 bp, 10 predicted proteins | sample 714P32024metaG_FD_179899 | JGI IMG/M metagenome (GOLD analysis project Ga0224551, IMG submission 179899) | Peat soil microbial communities from Stordalen Mire, Sweden - 717 P3 20-24 | ecosystem: Environmental > Terrestrial > Soil > Wetlands > Peat | place: Sweden: Norrbotten County, Stordalen...
ACCCCGGCCGGCGCCAAGGAGCTCGCGGTCCTCAAGCGAGCTTGGTACCAGTACCTGTCGCTGAATCCGACCAAGCCCGACACAGCCCTGGCGGCCGACGTCGCCTTCGCCTTCGGTGACACCGGCATTCGCGAATTTCCCGTGGCGGAGAGCGGGCAGGAGGTCGTCGCCGAGAACGACAACAGCGCCGACGAGTACGCACAGCTCGCTGCTTACGCCTTTCTCGCCCACGAGAGCGATCGCGCGCACCTCGCCGAGGCCAAGGCCTTGGCGCTCGCGCCCAAGTCGCAGCGCAAGACGATCGAGAGCGAGCTGGCGCAGGTCGCAGCACAGGTGACGGGGGCCACGGGCTCGAGTGGCAGCACCGGTACCAGCGGCTGATCGCCGCTAGAATCGCCGTCCCGGCGCACCCCGCCGTCTCGCCCGGGCCGTTAGCTCAACTGGCAGAGCAGGGGCCTCTTAAGCCCAAGGTTGAAGGTTCGATTCCTTCACGGCCCACTAAAACTCCCTGGCACAGGGCACTTTTCGGGTTTGCGGTTGGCCCGTCTCGCCTGTGTTGACGCTCAGGGGCCAACAGCGAGGTCGTTCGCGTGGCCGGCTTCCAAGCCTGACCGCTGGGCGGTCGGGCGTCCGTTGGTGCGCAGCCAAAAGCTCTCAGCTTTTTCTCGCGTGATAAGATGCTTATCGGCAAGCACTTGATTTGGCGTTTGGGACGTGAGTGAGCGATGAGCGTGCTGTCTTCTGGTGATGCGGGTCCGCCGAGCGCTATCGAGGTGTTCGACGAGGAGGCGGCCGATCGCTTGCGCGCAGCGCTCGGCAAGCTCTCGCGTCGTCTGAGGACGACCGTCGCGCCGGCCGGCTTGACGCCCTCGCAGATCTCGGTGCTGTTCACCGTGGTGCGGCGCGGGCCGCTCGGCCTCGCGGATCTGGCGGAGGTCGAGGCGATGAACCCAACGATGGTCTCGCGCATTACGACCCAGCTCTGCGAGCTCGGGCTGATCCGCCGCGAGCTGCGATCAGACGATCGCCGGGCGGCGACTGTTGTTGCCACGGCGACGGGCCGGCGGCTGCGCCGGCGGGTGCACGTCGAGCGGGCGCGCGCGTTGAGCGAGTACGTGCAGGAGCTCGACGAAGCTCAGCGGGCGGTGCTGCTGGATGCGATCCCAGTGCTCGAGATCCTGGCCGAACGGGCCGGCGAGCGCGGCCGGTGAGCCCGCGGATACTCCAAGCCACCCGCGTCACCTTCCAGGCGCTGTCTGTCCCAAACTACCGTCGCTACATCTCCGGACAGGGGTTGTCGCTGACTGGAACCTGGATGCAGATGACGGCGCAGGCCTGGCTCGTGTTGACGCTGACGGGATCGAGCACCGATCTCGGCTTGATCGTGGCGCTCCAGACGCTGCCTGTGTTGCTGCTGGGCCCCTACGGCGGCGTGATTGCCGACCGGGTCGACAAGCGCCGCACGATGATCATTCTCCAGGCTGCGATGGGGACTCAGGCCCTCGTGCTCGGTCTGCTCACCGTCAGGCATCGTCACCGTCTGGGAGATCGGCGTGCTCGCGGCACTGCTCGGTGTCAACAACGCGTTCGAGAACCCGGCGCGCCAGTCGTTCATGAGCGAGATGGTGGGGTCGGAGAATCTTCGCAACGCGGTGACGCTCAACTCGGTGCTCGTGAATGTCGCGCGGACTGTCGGCGCGGCGGTCGCGGGCGTCTTGATTGCGACGGTTGGCGTCGGTGTGTGCTTTCTCGTCAATGCTGCAAGCTTCGTCGCGGTCGTGGCGTCGCTCGTGACGCTTGATCGCTCAGCCCTTCACCCGACCCCTCCGGCGGTACGAGCGGCTGGTCAGCTACGTGAGGGGCTGCGGTACATCGCGCGCACCCCGGAGCTCGTCATCCCGCTTTCGATGATGGCGCTCGTCGGTTGCCTTGCGTACGAGTTTCAGGTGTCGCTGCCGGTGATGGCTCGCAGCGGTCTACACGCCGGCGCAGCAGGCTTCGGGTTCATGACCTCGGCGATGGGGATCGGGGCAGTCCTCGGCGGCCTGCTCGTCGCCTGGCGCGGTACCACGGGTGTGCGCCCGCTCGTGATGTCGGCCGCCGGGTTCGGTCTGGCCTTGTCGTTCGCGGCGCTTGCCCCGAGCCTGGGTGTCGAGCTCGTGGCGCTGGCGCTGGTCGGTTGGGCGAGCATCTCGTTCATGTCGACCGGCAACGCCACCCTCCAGCTCACCGCGGAGCCGGCGATGCGTGGCCGTGTGATGTCGCTTTGGTTCGTCGCCTTCCAGGGCTCGACGCCGATCGGCGGACCGATCATCGGCTGGCTGATGGCGGAGGCGGGCGCGCGCGCCGGACTCGGTGTCGGCGCCATTACCTGCGTGCTCGTCGCGCTGCTCGGGTTGCTGGCCCTGCGCCTGCGGCGCGAGGGCTTGGCGAACCCGCTTGGAGCTCCGGCCGTAGCGAAATCCACCAAACTGGTGTAAATCGGCCGGCCTCAACAACGCCCAGATCGCAAAGCGCCTGACTGTCAGCGCGGCGACCGTCAAGACACACGTCAGTCGGACGATGGGCAAGCTCGGAGCCCACGATCGTGCCCAACTCGTCGTCCTGGCGTACGAGACCGGACTCGTCGGGCCGGGTGGCCACTGAGCAGCTGCGCTGGCAGGTGACGCGCTAACCTCGGTTGGCACCGCGGCGCTCCGCCGGAGAGCTGCACGCACGAACAGACAATCCCGCTCGCTGATCTGACAGCGTCGAGAGTCGAAGGAGACGGGCATGCTGGGAGACAAGCAGGAGCACCTTGAGGGCAAGGGCACGGATCAGGGTGCCCTCCAGTCGCACATCGAGGAGTACCTGAAGAACGACGGCTTTAAGGTGCACACTTCGGCGCCGAGCGACCAGGGTTCCGTGATCCAGGCCAAGAAGGGCGGCTTCCTGGCGGGCGTCATCGACGCCGACAGGGCGTTGACCATCACGATCACGGGCAGCCCGGACGACTTCACGGTCCGCGTCGGCGTCGGCAAGTGGCTCAAGGATCTCGAGGTGGCGGCAATCGAGACGCTCATTCTCGGCGAACTCTTTCTCGTCATCGATGTGGCCGAGTCCGCATGGAACCTCGAGATCGAGGCGAAGCTCGTCAAGGACATCAAGTCGTTCGTCGGCTGAGCCACCTGGCCGCTCGCCGCCGAGGCCGCGGCCTCCGGCTCGGAAGCTGGTGACGCCGCCTAGGCAAAACTCGTGGGAGCGGTGCTGATCCGGGTCGGATCGAAGTCCTCGAGCAGCTCGGCGGCGCGCAAGGACGCGCCGCTCGGCGCCAGGCCGCTGGTCGCCGCCAGCCAGCCCACGACCTCCTCCACCAGCTGGCCGCCGGCGAGACGCTCAGCGAGCGTCACCGCGCCATGACGTTTTGCCAGGCGCTTGCCGTCCGGCCCGAGGACCAGTGGCACGTGGGCGTAGCGCGGGACCGGCAGCTCCAGCAGCTGCGCGAGTAGGACCTGGCGCGGGGTCGTCTCCAGCAGGTCGTCGCCGCGCACCACCTGGCGAATGCCCTGATCGGCGTCGTCCACCACCACCGCGAGGTTGTATGCCGGCAGGTCGTCACCGCGCCAGAGTACGAAGTCGTCGACCACTGCCGAGCGCTCGCCGCGCAGCAGGTCGCGGAACGTTGCGCTCCGGCCGGCGCCGTCGAGGCGCCAGGCGACCGGCCGCCCGCTGCGCTCGCGCTCGGCGCGCTCCCTCCGCGACAATCGTTGACAGGTGCCGGGGTAGACGCCGGGCGGGGCGTCGGCGTGCGGCGCTGAGCTCGAGTTGCGCACGTCGGCGCGTGTGCACCAGCACGGGTACGCGTGGCCGCCGGCGCGCAGCTCCGCCAGCGCGTTGCGATGGCGTTCGCGGCGCAGACTCTGGCGGAGCGGTTCGCCATCCCAGTCGAGTCCCAGCGTGCGGAGGTCAGCGAGCGCCGTCCGTTCGTGCTCGACGTGCGAGCGCTGCGGGTCGAGATCCTCGATCCGCAGGTGAAACCCGCTCTGTTGCGAGCGCGCAAAGAGCCAGGCGAGCAGCGCGGTGCGCAGGTTTCCGAGGTGGAGCGTTCCGCTCGGGCTGGGGGCGTAGCGCCCATCGACTTGGCTCACTCAGCGGAGCATGGCACGCGCAAAACTCGACACCGCTACAGTCGCTCGCGATGCGGGGCGGCGGGCGAGAGCAGCGGGGTCTGCGGGGCGGGCGTGTCGCAGCTTGATCCGGAAGGCCTGCCTGCGCATGTCGATCGCCTCTTTCGGGCCGCGTGGGCACTTTGCGGCTCACGCGTCGATGCCGAGGATCTCGTTCAGGAGACGTTCGCGCGCGTCCTCTCCGGACCCCGCGTGTTGCGCGGCCGCGACGAGCTCGCTTACCTGCTCGCCGCGTTGCGCAACACCTACGTCAGCGACCGCCGCCGCGCTGCGCGCCGGCCGGCGTTGATCGCCAAACCGATCGAGGACCTGCCGCTCGTGACCACAGATGCCGCTCTCGTCCCCGAGCCGGCCTTCGAGGCAAGCGAGGTCCTTGCAGCGATCGCGCAACTGCCCGAGGACTTCCGCCTAGCACTGATCGCGGTCGACGTCGTCGGGCTGAGCTATGCCGAGGCCGCGCGAGCGCTCGGCACGCGTGAGGCTACGATCACGACGCGTATCTACCGAGCGCGCCAGCAGGTTTCGCGCCGGCTGGAACCGGATCGGGTAGGCAAGAGCGATGGCTGAGCGAGAATCATGCGGGAAGGAACCGGCGCCGGACGGCGTCTAGGGAGTTGATGAACCTGCGCCATCGCCACTCAGGCCACTCTGCCGAAGCTGCGCTCGCCCGGCTCGCCGACGGCAGTATCGCCGAGAACGAGCGCTCCGAGCTGGAGCGCGCGGTCGCCGCGTCGCCTGAGCTCGCGGCAAAGCTCGCCGAGCAGCGTCGCGCGGTCGCGATCGTGGCGGCGGTCGACATCGAGGCACCCGCGCGTCTACTCGAGCATCTGCGCAGCCCACAGCCGGCTCGTCGCCCGCGGAGTCGTTGGGCGACGCGACGCGGCCTGATCGCGGTTGCTGCCGCGCTTCTGATCTTCGCGCTGCTCGGCGCCCGCGATCATGGTCTCGACGTACGCGGCGAGGCGCATCTCGCGCTCGCGCGCGCAACGCTCGCGCCGCCGCGGCAAAGCGCGAGCGACCATGCCGTGCTCACGGCCGCGGTCGGCGGAGTTGCCTTCCCCGACTGGCGGGGGCGTGGCTGGCTCGCGATCGGCGCACGGTCCGACGCGATCGGCGGCCACTCGGTCGAGACCGTCTTCTATGACTCGTCGGGGTACGGGCGCGTCGGATACTCGATCGTCGCCGGTTCTCCGCTCGCGATCGGCAGCGCTCAGAGCGTGCGCCACTACGCCGGCGTGAGCTACGCCGTTCTCAAATTCGATGGCGCCACCGTCGTGACCTGGGATCGTGATGGCCACACCTGCGTGCTCGCCTCCCGGCGAGCCCCGGCCGCGGCGCTGCTGGGCCTCGCCGGCTGGGCGTAGAGCGGCACTATCGGATACGGTCCGCGCGATGCCGAGCGGGCTAGCGTGCATCGACGGGGTCCTCATGCAACTCGCCGACGCGCGGATTCCGGTCAACGATCCCGGCCTGCTGCGCGGCGACGGCGTCTTCGAGGCGATCCGCCTGTGCGGCGGCAGGCCGTTTGAGCTCGAGCGCCACCTCGAGCGGATGCGGCGCTCTGCCGCGGGCCTTCGCCTCCCGCTCGATATCGACGCCGTGCGCAGCGATATCGAGAGCATGCTCGCCGCGCGCGCTGACGGCGACGACGTTCTTCGTGTGCTCGCCACCCGAGGCGGGCGACGGATAGCGATTTTCGAGGCGCTGCCGGGGCAGCACGAGAGCTACTCGCTCGGTTCCGTCACCTACGCGCCCGTGCGCGTGCTCGACCAGATCAAGTCGCTCTCCTACGCGGGCAACATGCTCGCGTCGCGGCTGGCGCAGGAGCGCGGGTTCGACGACGCGTTGCTCGTCAGCCCGCACGGCCGCGTGCTGGAGTGCCCGACGGCTTCGTTCTTCGCTGTCGCGGGCGGCGTCATCCGGACACCGCCGCTGAGCGACCACGTGCTGGATTCGATCACTCGCCAGATCCTGCTGGAGGTCGCCGACGTGCGCGAGGAGCCCATCACGGCGGATGATCTCGCGGGGCTCGAGGAAGCGTTCGTCGCGTCGTCGATCCGCGATGTGCTCGCGGTGAGTCGCATCGACGAGCATCAGCTGGACGCGCCCGGCCCGCTCACGCGCGAGGCGGCGGGGCGCTTTCGCGAGCGCACTGCGGACGATCCCGACCGCTGATGCGCGTCGCGACGATCGTCGGCAACAGGCCGCAGTTCATCAAGGTGGCGGCCGTGTCGGGACCGCTTCGCGAGCGTCACGAGGAGATCCTCATCCATACGGGGCAGCACCACGACCCGGAGCTGTCTGCGGTCTTCTTCGAGCAGCTTGCCCTCCCGCCGCCGGATCATCGCCTCGGCGTCGCGGGCGCCGGCAACGCGTCCCAGCTTGCGCGGATGCTGGCCAAGCTCGCCCCGCTGCTCGACCGGCTCGAGCCTGATGCCGTGCTGGTCTACGGCGACACCAACTCGACGCTGGCCGGTGCGCTCGCCGCAGCCGACCGCGACACCCCGCTGGTTCATGTCGAGGCCGGCATGCGCTCGTTCGACCGCACGATGCCCGAGGAGCGAAACCGCGTCCTCACCGACCAGCTCTCGAGGCTTCTGCTCTGCGCGAGTCCCGCCGCGGTCGAGCATCTGCGCGCCGAGGGCGTGCCCGGCGAAGCGGTCGTGGTCGGTGACGTGATGGTCGACGTTGCACTCGCCGCGCGCACGCGAGCGCTGGCCGACACGTCGGTTCTCGAGCGCCTCGACCTGACGCCAGGCGGCTACCTTCTCGTCACCGCGCACCGCGCCGTGAACGTCGATGACGAAGACCACCTCGAGGCGCTCGTCACCCTCCTCGAGAGCCTGCCGGATCCCGTCGTGCTTCCGCTGCACCCGCGGACCCGCGCGCGCCTTGGCGCCCACGGCCTGGACGAGCGGGCGGGCCTGGCCGTTCAGATCACGCCGCCGCTTGGCTATCTCGAGTTCGCATCACTCCTGCACCACGCAAAAACGGTCCTGACCGACTCCGGCGGCGTTCAGAAGGAGGCCTACCTCGCCGAGGTCCCCTGCATCACCCTCCGTGACACGACCGAGTGGACCGAGACCGTCGAAGCCGGCTGGAACACGCTCGTCGGTCTCGACGCCAGCGCGGCGCTCGTCGCGCTGGCCAAACCCAGGCCGTTGATGCGCCCAGAGCTCTACGGCGACGGCAAGGCCGGCGAGCGCGTGGCCGCAGCGATCGCCGAGCTCAGCCGGACCTAGAGGAGGACCGCACGACGAAGCCATGCGGTCGAGCCCTCAGGAGGACGCGAGCGAAGCTGCGCGTCCGACGAGCGTGTCCGCTCCCGCTGGCGTCCAGATCGTCTGCTCGCGTCCTGGACCAACTCCGATCAGTGCGACCGGCACACCGATGAAGTCGGCGATGTAGGAGAGGTAATCGCGGGCGGCCTGCGGGAGATCCTCCTCGCTGCGGCACTCCCCGATCTCCTCGCTCCAGGGCTCGAGCTCGGTGTACTCCCCGGTCGCGTGGTGGAGGACCGACTGGTGATAGGGGAAATCCTCGAAGACGGCCCCCTCGGCACCGAGGTAGCGCGTGCAGACCATCAGTTGGTCGAGGCCGGTGAGGACGTCGAGCTTTGTGATCGCGAGTGCCGACAGTGTGTTGAGCCGCGCCGCGTAGCGCAGCGCCACGAGGTCGAGCCAGCCGGTCCGCCGCGGCCTTCCCGTCGTCGTGCCGTACTCGCCGCCGGTCTCGCGGATGCGCTCGCCAACCTCGTCGGTCAGCTCGGTCGGGAACGGCCCGGCGCCGACGCGCGTCGCGTAGGCCTTGCAGACGCCCCAGATCTCATCGATGTCGCGCGGTCCGACCCCGGCGCCGACGCACGCGGCTCCGGCGATCGGGTTCGAGGACGTGACGAAGGGATAGGTACCGTGGTCGATGTCGAGCATCGCGCCCTGGGCGCCTTCGAAGAGCACGAGGCGGTCCTGCTCGAGCGAGTCCCAGACTAGCCGCGAGGTGTCAGCTATGTACTCGGATAACTGGCGGCCGTAGCTCACGTACTGCTCGGTCATCGCGTGCAGGTCGAGCGAGGGATCGAGCGCATAGGGGCGTAGCGCGAGCCGGTTGGGCTCGAGCGCCGCGGTGATCTTCTTCTTCAGGATCTTCTCGTCGAGCAGGTCCTGGATGCGGATACCGAGGCGCGCCGCCTTGTCCGAATAGGCGGGCCCGATGCCACGGCGCGTGGTCCCGATCTGGAGCTTGCCAAGGCGCGCTTCGCCAGCCTGGTCGAGCAGCAGGTGGTAGGGCATGATCACGTGCGCGTTGGCTGAGACCTTGAGGCCGCTCACGTCGACGCGGCGCGCACGCAGCGCATGGATCTCGCCGATCAGCACCTTCGGGTCGATCACCACGCCGTTGCCGATGATGCAGCGCTTGCCGGCATAGAGGATGCCCGACGGGATCAGGTGGAACTTCCACTCGACGCCCTCGCGCACGATCGTGTGCCCGGCGTTGTTGCCGCCCTGGAAGCGCACGACCGCATCGGCCCGCTCGGCGAGCAGGTCGGTGATCTTCCCCTTGCCTTCATCGCCCCACTGGGCGCCGACGATCACGATTCCGGGCATGAGGACTGGAGTGTAGGCAGGGGCAGGGTCGGGCGCGGGGGAGCGCTCAGCCCGCGGGCGTGAAGTCGACCCGCCGCGCGTCGGTGCCGTAGAAGGGCAGACGCATGCAGCTGCCCTCGAGCCGCGAGACGATCCGCTCGCCGAGCTGCTCGGAAAGCTTATCGTCGTCGAGGTTCGAGGTGATCAGCGTCGAGCGCTCGTCCTGGTAGCGAGCGTTGACGATCGAATAGAGCTGCTCGAGCACCCACTCGGTGCGGTGCTCCGCGCCGAGGTCGTCGATATGCAGCAGGTCGACGGCGGTCAGCTGGTCGAGAAGCTCGACGACGCCCCCGACACCGTTGTCGATCGAATCGCGCAGCATGCCGAGCAGCCGCGGGCAGGAGTAGATCGCAACCGAGCGCCCGGCGTCGATCGCGGCCCGCGAGACGATCATCGCGAGCGCCGTCTTGCCGGTGCCGAAGCCGCCGGTCAGCCAGAGGCCGCGGCCGGCGTCGAGGTTCGCGTCGATCTCGCGCACGAACGCACGCAGCTCGCGCACCTGTGTCGGGAAGCGACGTTCCATGTCGATCACGTCGCTGTGCTCGAAGGAGATCGCCCGGTAGCGCGCCGGAATCCGCGCCTCGAGCGAGCTGGCCCGTGCCTGGGCGATCCGCGCCGCCCGGCAGCGGCAGTCGCGTGCCGTCACCGTGGCGTCATCGAAGACGAAGCCGCTACCGTCGCAAAGGTCGAACTGGCAGCGCAGGACCGGCGCGGAGTCGGGCTTGGAGCTCACCGTTCCAGATTAGACGGGCGGGCGGGCGGCTCGGTCACCAACCAGCGAGTTTGCGCGCGATCGCCGCCGCAGCAATCGCCCGTGCAGTGAAGTTCGCGCCTGCGCCAACCGACGACGCCCTGAAACCCCGACGACGCCAACGCAACGCGCGGTCGGAGCACGCCCCGCTCCGACCCGGCACGCAATCCCAGGCTCTGCCCCGGATCAGTCCCGCGAATAACTCATGAACCGCGGATACTCCGGCAGGAACGTCAGCGTCACCGTGCCGAGCGCGCCGTTGCGGTGCTTGGCGATGATCAGGTCAGCTTCGCCCGGACGCTCTGAGTTGGTCGGGTTGTAGTAGTCGTCGCGGTAGATGAAGATCACCAGGTCGGCGTCCTGCTCGACGGCGCCGGACTCGCGCAGGTCGGACAGCAGCGGCCGCTTGTCGGTGCGCGCCTCGACGCCGCGATTGAGCTGCGAGAGCGCGATCACGGGTACCCCGAGCTCACCGGCGAGCAGCTTGAGGCCACGTGACATCTGCCCGATCACCTCCGCGCGGTTCTCGCTGCGCGATTCGGAGCGCAGCAGCTGCAAATAGTCGACGATGACGAGGCCGATGCCGTCCGGATGCTGGGCGTGCAATCGGCGCGTCTTCGCCCGGATCTCCAGCAGCCCGATGTCGCTGGAGTCGTCGACCCACAGCGGCGCGCCGGCGAGCCGCGAGCTCGCCTTGACGATCTTCGGCCAGCGCTCTTCGCTGACGCGGCCCTTGCGCAGCTCGTCGCCCTTGACCCCGGCCTGCGAGGCGATGAAGCGTTGTGCAAGCTCGGCCTCGGACATCTCGAGCGAGAAGAGCGCGACCGGCTTGCCGAAGTGGATCGCGGCGTTCTCGGCGATGTTGGTGACCAGCGAGCTCTTGCCCATCGAGGGCCGCGCAGCGATCACAACCAGGTTGCCGGGCTGGAAGCCACCGGTGATGTTGTCGAGGTCGGTGAAGCCGCTCGGCGTTCCCGTCAGCGCGGTGCCGGCGCGCGAGAGCTCGTGCAGCTTGTCGAGCTCGTAATGGAGCACTGCCTCGATCGTGCGGAAGTCCTGCTTGGTCTCACCGTGCGCCACCTCGAGCACAGCGCGTTCGGCGTGCTCGAT
>Ga0224551_1000087_pt1 | contig 10666 bp, 8 predicted proteins | sample 714P32024metaG_FD_179899 | JGI IMG/M metagenome (GOLD analysis project Ga0224551, IMG submission 179899) | Peat soil microbial communities from Stordalen Mire, Sweden - 717 P3 20-24 | ecosystem: Environmental > Terrestrial > Soil > Wetlands > Peat | place: Sweden: Norrbotten County, Stordalen...
AGCATGACCGCAGCGGCCACCGAAGCGCTGCAAGCAACTGAAGCCACCAGAGTCGGAGACCCCTTTACCGAAGGCACCCTGATTGGCCCACTGTCCAGTAAGGCCCAGTTTGAGAAGGTGCTGCGCTTGATCAACACGGGTATCGAAGAGGGCGCAACGCTGGTTAGCGGAGGGCTTGGGCGTCCGGATGGCCTCACCAAGGGTTATTTCGTGAAGCCCACTGTATTCAGCCACGTTCGCAACGATATGACCATTGCGCGCGAGGAGATCTTCGGGCCCGTTCTTTGCATCATTCCTTATGACGACGAAGAGGACGCCATTCGCATTGCCAACGACACGCCCTACGGCCTTTCGGGTTATGTGTCGTCGGGAGATCTCGAGCGCGCCCGTCGGGTCGCAAAGCGAATTCGGTCCGGAAATGTGCACATCAACGGAGCGCGGTTGATTTTGCCGGTTGTTTTGGGGGCTACAAACAGTCGGGCAACGGCCGCGAATGGAGCGTCGCAGGCCTCGAGGAATTCCTGGAACTTAAGGCCGTCTTTGGCTATTCGCCCGTTAGCAAGTAAGGCGCCCGCCTCTCACTTACCTTAACTTCCAATGCCAGGCAGTCTGTCGCGACAATTGGGTGAATCTACCTTTCGGTAGTGGGCTACTTTCTCCAGAGTAGCCCCATTGCCTAACATTTCTGGCCCTTAGGAACATTTCAAACTGGGCTGTAGAATATCGACGGTGCGTTTGAGCATGAGTATCGGGGATAAAAACGGCGAGATTGCGGAGGGTGATACCAATCACTCGGCAATTCAGCTTGCCCTCACCGCGAATGACACCGAAAGCCAGCTCGCTGCTATTTGGCAAAAACTCCTAGGCATCGAGTCCATCGATTTTGACCAGAACTTCTTCGATCTAGGCGGAGACTCATCCCTGGCGGTACGGATGTTCGTCGAAATCGAAAAGATATTTGAAGTTAATTTGCCCTTGGCGACGCTTTACGAAACCCCAACCATTGAAGAGCTTGCCCGGGTTGTTCGCGGCGAGGTAACACCATCCGGCTGGTCGCCGCTCGTTGCTATTCAGCCACAAGGTTCGCGCCCTTCTCTATTTTGTTTCCATGGAGCCGGAGGAAACGTGCTGATCTATCGCGACCTTTCGAGGCATCTAGGATTGGATCAACCGTTCTACGGCTTACAGGCCCAGGGATTGGACGGCAATCTCCCGCTGCTCACCACGATCGAAGATATGGGTGCCCTGTATGTGAAAGAAATAAGAAGAGTCCAGCCGCACGGCCCGTATTTTCTGGCGGGCTACTGCGGTGGAGGCGCGATTGCATACGAGGTGGCCCAGCAATTCCAAGGCGATGGAGAGCGAGTCGCTCTGCTCGCTTTGTTCGATACCATCAACTGGTCCAAGATTCCCATTACGCTCTGGAGCAAGGGGACTTATGCTTGCCAGCGTCTAATGTTCCATGCGGCGATACTGCTGAGCCTCGATCCTGGAGGCGCATCCAAGTTCCTCCGGGAAAAGATAGAGACACTGCGTAGGCGAATTCCGGTGTGGCAGGGAATACTGCTGGGCAAGTTCAGCAGGGCACCCAACAAAGCTGTCTCAACGTCGTTGGTACTGGGACGGATTTGGCGAACGAACGATCAGGCGTGTTGGCATTATTTCCCAAAACCCTACCCGGGCTCGATCACAGACTTTCGACCCACGAAGCAGTATCGGATATTCAACAGGCCAGACCTGAAGTGGGATCGGCTGGCGCAAGGTGGCCAGGAAGTCATCGTTTTGCCCGTCTATCCGGCCGCTATGCTGCACGAGCCATTCGTCAAGCATCTGGCCGCCGCCCTAACGAAGTGCATAGACCGAGCAATGGAGAGCGAAATTCAACGCGGCGTATCCTCTTCATAATTCACTGGGTTCTCCGACGGATCTCGCGGAGCGACTCAAAGGAGACGGTTGTCGTTGACTCCACAAATTGAGGTGGGGTACCGTAATGGTTCCGTAGAACTTTCCGTGCAGCCGCACGAAGCTTCATCATTCCTCCCCTTTTTCCCGGGGCACGGTCCGCACCCTAACGAAGCATTTGTGCCGCATGCTTGGAAAGCGAGGAGTCAAGTGGCAATCGGAAAGGGCTGGTCGAAGACCTGGACATTTTTCGACGAAGAATGGCAGGAGGGCAATATCGGAATCATGGGTCCGCGCACTCACGCTGCCTGGCTTTGCTCGGTGGTGTTTGACGGCGCTAGAGCGTTCGAGGGTGTCACCCCCGATCTTGATCTCCACTGCGCTCGGGTCAATGATTCTGCCAGGAAGCTCTTCCTGAAGCCCGCAGTCTCAACCGAGACCTGGATACAGCTCGCACGCGAAGGGATCAGCCGATTTGAGAAGGACGCCGCGCTGTATATTCGGCCGATGTATTGGGCGGAGAAGGAAGGACCTTGGGTCCAGAACCATGATCCCGAGTCGACGCAATCATGCCTCTGCATATACGAAGCTCCGATGCGCACGCCAAAAGGCTTCTCGGTCACGCTATCTCCCTTCCGGCGTCCAACGCTTGAGAGCATGCCGGTCGATGCCAAGGCTGGCTGTCTTTATCCGAATAATTCCCGTTCGCTGTTTGAGGCGCAGGCTCGGGGCTACGACAATGCGATTGTTTGCGACATGCTAGGCAATGTAGCCGAGCTTGCCACTTCCAACATCTTCATGGCGAAGGATGGCGTTGTCTTTACGCCCGTGGCTAACGGGACATTTCTAGCCGGCATCACGCGGCAACGAGTAATCGCGCTGCTATGCAAAAACGGCATAACAGTGGTCGAGAAGACTCTCACGTATTCAGACTTTGAAACCGCAGATGAGATTTTCGCGACCGGCAACTATTCCAAAGTCGTGCCGGTAACCCGGATCGGCAATCGTATACTCCCATTCGGCCCTATCTATACCAAGGCTCGAGAACTCTATTGGGCTTTCGCACACTCATGATCGGCGGACCATCAACGCGACGTTTCGAGCAACCTCTCGACTCCAATCAGATCCCTGATTTAGAGCGTCGAGGTGTTGCGTAAAGCCGATGCCCACCTCCGCAACGGTCGAGGCGTTAACTCCCATCTGGCAGCGCGTGCTGCAGCTCTCATCTGTAGGCGCCGACGACAACTTCTTCGATCTCGGCGGCGATTCGGCTCTCGCTCTCCAGCTATTCAACGAAATTGGATTGGCGCTCGAGAGAGAATTCCCGCCGGTGATGATCTACCATGCGCCGACGATTGCCGCTCTGGCTGCGCTCCTGGAGCAGCCAGTCGCACCGCGCGTTCCGCCATTGGTGCAACTGAAAGCGGGCTCCAGGGAGCCGCCGGTTTTCATCGCTCACGGGTTAGGCGGCAGCGTCATGGATTTCTTTCAGGTCGTGAAGCATATCCAGACTCCGCACGCGATTCACGGCCTGCAGGCCAAGGGCATCGATGGGGTCGCGGAGCCATTTGATCGTATCGAAGCTATGGCACGATACTCGCTCGATGCCGTCAGGGAGTTACAACCTCACGGACCTTATCTCCTCGTCGGATTCTCACTGGGCGGCCTGGTTACGATGGAAATGGCGCAACAGTTGACCGCGGAGGGAGAAAAAATCGGACTGCTGGCGATGCTCGACTCCTACCCGCATGTGAGTCGCCTGTCACGAGCACAGCGCGTCCGCCTGTCGACCCGGCAAATGTGGCGCCGGGTCGCGGGAAGACTGCAATGGCTCGGCGTCCGCCCACCTTATCAGACCACGGTCGAGGTAGCCCCCTCACCAGCGCTGCAACATTTCCGCGACACATCCCACCTGGCGCTCGAACGTTATCAACCCCGCTTCTATCCCGGGAAGATAAGTTTCGTCCGAGCGGCAATTCCCACGGACTTCCCGGCCGATCCGGCGGCGGTTTGGTTCCCCTTGGCACAGGAATTTGAGGTCGAGACGGTGCCTGGCGACCACCTGGGAATTATGACGACGCATTTCGAAGATCTCGCGTCGAAAATCTCAACCTTGTTGAGGAAGACTTCTTCCGAGTAAAGGGATGAGATCGAGACGGTGGAACTGCGGAAAAGATCCCCGGTTGCGAGCTCCCGTTTGCTCTCACTTCGGCATCTTGGTTATACCGAGGCCGGTTTCACCCGGTTGTGGTTTTGGCGCGGTCATCAGGAAAACAAATCCATCAACGCTATAGTGGACTTTGCCGTCCCCAACCGAAACCGGCTTTACTATTCCTGCCCGGACCTTCTTGATAGCGACTACCAGCTTCGGCAGTTGCGAAGGCTCGCCTACGGGAACGTTGTGGGAGGGCAAGACCATGTGGAGTTGAGGCGCCAGCGCCGCGATTCGCTCTACAGAATGAATGTAGGCGTCGAGATCAGTTTCAGGACGGTACAGCCAGATTGGTCCCGCGTAGAAGTCATCTCCTGTAAATAGGAGTCCATTCTTGCGGTCCAGCAGGCACATCGCATCGGGCGTATGGCCGGGGGTTGAGATCACCTCAAGCACTCGGCCGCCGAGATCCAGGGTGTCGCCATCGTGAATCCAGCGATTGATGTGAAAGGGACGCGTGGCGTACGACTTCGCGTCAAATCCCGCTGGCAACTGTCCGCAGATCGATCCCGAAGCAAGCTCCGCTTGCGCATCGACACTCGATCCCTTCGCGTTGATTCGAGTGAAGCCGGTATCCATTCCATAGATTTCACTGAATTCCCAGTTGTCGCCAACGTGGTCATTATGCGTATGCGAATTCAGGACAACAATAGGCAGAGACGTTAGCGACACGGCCACTCGCTTGATGTCGCCGATGCCGAGGCCGGTATCGAACATGGCGGCCCGCTTCTCGCCCAGGATCAGAAAGGAGATCACTTCCTCAAATTGATGCGGCTCGTAAATCGCAAACACTCCTGGCGCGATTCGGTAGACCTCGAACCAGGGATCTACGGACTGCGTTCGCTCGAGATGTTTATATTCCGGGCGAGGAAGTTGTCGGCACCAGTCCGGAATCGGGCTGTTGTTCGGCGGTTGCGCGACAATAGACGTCGCAGCGGCAGTTAGAGCGAACAGCGCCACTGCAAGGGAGCTCAAATTGTTTGTCCTGCGCAATGCATGAATAGGAGATTATAACTGCGGTCTCCACCTTTGATCCGGCGGACCACAAGCGCACACCTCACCTCATCGAACGTTGGGTATACTCATTGCTTCACTAGAGCCGACCGCCCAAAAACCGCTCGTATCAAACTATGCTCGTATCAACTATGGAAGATTCGAGATGAATGGCGCTGAAAGCCTGATACGCACGCTGGTGGCCGGCGGCATCGAAACCTGCTTTTCGAACCCGGGCACATCGGAAATACACATTGTCGCGGCGCTTGACCGAATCACGGAAATGCGTTGCGTGCTCGGCCTCTTTGAAGGTGTCGTAACCGGAGCGGCAGACGGTTATGCGCGAATGGCGGAGAAACCGGCCTGTACCTTGCTTCACCTCGGCCCCGGCCTGGGCAATGGCCTGGCCAATCTGCACAATGCAAGCCGGGCCCAGGTGCCGATCATCAACTTAGTCGGGCAACACGCGACTTATCACCTATCCTATAACACGCCCCTGACTTCTGACATAGAGGGTATCGCGAGGCCTTACTCCAAGTGGCTGCGCACATCTCGTGCTTCTTCCGACGTCGGTCGCGATGTTGCGGACGCCGTAGTAGCTGCGCGAACGGCGCCAGGGCAGATTGCCACGCTGATCGTCCCCGCCGATGTCGCATGGAGCGAGGGCGGTGCGATCGCGACCGTCCCTTCGCCGCCTAGAGCGCCTTTGCCTGGTGCTCACAGCATCGAGCATGCCGCCGTTATGCTCCGCTCCGGCTTGCGAACCGCGATCCTGATTACAGGAAACGGACTTTATGGCAACGGCCTGGCCACTTCCGGACGCATTGCAGCGGCGACAGGCGCCAAACTGCTGGCTCCCTACCCTATCACTCGTCTGCGGCGCGGCGCGGGGCTGCCAACTGTCGATCGCGTCCAGTATGTCCTCGAACCAGCAATCGAGCAGTTCAAGGAATTTCGTCAGCTGATTCTCGTGGGCGCCAAAGCTCCAGTCGCATATTTCGCTTATCCAGGAAAAAGCAGCGTGTTCACCTCGCCCGACTGTCAGATCCACACGCTGGCGAGCCCCGGCGAAGATTACGCTGGCGCTCTCGATGCGCTCGCAGAAGTCTTGTCAATACGCGGCAGTGAGCCAACTGCTGAAAAATCGGATCGGCCGGCCATGCCAAGCGGGGAAATCACGCTAGCTGGGCTAGCTGCGGCGGTCGGCGCGCTTCTGCCCGAAAACGTGATCGTGGTCGACGAGTCCATGACGTCCGGCCGCGGGCTGATGGCAACAACCAAGGGAGCTCCACCGCACGATTGGCTCACAAACACCGGCGGCTCGATCGGAATTGCCCTGCCATTAGCGGTAGGCGCAGCAGTGGCCTGCCCCGATCGCCGTGTGTTGTGCCTGAGTGCCGATGGCAGTGGAATGTACACAGTGCAAGCCCTGTGGACAATGGCGCGCGAGGGCCTCAAGGTGACAACGGTGATCTTCGCCAACCGCGAATACGCCGTGCTGAAACGAGAGTTTTCCTATTTGGGAGTGGGCAATCCGGGAGCTCGCGCCGCCGCCATGTTCGAGATCGGGCGCCCCGATCTCGACTGGACGCTCTTGGCGAAAGGAATGGGAGTGCCCGGCACCCGTGTTACCTCGCTGGATGCGTTCGGGAAGGCGTTACGGGATGGTTTCGAAGCGGAAGGACCGACGCTGATTGAGGTGCCCCTGTAAAGACCTCTCAAAGTGTAGCGGCTCGGCGTCGTTAACGTGGGCGGGCGAGGGGTGCCAGCTTCGAGAGCTCGCCCTTGATAACTTTTCCAGTCGGAGTCAGCGGCATCGCGGGAACAAGCAGAATGTGCGACGGCCGCTTGTACGGCGCAAGGTGCTGTGCGGCGTGTTGCGCCAAGTCCCCCTCCGAAGTTGGCGAGGATGGCGCGAGTTGCACGTAGGCAACAACTTCTTCACCACCTTGCGTTCCCTCGACCGTCCGCCCAACGACCGCGGAACGAACGACCGAAGGATGCGAGTTCAGCACCGCCTCGACCTCCGCAGGGTAGACATTTTCTCCAAAGCGAATTATCAATTCCCTGGTTCGGCCAACGATAAAAAGATATCCGTTTTCGAGATGAGCAAGATCGCGAGTGTTAAACCATCCCTCTGAATTGATAGCCGCAGCCGTTTCCTCGGGCGCGTGATAATAACCCTTCATTACATTGGGACCGCGCACCCACAATTCTCCGACCTCTCCATCGGCCACTGGTTTCCGATCGGAACCGACCAGCTGAACTTCCACTCCCGGGAGAATCTTGCCCACCGTGGTATCGGTTCGACGCTCTCCCACTACCGCCTGCGAGATGTTGGGAGAGCATTCGGTGACGCCGTATCCGTTGTGGAGCACCATGCCAAACAGGTTCTCCACCTGCGCCTTGAGTGCGGGTTGAAGCGGCGCGCCGGATGATGAAATGATGCGAAGCTTGGGAAACTTGAGCGACGTTAATCCCTTCAACTTTGCGTAATCAGCAAGAAGTGAGAACACCGAGGGAGCGCCCAGCACCACCGTCAGATGCTCTTTCTCCAGCGTAGCGAGAGCTGCTACCGGGTCGAAACGCGACGCCAAATACAGCGTTGCGCCGCTCAGTAACGAACCCAACAAGACCACGGAAAGCCCCACGGCGTGCGACATCGGGAGCACGCCGTAGAGTCGATCGTCCGGACTCAGGGACCGGATTTTCGCCGACACCGCTGCGACGAACAGCAGGTTGCGGTGCGTCAGCATGACGCCTTTGGGAAGCCCAGTTGTGCCCGACGTATAAATCAACGCGGCGACTCGTTGCGACGCCTCGGCATCGACTGGTTCCGGCTTGACATTCTCGTTCAGTGGTCCGACGGCGATCGGACCAAGTCCCGCCGTTTCTTGAATGGCCGCGCAGTGCCGCTTGGCATGCTCGCGAGCTTGTACTGAAACCATCGTGGTGTAGAACACTCGACGCGCGCCACAGTGATCCCTTATCTCATCGACTTCGCGTGCCGATAGACGCGCATTCACCAGCACCGGCCAAGCGTCGAGGCCAGCCAGGGCCAACAGAATCGCAACGAACGCCCGGCAGTTCTCGCCCACAACCATGACTCGGTCGCCGGATCGCACACCCAAATCGAGAAGCCAGCGCCTAGTGTCGGAGACAGCCGATGCGAGTTGCCGAAAGGTCCAGGCGCCGGATGCTTCCACCAGAGCCGGGCGTTCCGGCGAGCGCTCGCACCATGGCGTGATTACGTCGCAAATGCGCTCCGGAAGATTCGTCAAGAGGGCAGGGACGTTGTCGCGGGTCGTTTCCGGCATAATATGGATCGTAACGCTGCGGCCTTTCAGTTACAAACGACCGCGGGCAAGCTCCAAAGCTCGCCACAGTGCTCCATGCAGCCTGATAAAATTTCAATGAGGACCTCAAGGTGGGTCATTCTTCGGAAGACATTCTGTGGTGCTCCAACGGGGAACCTGCCAAGGGTATCGAGGCACTACGGACCTCGACACTTGAGAAAATCTTATGATCAGTGGACCTAAGCGGTCGCCTCTTGCTTGTGCAATGGTTGGGGCTATCATCGCCCTCGCGTTCGTTGCGTCGGCCAGGTCGTCGCCAATTCTGCCGCCAGGCAAGACGCTGGAAGTCTACTTTGTGGACGTTGAAGGCGGACAGGCTACGCTTTTTGTCACGCCGGCAGGCCAATCGCTACTCATCGATACGGGCTGGCCGGGCAATGCGGGGCGCGACGCGGACCGTATTGTCGCGGCCGCAAAGAAAGCTGGCGTATCGAAAATTGATTTCGTTCTACTCACTCACTATCACGTTGACCATGCCGGCGGTGTTCCCCAACTCTTCGCAAAGATTCCTGTTGGCGCATTCATCGATCACGGCGAGAACCGCGAGCCGGGCAACCCGGAAACGGAGCAGAGCTGGGAGGCCTACCAGAAGCTGCTGTCAAGCCAGAATGTAAAACGAAGCATCGCGAAAGTGGGGGATATTCTGCCTATCGAGGGCCTTCGGGCAGAGGTCGTGAGTGCCGACGGGGCGTTACTTCAGAAGCCTTTGCCAGGCGCGGGCGCGCAAAATCCCGCATGTGACAATACTGAAAAACGGCCAGCGGATCAAACCGAAAACGCGCGTTCGCTTGGTACGATCATCACCTTTGGCAAGGTGCGGATTCTCGATCTGGGCGATCTCACGTGGGATAAGGAAGTGGAACTGGTTTGCCCCATCGACAAACTGGGGCACGTCGATGTCTTCATCGTCTCGCATCACGGCTGGTTACAGAGCAACAGCCCGGTTCTGCTTGCCGCCATTTCGCCACGCATTGCCATCATGGATAACGGTGCGGACAAGGGTGGTTCACCTTCGTCGTGGGATATTATCAGGAAATCTCCGAAGCTCGAGGACCCTTGGCAGCTTCATTTTTCCAACGAAGGTCGCGTGGAACACAATTCTGCCGATTCCTTTATCGCTAACCTGCCCGGACCGGACGGGGGCAACTATCTCAAACTCTCGGTTTGGGCGGATGGCAAACTGGAAGTCTACAATTCGCGAACACAAACTACGAAAGACTACGCCCCGACGCCGTGAGGGCGAGACCTATGACGGCTCGGGTGACGGTTCGGCGATCGCTTCGATCCGGCCAAGCAAGAATCCATACCCCGCGATGCCGACCAGGAGGAATGCGGCCGCTGCCCCAAAGGCCCAGAAAAACGAGTGCGACGCCTGGGCGATATAGCCCGTTGCAACCGGCGCGGCGATGGCGGACAATTGACTGCCGAAATTCACAATTCCTCCTAACGTACCCACGCTCTCCCGCGGGGCAATCAAGGAAGGTATGGACCAAGCGACAGGCGCGGCGGCGGACAGGCCACCAATTGCAAGACTGATCCACACCAGGGCGGTGGTGGAACTCTGCGCGTATGCTGCTCCTAGCATTCCCAGGCCGAGCGTTGTGCCTCCCATGAGGATTGCCTGCCGCACGAATGATGCATCGCTCCCCCGCTGGACCAATTTATCCACGAGCCAGCCGCCCATGAGAATGTCGGTCAGCGTTGCAAACAGCCAAGGGAAACTGGTATACAGAACCGAATGCAACAAATCGATGTGATGCGTTGACGAGAGATAGGATGGCAGCCACGTCAGCAAGAGATAGAAGGTGTAGTTGTAAGACGCAAACCCTACCAGCAGCCCCCAAACTTTTCGCTGGCGCAACAAGTATCCAAGCGGCGCGCCTTTCGCAGCCCTGATTCTGTCCTCGGGCTGCGCTCCGCCGCGGCGGATGAAATCGCGCTCTGCAGCGGACAGCGATTTGTCTTCGCTGGGATTCCGGTAGAACGCGTAAAAAAGAACACAGTAAAACATGCTGAGGAAGCCCGTCGCGGCAAAACTCCATCGCCATCCAAACCGCAACAACAGCAGCCCGAGCACAGGCACGCCAATGACCGAGGCGAACTTTGCCGCGGAATCAAAAATTGCCGTCGCTAGGCTCCGTTCTTCCGCGGGGAACCAATAGCCGATCGCTTTGGCATTCGCCGGAAACGTTGGAGCCTCGCC
>Ga0224551_1000090_pt1 | contig 10544 bp, 11 predicted proteins | sample 714P32024metaG_FD_179899 | JGI IMG/M metagenome (GOLD analysis project Ga0224551, IMG submission 179899) | Peat soil microbial communities from Stordalen Mire, Sweden - 717 P3 20-24 | ecosystem: Environmental > Terrestrial > Soil > Wetlands > Peat | place: Sweden: Norrbotten County, Stordalen...
TCGAGTTCGCGGCGGCCCATCAGTATCCAGCGTCCGTAACGCTCGACCAGCGGGCGTCCGCCATAGGAGCCGATTTCATAGGCCACCAGCGAACCAAGATTGCATCCGATCGCGCCGGCGGTTGCCGCCCAGACCAACTTCATCTTGCCGGTGAAGACTAGGTAGCCGGCAAACGGCATGATCAGTTCGGAAGGCAGCGGAATGCAAGCGGACTCAATCGCCATGAGCAACGTAATGCCCGCATAGCCGGTCGCCGCCACGAGGGAACTAATGAAGACGAAGAGATGGGTGAGGATTTTTTCGGTCATGCGATCAGAACTGAGGCTGAAGAACAGCAGGTCCTTCCCCTTCGGCGCGCTCAGGGTCAGGATGACAAGTTTGGAGGGTCAGAACGCTCCCTCCTGGGTAAAGCTGAAGCCGGGCAGAGTTACGCCATCCGCCGATTTCGCAACCTTCACTTTCACGACGGGCGCATCGGGAGCGTTGATAGCGGCAGGCCGCAGCACTGCGTATTGGGTGAACACTTCGCTGTAAACCTTGGTGATGAGGTAGTCCTGGCCGGTAGAATCCTGGCGCCAGACTTGTCCGAGTTTGATGTTCTTCACGGCCACCGGTGTTCTCAGAGTACTCATGCGGTCGGCAGCACGTCAATTGCAGCGCGGTTACCTTCGGTGGATATGGATGCTGCTGTCGAGCGGCTTTGTTACCATGAACCCCTGCTCAGGAGGAACCGATGGCTCGCGGAAATATGCCGCGTCAACCGAGTCGCAGCGGACGACAGGACGGTGCGCATCGGACACCTGGCGCGCAATCAAAGAGTGCGGCGCCGAAAAAGACGCTGTTGCGTGTCTCCCCTCGAAGGGCTGTAGTCAGTGCTGGAAAGGTCGCCGCTGGGAGAGTGCCGAAGCGTGGGACTCTGAAAAAGAAATCCGCATCCGGCTATGATCCTTTGGCTCCTGAGCGGGTGCGTCAGATCATCGCGGGGCTGGACCAAATGTATCCGGGCGTAACCTGCGCTCTCACTCACCGGAGCGCTTGGGAGTTGCTGGTGGCGACGATTCTTTCCGCGCAGTGTACCGATGTGCGAGTGAACATGGTCACACCCGTGCTGTTTGAGAAATATCCGACCGTGCAGGATTTTGCGGCGCTTGAGCCGGAACAGTTGGAGCCGGACATCCGCTCAACCGGCTTCTTCCGCAACAAGTCGAAATCGGTGGTGGGCGCGGCTCGCAAGGTGGTTGCGGATTTCGGTGGTAACGTTCCGCAAACGATGGAGGAATTGCTTAGCCTTCCGGGAGTCGCTCGCAAGACAGCGAACGTCGTCCTCGGAACCTGGTTCAAAAAGAAAGAAGGGGTTGTTGTGGATACGCACGTGACGCGGATTTCACGGCGACTGGAACTGACGAAGCACGAAGACCCGCGAAAGATTGAAGAAGACCTGATGCGGATCATCCCTCGCGAGCGCTGGACGGACTTTTCTCACGAAGTAATCTGGCACGGGCGGAAGCTGTGTGTCGCGCGTGGACCGAAGTGCGCCGACTGCGGGCTGGAGAAGCTGTGTCACGCGGCAGATAAGACTTGGTCTACGGTGGAGATTCATTCGGAGGCACGATCATGAAGTTGTTGCCCGGTTGCTTCGAAAGCATGCCCCCCAAAAGCGCGAGACGCGGAAAGGTTGATTGTACGCATAGAAACTACTCCCTGTCTCTGAGAATTGAGGCAATCAGCAGGGGGCTGCGCCTGCCCGTGGATCACCGCGACGACCCATAGGGGCTTTTCTTCCGGCGCGTAGGCAATCAGGTACTCACGTGCCAGGGTGAAGCGGAGAGCACGTGAGGTGAGATCCGGGCGTTGGTGGCCCTGATTGGGGAAGTCAACCAAACCGCGAATGACTGCCAGAATTTCTGCGATCATCCGGTCGGCAGCCTCAAGATTATCCGCGCGAATGAATTCCCAAATCTCGTCAAGGTCAAAACGGGCTTCCGGGTGGAAGGCATACCCGGTCATGAACCGGGCTGGGAACGGCGAACGGCGGCGCTCTTTTCGTGGAAGTAGGCTTCAACCTCGTCGCCTGGAATTGGCTTCACCCTGCCGCTTTTCAGGTCGTCGTACCGGCTGTCGAGCATTTCGCGAGTCTGTGCAAGCTCATCGAAGTATCCCTCTACGACATCCTGCACAAGCTCGTCGGGGGTTCCGCGTCCGCTCTGCGCGGCGAGTTCCTTGAGCTTCTTTTCCGTCTCGGGGGTAAAGTGTACTTCCATCGCCTTCAGGGTACGAAAAAATCTCGCTTGTAGCAAGCGCCCTTTAGGGGGTGCAAGATGGCAGTATGGCCCCCCGAAATTGTGATTCCGTCCTAGTTGCCGGTGTAGGATAGTTCGACTACCGTGCAATCATCATTGAGCGGGGTGCCTCCGCAGAAGTCGGCGACGGCAGCGAAAACATCCTCCATGGACTCGCTCTTCCCGGCCACTTGTTCGAGGCGTTCGCTGTCGAACATGTCTCCGCGAGCGTTCTCGGCTTCGGTGACGCCATCGGTCACCAGGATCAGCCGGTCCCCGGGCCTCATCTGGCAGCGGTCGCTGGAGTAAGTCGCATCCGCCAGCAAGCCGACGGGCAGGTTGCCGTGCGATGGCCGGAGCACCTCTCTGCCGCAGATCCACACCGGTGGAACGTGTCCGCAGTTTACGTATTCGAGATCGCCGTCGTTGCGCAGACGCGTGATGATCATGGTCGCGTATTTCTCGCCAATGTGTTTGTAGGTGAAGAAGCGATTGACCGCATCGACGATCTCCACCAGCGGCATGCCGGAAATAAGCTGCGAATAGACCATGCCCTGGAGAATCGAAGCGAGCAGAGCGGCGGAGACTCCTTTGCCGCTGACGTCGGCCAGCACCACGGCCAGGCCCTGGGGCGTGTTCACGGCTTCGAAGAAATCGCCGCCGATTTCTTTGCAGGACATGTTGCGTCCGTTGACCCGCGCAAACGGAACTTCGGGCAGAGTCACCGCCAGCAGCCGCTGCTGAATGGAGGCCGCAATCCCCAACTCCTGCTGGTAGCGGCGTCCGGCCTCTTCGGCCTGCACCAGGCGCGCGTTCTCGATCAACTGGGCTGCTTCAGTCGCGATCGCCCTCAGAATATCGTGGCTGACGCTGGTGATATCGCGCGAAGCAAAGCGCGAATCCACGTAGAGCGCGCCCATCACTTCGCCGCCGGCCGGTTGCTCGCCACGAGTCGTTTGCACCATCGGCTTGCGCAACGGCATGCAGATCACGGTGCGCAAGTCGAAGGCGACGATGCTTTTCCGCTGCTGCACATCCAGCATCTGGCTGGTGTCGGTGACCAGGTATTCGGAGTTGGTGGTTAAGGCGCCGTCCAGCACGGAACGAGAAATTGTCGTGTCGTCGAGCAGCGGCTCGCCTTTCGTGGTTCGTCCGGCGGCGAGCCGCAACGTGCCGTCGAGATCCTTCATAAAGATGTAGCCGCGTTCGGCGCGGGTCAGTTTCAAAGTGGCGTCGAGCAGAGTGACCAGGATCTCGTCGAGCACGCCGATCGTGTTCAGCTTGCGGGCGGCTTCCATGAACAGCGTAAGTTTTTCGAGGTCGCTGGCTTCCGGGGCAATCTGGATGCCGGAAATCTGGCTCAGGAACTCCCGCGCCGTGTTCGAAGTGGTGTGCAGCGGATGGAAAATCAGGTAGGCGATATCGCGGGCGCCAAATTCCAGACGGTCGTTGCGTTGCAGCTTGTGCCGGTCGACTTTCTCGCCATTGACGAAGGTGCCGTGTTTGCTGCCGTTGTCGACGACAAAAAACTCGCCGCTCTCCGCCACGATCTCAGCGTGCTCGCGGGAGACGCGCGGATCGGCGATCACCAGGTCGCGATCCACCTTGCGTCCCACGGTGTAAGGAGTGTGGTTCAGCGACAGCGTCTGCTGGTCACTCCCCTGCACGAAGATCGCGACAGGGAAAATACTGGAAATCCCGGAATGCGACGAAGCCGACATGTACCTTGAATTCTCCTACAGCCCTAACGCCCTTGGAAAGACACCAGCACGTGACACAGGCCCCACAGCATTCTACGACGAGCCCGGCGTTGCCGGAGCGGTAAACGTCTTTTGATAATACTCTTGATAATAGAAGATCAGCATCAGAGCGGCCACTCCCACCGGGATCTGGGTCACGGTCCAGGAAGGAAATGCCCACGCCCGGTCGACCGTTTCCGGCGGCAAAACGAACGAAAGCCCCGCCAGAACGATGCTCGAAACCCACGGCCAGAAGATGAGGCCAGCCGTGATCGAGAATAGAACGCGGATCGTGGCACTCCCCCGCCAAATCGTCCCGCGCTCCTTAAGCAACAGCAGTAACGCTGGGATCAGCAACACCTGATTGTAAGGAGCGGAGATGGGCACCAGGAGGACGGTGGTGGCCAGCACCAGGCTGATCGTGAACGCAAAAGCGCTTGTGTTTGCCTCTTGCCTGCGCTCCCTGTAACAAGCAACCAGCAGGGCTGCGAGTGCGAGAACCTCAAGCGCCCAACTCCAAGGAGGACCAATCAAGTTGTCCAAGACCGATCTCGCCCCGGTGTACTGCCGATATTCGCGGACCGCCTGAACGAAACGAAAAATCCAGTGCGGGAGGAACCACTCCGAGGCCGCCAGCAGGATGGCCATTGTAGCCAGAAATGAAACCACCCACCGGTAGCGGCGCCGCCAGTCCGCCACGGTCCAGATGGCGAGCCAAAACAGCAGCAGGGCCACGAGCTGCGGCTTAATGGTCGCCACCGCCAGCAGGACTCCAGCTGCGACCGCGTAATCCGCGACGAGCAGCATGACAGCGATGGCGATCACTCCGGCGACAAGAAGGCTCATCTGTTGCAGCTTCAGCCCTTGCACGACGCCCAGGCCGCCCAGGGTCAGCGCGAGCAGGCTGATTTGGGTCGACACCGGCACATCCCACCGCAGAATTCGCAGCCAAAGCAGAGTGCTGGCTGAAGTGAGAATGACCAATACCCAGAAGAAGCCTTTCTGGACGATCGCGAACGGCAGACCGATCGTCGGGGCGAGGCAGAAAACTACATAGACAGGATAGGCAAATCCCGCCTGATCGCGCGGGTCATTGGGACGGGACGGGTCCAGTGGACGACCATAGTAGCCGGCTTGAATTTCGCGGGTGAGTTCCGCGCTGTAGGGATCGCGTCCGTGGAGGAGCAGTTCCCTCGCACCGATCCAGCGCGGATAAAGATCGGAGGGATTGCTGCGCGGCTGGCCGTGGGAAGCAGCGTCCGCCTTCTGATACGGAATCAAAACACGGTCGGTGTATGTCCACATCCCGACCGTGCAGAGAATCGCGAGCAACCGCCAAAGCCATCTGCGCAGTCTCGGGGTCTCAGCCATGGTTCAAATGGAATGCCAATTCTACCCATAATCTGTTCCCTTCACGCCAAACGCTCCGCATTCAAGCGGCAACATTCGCAGCTATCCAGTTGTTCGGATTGATCGAGTTGACGGCACGCAATGCGACCGATCCCGATCTATGGTGGCGCCGGCGGTGATAGCTATGGCAATGCCCGCGACCAAAATGCCGCCGATAATATCCACGAGGTAATGCCACTCCAGCAGAAGGATAGAGACAATCAAAACAGCGTCATAGGCGCACAAAGCAAGCAACGTTCGCTTCCAGCGGCGCAAGAACCAGGCCACAATGAGCGGCTGCGCAATATGCATGCAGGGAAAAGCTATGAAGTAGTCAGTGGAAATGCGATGGATCGGAACGTGATTCCAAAGCAATTGCACATCTTCGACCAGGAATTTCTGGATGGTGTAGGTTTTCAAAGTGCTCGGAAAACGCGAGAAATGCCCGGGGCACATGTAATACGGACCCTGGCTCGGCCATAGATAAAACAGCCCGAGGGCAAGATAGTACGCCAGGAGAATGGTGCCCACGAACTGAAGGCCTCGTTTCTTCCCGTCAAAAAGGCTCGTAACAATAATGGTCGCCCCAATCTGGGGAAACATACCGAAGTAGATAAATTCCAGGAAGCGAAAGAATCGAAGCGAAAAGGTCCGAAGCGCCCAGTGCGACAGATCGGAAACGGATCCGCCGTGGAGAATCCACCTGTCCATCGCATTGAACGCCGCGTCATAAGCGAAGCCGTAATGAACCGAGACGATGATGACGTTGTAAGCGAACAGTAGAACAAAACCGGCGAACATATAAAGAGCGGGCAGTAGAACCGCAGCAGTGGATGGGCGATGTTTGCGCTCGCGAAATTCAATTATGGCAACGGCATCGACGGTCAGCACCACCGCTTTTACCCAGGTGAGCGCCCAGCCCAGAGCCGCCAGGTACGGCAGCAGCAGAACGATGCGGAGTGGTTCGCGTCGGTAACGTTCAATAAGAGGTCTCAGCACCGCCTGCCCTGGCAGGCCGATCAGGCACAACAGAGCTGCAACGAATATGGACTGCGCTCCTAGGATCAAGTACGCGACGCCAAACGTTCTCCAATCGAAGCTGACCGGAAGATGCAGCCTCCTCAAGATCGGGATGAGGGCTATGCTCAGGAGCAAGCCGATCCAGTAGTGCCAATAGCGCGGCTTCATTGAGTCAGGGGTGACAGGCATGGCGTGGATGGAACGCCTATTGTATCCACATTCTGTTCTCCCCAAGATTCCATTCTCTTTATGCGCCATGAAACTCAAGCGTGCAATCTATAATCGCGACGGACCACAATTTCTCGAACAGCGCCGGATACGTCGTAGAATTGATCGGGTTCGCGTAATTGCAAGATGATGACCGCTGGGCCTGTATGGGACGGGAGTCAACGGGAATTGCTCAAAGTTGGGGCGCACAACGGAGCATTGGTGGGCAGTGCTGTGCTTTCCGTGGTTGCCCTTTCAGTCCATTCCCGCACGATAACGGATTTGGCGGCCGCGCTCGCCACCGCGATTTGGGTGGGAATAATTGTCTCAAGCCCTGACAAGTATAAGCGGCTGATGCCACTCGCCACGATTTTGGGAATAATTGCCCTGGTTTTTGGAACGCGTGTGGTGTTTCTGAATGAAATACCTAAGAACGACTTTCTGCCGTTCTATGTAGGTGCGCGCACTCTCGGAGCGCATCACTTCTACGGGACCGCTGCCGAGCAGGCGACCCAAGAATCACTCTCCCAAGATCAGTTCCCGGTGGCATTTGTTCGGCTGCCTTTCTATGCATGGCTGCTGCGTCCCTTGACGTGGCTCAGCTACCATACCGCATATGTAATCTGGCAATCCTTATCGGCCGCCAGTTTCTTTGCGGTCGTGTTTCTTCGGCGCCGTCATCGCATGGCGGTAGCTGTTGCCTTCGCCTGGAGCATACCCATAGCGGTCGCGTGGGTCCGGGGCGCCAAGATATAGGCTTCATCCTGCTTGCCCTAACGCTTGCTATGTTTCTTCTTGAAACTGGTTGGTCAGGTTCAGGCGGCGTCGTTCTTTCGTTGTGCGCGATTAAATGGAATCTCTTCCTCATGCTCCCCATGTTTTTGCTTCGTTTTCGGTCGGCTCGCTTTTGGGGGGGGTTCGTCATCGGCACGCTCATTGTCCTGCTGATATCATTTGCCGTTGCTGGCGTGAGCTGGCCGGTGGAGTATCTACGGCTCCTACAAAAACCGGAATTGAGTCCACATATTGATGGAATGCCCACCCTGCGCGGTCTCTTCTCTGGTATCCCTCGACGCGTTTACTTTGTAACAACCTACGCTCTCGCAGCGTTGGGTGTGATGATCCTCAACTGGTTTGTCGTTTTTCGGACCGCAAGTCGCGAATACGCGATGGCCGCTACGTGTATTTCGGGACTTCTCATTACACCCCACGCCTACCCCTACGATTGTGCCCTCCTCATCCCATTTCTAATCGCCTTGGGCTTCAAAACCCGCAGCCTTCCGGTCCGTTACCTAGCGACTCTCGTCCTTACGCCCGTGTTTTCTCTGCTGTTGTGGTCCCATACGTGGCATACATTGTCCCAGTGTTCTTTGGTTGCACTCTTGCTTGCCATGGCTTTGGAGCAAAGGAAGAACACTAAATCCTGTTCTCCCCAAGATTCCGATCTCTTCCATGCGCCGTGAAACGCAAGCGTGCAATCTATAATCGCGACGGATAACAATCTCTCCGAAGATGCAACGAATCCTGCGCGCGCAGCAGAGCACAAATTTAATATTCGCCGCGATCCTGTTGTTCGGATTGCTGGCGATGACGGCGCGACCGGCGCTTGATCCCGACCTCTGGTGGCATCTGCGCACCGGGCAGTGGATCGTGGAAACCGGCCACGTTCCCCACACCGACCCTTTTTCCTTCACGCGCGCGGGACACGCCTGGGTGGCGCATGAGTGGCTTTCAGACGTCGTGTTTTACGAATTGTGGAAGCGCGCTGGCGCGGCTGGACTGATCGTCTTCTCGGCCATCGTTACAACGGCCGGCTTTATGCTCCTCTATCTGCGCTGCCTTACCTATGGAGCGAAGAGACACTGGGCGGCCGCAGCGACGGCCCTAGGTGCTTTGGCTTCGGCTCCCTCGTGGGGTGTCCGGCCGCAGATGTTCACCTTCACGCTGGCCAGCCTGCTTCTGTGGCTGGTCGAGAGCGGCGAGGATCGGCCCCGGCGATTGCTTTGGATACCGCCGCTGTTCCTGCTCTGGCTGAACCTGCACGCCGGATTCGCGCTCGGCCCCGTGCTGTTGCTGGCTTATGGCGCCGGACTGATGGTGGAGACGGCCATCGGCGACACTCCCTGGCAGCAGGCGCGCCCCACTCTTGTGCGCGTGCTGCTGCTCCTGTTGGCTTGTTTGGCGCTGGTGCCTTTCAACCCCAGCGGCGCACAACTCTATCGTTATCCGTTCGAAACTTTGCTCTCTCCCGGAATGCGGGGGTTCATTGGCGAGTGGCATTCGCCTGATTTCCATGAATGGCTCTATCGCCCATTGTTGCTGGTATGGCTGCTACTTCTATCCGCATTTGCCAGTTCCCGGTCGCGACCCAGGGGCCGTGTGATCCTGCCTCTGCTGGTGACCGGTTTTGCCGCTTTGGACGCGGTTCGCCACATACCAATTTTCGTTTTGGTGGCAGTACCCGTGCTCGCCGCGGCTCTGCCAGTCGTCTCGGCGTCGTCACCCGTCCGACAATGGCGTCCTGACTCGTCACGGTTGCGGCCCCTTTTCAACGGCGCTGTTGTCGTCCTGATCGCTGGGTTTGCTTTGGTGCGGTGGGTCGGTCTTGCCTATAGCCAGGATGCCCGCGAGGCAGAGCAGTTTCCCGAAAAGGCCGCCGCCTTCTTGCGGTCTGGCAACTATCCGAGGAAGGTCTTCGTTTACTATGACTGGGGAGGCTACGCCATTTGGAGGCTTTATCCGGAATACCGCGTTTTTGTGGATGGGCGCGCGGACCTGTATGGCAATGATCTGCACGGCAACGACCGGCGTGACAACGACCTGCTGCGCCAGTTTCAGACCACAGTGAACCTCCGGACTGGCTGGCGGGAGGTTCTTGACGGCTGGGGACTGGAGGCGGTACTTGTACCCCCTTCCTGCGCGCTGGCCCAAGCACTGCTACTCGATCCCGAGTGGCATGTTGCATTTAGCGACTCCAAGGCAATCGTCCTGCTCCGCCAGCACCGGCCGTCAAAAGTGGCGGAATTCTCCACGAACCGTTAGTAAGTAGGAACCTGAAAAAATGTTTCCCAGAGCCTTCCAAATCTGCGAAACTAGGGCCTATATGCATGAGGGATTGGTTTCAACACCGGTCCCGCGAATGGGAGCTTCCGGCGTTAAGCTCCAAAGGAGCCCAGAATGACAGATTTGGCTAAACTCTTGTGGCGCAATGAGGAAGGGCAGGACATCGCGGAATATGCGGTGATGCTGGCCGTAATTCTGGTGATCGTGATCGGCACTGTCAAACTGATCGGCGGCAACGCGAACAACGTGTTTTCGCAGGTAGCCAGTTCAGTCGCCCAGTAGGAAGAGCGGACGCAGGAAGCAGGCGCCACTCGCGGAGTTGAAGTTCGCCAAGGCATTGAACCACTAGAGCAATGAATAAGTCCGGGATTGTCTCGGAAGGAAAAGAATGAATCGGAGCCGTTTGTTGATGATCGGGGGCTTGGCGCTGGCGGTCGGCCTGCTCGTCAGCTTTACCGTTTACAACCGGTTGCGGCTCTTTGCCGATAGCAACACCAGTGCGGCCGGAGTGCCGGTCGTGGTGGCTGCCGACGACATTCCGGTGGGGGCGAAGGTGGAAGCTCACGATCTCCGAGTGATCAGTCTTCCGCAACCGGCGATCCCCGCGGGCGCGTTTTCCGGAATGTCGCAAATTCTGGGACGGGGCGCAATTCTGCCGGTCAGCAAAGGTGAATTTATTCTTCCCAGCAAACTCGCGGCACTGAACGCCGGAGCGGGTCTGCCTTCGATGATCCCACAGGGAATGCGCGCCGTTTCCGTGCGTGTCAACGATGTGGTTTCGGTGGACGGTTTCGTGCAACCGGGCACGCACGTGGATGTGCTGGCTACCGGCAATGAAGGAAGCGGC
>Ga0224551_1000091_pt1 | contig 10472 bp, 10 predicted proteins | sample 714P32024metaG_FD_179899 | JGI IMG/M metagenome (GOLD analysis project Ga0224551, IMG submission 179899) | Peat soil microbial communities from Stordalen Mire, Sweden - 717 P3 20-24 | ecosystem: Environmental > Terrestrial > Soil > Wetlands > Peat | place: Sweden: Norrbotten County, Stordalen...
CGCCGGCGTCCCGAGGCTCGAGAGGCGCAGATGCAGGCGGCCGGCGCCGAGCCGCATGAGCAGCTGGTGCAGCAGGACGATCAGTTCGGCGTCGAGCGCCGGGTCCTCGGAACCGAGCGCCTCGGCACCAACCTGCCAGAACTGGCGATAGCGGCCGGCCTGTGGTCGCTCGGCGCGAAAGAAGCTCTCGAGGTAGTAGAGCTTGACCGGGGCTGGGAGCTTGTGCATGCCGTGCTCGACGTAGGCGCGGCATACCGGAGCCGTCCCTTCCGGCCGCAGCGTCAGTGAGCGGCCGCCGCCGTCATCGAAGCTGTACATCTCCTTCTCGACGATGTCGGTCGCGGCGCCAACCCCGCGCGTGAAGACCTCCGTCGCCTCGAACGCGGGCGTCTCGATGCGTCCGTAGCCCGCGGCCTCCAGCAGCTCCCGCGCGGTCTGCTCGACACGCAGGCGTATCGCAGCCTGCTCGGGCAGGACGTCGGCGGTGCCGCGCGGAGCGGTGAGGCCGGGGCTCACCCCGCGGCCGGGGCGCGTCCCCGGGCGGGCACAGGCAGCTCGGCGAGAAACGGGTTGGTCTCGCGTTCCCGCCCAAGCGTCGTGAGTGACATGTGGCCGGGGTAGACGAGCGTGTCATGCGGATAGGAGTCGAGGAGAGCTCCGATCGATGCCGCAAGCGTCGGCCAGTCGCCGCCTGGGAGGTCGACGCGGCCGACCGAGCCGGCGAACAGGACGTCGCCGCTGAACAGGGCGCCCGGCGCGCCGAGCGCGTAGGTGAGGTGGCCGGGGCTGTGTCCGGGCGTGAATAGCACGTCGATGTCGAGCCCGGCAAGCTGGAGCTGCTCCCCCCCTTCGAGCACCTCGTCGGCCTCGTAGCTCTCGAACGGACCGAACCCGGTCGCCCCCATGTAGCCATCGAGGTCGGCAAGGACGTCGCGCTCGATCGCCGGGCAGTAGACCGGGGCGCCGGTGTGTCGCGCGAGCGCGGCAACGGCGCCGACGTGGTCGAAATGCGTGTGCGTGATCAGGATCGCCTCGAGCGCGACGCCGAGCCCATCGAGCGCTTCGATCAGCCGCTCAGGCTCCGCACCCGGATCGATGAGGATCCCGCGGTCCGCTCCCTGCGTGCGGACGATGTAGGAGTTCTCTTGGACCGGTCCAACGGTGAACGTGCGCACATCGAGCGCGTCGCTCATTGCGCCGCCTTCTTGCGCATGTTGCGGCGGTACATCCAGAGGTCCGTGTAATAGATCAGCGGCGCGTAGATGACGAGCACCACGGGCAGCAGGATCAGGTTGGTCTCGACCGGGCGCTTGAGCAGGAGCGTCGAGACGAAGTAGACGACGACCGCCGCGCACACAGCCCGAAAACCTGCGCTCCGCCAAGTCGGCGGCTTCTCGTAGCGTTTCGCCTTCGGCCCGCGCGAGCCCTTGCCGCCAGACACGCGGCCCGAGTTGCCGCCGCGTCCACCGCCACCACCCTTTTCGGACTTGGTCGGCTTGCGGCCGGTCCGGCCACGCGCCTCGATGATCCCCGCGGCATTGCCGCGGTGTTTGGTCGAGCGTCGGCGCCTGGTCGTGCGGGGCACGCCTAGAAGGTTAATGCGTTCTCGGCCACCTGGCGGGCAGGATCGAAGCCACGCAATTCGATTCCCACCGGAAAGCCAGCGAGCGTGGCCTGCGGAACGAGCCCGACGATCTCCGCCGCGCTGACCGGCGCGTGCTCGGCGACGCGCTCGACGATCGCCGCAAGCGTGATCGCGAACGGATCCTCGACGTTCATCGAGACCTGCGCCACGCCGCCCCTGGAGGCGAGGGCGAGACCGATCGCCGCGAGGAGTCCCGGCTCACGAATAAGGCCGGCAATCCGCTTGGCGGTCTCGAGGCCCGCCGGCAAAGCCAGCTCGAGATTGAACGCCACGAGCGGCGCGCGGGCGGCGACGAGCGTCGCCCCGGCCGTCGGATGGAGCCGGCGCGGCCCGAAATCGGGCGTCAGCTCACCGGAGGCGATCCGCTCACCGAGTGCCTGGCGACCGCCGCGGCGTAAATCGGCGCGCGTGCGGCCACCTCCGAGCGCCCCGTAGAGGAAGACCGGCACCCCGAGCTCGCTCGCGATCAACTCGGACGTGACCAGCGCCTCGGCACACGCAGCGCCGCGAAGCTCGGGGTCAAAGAACACGACCGGCGCCACATCGAGCGCTCCGACGTGCGGATGCACTCCGCGCTCCCGGCCGAGGTCGACCCGCGCAACAGTCTCGCGCGCGCCGGCAAGCAGCGCCCGCGACAGGTGCGCCGGCTCTCCCGCGAGCGTAAAGACGGCCCGGTGGTGATCGCTGTCAGCATGGCGATCGAGGAGTCGCGCCGCGCTCGCGAACGCGGCGCCGATCGCGTCGAGCACGCCAACGTCGCGGCCCTCTGAGACGTTAGGCGCTGCCACCAGCGGCATCACGACATCCACGGCCGAGAAGATAAGGCCCCGAGCGCTCTAGACTTCCGCTCCCCGCCGGAGTAGCTCAGTCGGTTAGAGCAGCGGAATCATAATCCGCGTGTCGGGGGTTCGAGTCCCTCCTCCGGCATCACGAAAGGGGCGTCATTCGTCGCGGCTGCGGAGCACGCCGGCGGCCAGTGCCATCGTTGCGAGCAGGCCGGCGACGACGCAGAACGATGTCTTCAGGGATGAGGCGGAGGCGATCCCGCCGATCACTCCCGGTGTGAGGAGGCCGCTGCCGTAGGCGATGCCGGCGACGCCAGCAATGCTGCGCGCGGGGTGGGAACCAACACGACCCGCTGTTGCGAACACGAGCGGAACGACGACCGCGACGCCGACACCGAGCAGTGCGAACCCGACGAGTCCGATCGCCAGGCTCGGAGCGAGGACTACCGTCATTGCTCCAGCGGCGGCGCACGTTCCAGAGAGCCGCACGGTGCGGACTGGCCCGAGCGCGGCGATAACGTGGTCGCCCAGGAGTCTGACCGTCGCCATCGTGGCCGCGAACGCGGTGACAGCGAGCGCCGCGACCGCTGCCGAGCCGGCAAGCTCGCGTCGGATGAATAACGCCGACCAGTCGGTTCCGGCCTGCTCGCCGAAGACGGCGCAAAGCCCAACCAATCCGATCAGCAGGACGAGCCTCGTCGGCAACGCAAATCGCGGCGGGGGATCGCCCTGAGCTGATGTCACGTCGTCGAGCAAGGACCGCGCCGCGACCGCTCCGAACGTCGCGAGCACAAGCGCCACGATCAAAAACTGGAGCCGCGTGTCTGTGCCGACCTGTGATGCGAGCGCCGAGCCCGCCGATCCGGCCAGGACGCCGACACTCCAGAAGCCGTGAAAGCTCGACATCACCGAGCGCCCAAACCTCTGCTCGACGAGCACGCCTTGCGTGTTCATCGCCATATCCGCAAGACCAGCCGTCGCGCCGTAGACGAGCAGAACCACACACAGCAAGGCGAGCGAAGTCGGCAGCGCCGGCAAGGCAAGGCTCGCGCACCACGCCACAATCGTCACGCTCACAAGCGGACGGACTCGGTACCGGTGCGCGAGACGACCCGAGAATGGCATCGCCAACATCGCGCCGATCCCAGGCATCAGCAGCGCTAGTCCGAGCTGGCCGACGCCGATCCCGACATGCGCCGCGATCCACGGGACACGAGCCGCAAAGCTCCCCGCCACGCACCCGTGAACCGCAAACACCACCGAGGTTGCGCGCCGCGCGCGACGCACTTCGGGATCAGGTCGCGCGTCGGCCGGAATCGGCGCAGCGACGATGCTCACCGCGCCAGAATACCCTCAGTATCGTTCCAAGACGCGGCACGCAGACGGCACCACGCGAACTCTGCCGAGGCGTGTCGGGGGTTCGAGTCCCTCCTCCGGCATCACCCCCACTCGCGCGACGCGAGGCGTCAACGCCCGTCGCTGCTGGACAAACGCCCGAAGCCGGGGCGTCACGAGTGGCCAGGAGAAGTCCGGAGTTTGCGGGTTCTCCGGAGGCCGCTCCGCGCTTTAGGAGCCAGAAGCGCAGTGGTTAGGAGCCAGGACTAGCGCGCGAGCTTTCCGCCTACTCGCCTGCTCTGGGCCAATAGGGGGTCAACACGAGCGCAGCGAGTGGCGAAGGCACTGTCATCGCAGCGCAGCGCAGCGAGCACAGCGTCACTCGTCTGCCCGTTGGCAGGACGGAGCGGCCGTACGGCGCGGAGGTGGAGTGACTGGCGGGCACCGCGCACGCCTGAGGTGATCGAAAGGCTGGCCGCGCAACGGCAGTGGGCGGACCTCCGTGAGCGGCTATACGGCGGCTACTCGTGAAGCCGCGGGTGCCCATCGATCGTGGCAGCGACTTCGGTGAGGACGCAGCCGACGCCATGGCTGAGGTGCGCGCGCGTAAGCGCGGCCGTAGCCGTATCTACCGGGAGACAGCGGCTCGGGTCGCGCACGTCGAGGGCTGTGGGTGTCAGCGCTGCAATCCGCCGGGCACCAGCGCGAGCTGCCGGCCGAGCGTCCGGCCGGGCTGACGGAAGATAGGGGCTGGACCGTATGCGCCTGTTCCGCATCCCGGTCGATCTAAAGGGAGTGCCTTCCCCCGCCGATCAAGGAGTAATGATGATGCTGACTGGACCGCGCAGGTCGATTAGGAACGAGGACGGCTTCACGCTGATCGAGCTTCTCGTTGTCATTCTGATCATCGGCATTCTTGCCGCGATCGCCATTCCCTCGTTCCTCAGCCAGACAACGAAGGCCTATGACGCGTCAGCCAAGGAGCTTGCGCGAACAGCTGAGACGACTGCCCTCACGATCGGTACCGACAACGCAAACAACTTCACGAGCAGCGACCTCAGCCAGACGACCCTGAACTCGTATGAGTCCACGATTCAGACGGCTGCGGGTGGCAACAACGCATTCATCGTGAGCGCGGGCCCCGGCTCGAGCCCCCCCAACACGAACTTCTATATCGTCGCCCAGGCGGCGAGCACCAACGACCAGTTCGAGATCGAGCGCTCGTCGAACGGTGTCATCTATCGCTTCTGCGCGGTGCCGACGACTACCGGTGGTAGCACGTATCCGAGCGGTTGGCCGATCACCACGGGTCTCGCCACGTCGAACACGGTGACCACTGTCACATCTGGAGGCTGCGTCAACGGCAGCTGGTAGCGCGACCGGCTCTGGTTCAGTCGTGAGGATCGTGACGGCAATCTCGCCGATCAAGCTCAACCGGACGTCGACAGGGTCGACGGTTGCGCGAGGCATGCGTGTCGGTCGGTTTGTCCGAGAGTTGAATCGCGCGCCGGCATACCGGCGGCTCTCCCTCTATTGGCGCGTGGTAATCGTCAACGCGACGGTCCTACTCGTCGCCACGATGGTCCTTTCGCTCACGCCGGCATACGTGCCATTCCCGGACAGCTTGACCAGTGCCGCGACGGTCCTACTCGGATTGCTCGGCCTGATCGGCGCAAATGCCTTGCTTCTGCGTCCCGCGTTCACGCCGCTCACGGGCGTGGCCGAGGCGATGGGCAATATCGATCTGTTGCGCCCGGGCGCGCGCCTGCAGGCAGCGGGTGGTGCCGAGGTCACGCAGGTCATCGCGACTTTCAACGAGATGCTGGACCGGCTCGAGCACGAGCGATTCGAGAGCAACCGCCGCACTCACCTAGCGCTCGAGGCGGAGCGACGACGCATAGGCCACGAGCTGCACGACGAGATCGGGCAGCGCCTGACCGGCATCCTCCTCGAGCTACACCGCACGCTCGACCACGACTGCTTGCCGGCGACACGAACCGAGCTTGCTCACGTTCAGGAGCTGACTCGTGGAATCCTCGATGACGTCGGCCGCATCGCCTGGCAGATGCGCCCCGGGATCCTCGACGACCTCGGCATCTCCAAAGCGCTCGAGGCATTAGTCGACGGTGTTGCGGAGACCGCGCCGGCATCCGTTTCGCTTCAGGTGGAATCGCTCCTACCCGACTTCGGGCCGGATGTCGAGATCGTGCTGTACCGCGTCGCGCAGGAGGGTCTGACGAACGCGCTCCGTCACTCCCAGGCGAGCGAGATCTCACTGGCGCTCACCCAGCGCGAAAGCGGTGGCGTGATGCTCGCGGTCTCCGACGACGGGACCGGTCTGGATCCCGCTGCGGCCGAGGGTCCGGGCCTACGCGGGATGCGCGAGCGCGCACTCTCGATCGGCGCCGATCTCAGCATCGAATCCCGGCGCGGCTCCGGCGCCACCGTTCGCTTGATCGTGGCTGACACGGGCGTGGTGATCTGAGATGCCCGTACCGTTCCCAGTCCAGATCCTTATCGCCGACGACCACGCCGTAGTTCGCGGCGGGCTCCGGCTCCTGCTCGACAACGAGCCTGACCTGAAGATCGTCGCCGAAGTCGACAACGGCGCGGATGCCGTCAAGCGCTGCCTCGAAGGCGACGTCCACCTCGCGATCCTCGACATCGCGATGCCGCGACTCACCGGCCTACAAGCGGCGCGCGAGCTCTCACACCGCTGCCCCGAACTACGGACCCTGATCCTGTCGATGCACGACCAGGAGCAGTACGTGGTAGAGGGCCTCCGAGCCGGAGCGTCCGGATACGTGGCAAAACGCGCCGCCGACAAGGACATCGTCGATGCCTGCCGCGCCGCAATGCGCGGCGACGGATTCGTCTACCCCTCGACACTCCCCCCGCATCTGCGAGCAAAGCTCGAACAGAACAAGCAACCAGCGCGGCTCGCGCGAACGCTCACGCCGCGCGAGAGCGAAGTGACGAAGCTCGTCGCCGAGGGTCACTCCTCACAAGCGATCGCAGACATGCTCCTACTCAGCCCCAAAACGGTCGAAACCCACCGAACCAACATCTACCAGAAGCTCAACATCCGCGACCGCGTCGAACTCACGCGCTACGCGATACGCGAAGGACTCATCGAAGCGTAACCGTCCGCACAGTAAGCTTCGTGCTTGGTGAGCCGGGAAGACTGGTCGGCGATTGCTTTGTCGACCCCTCGGAGCGGCCTTGGCTCAGTCGCAGCACGTCCTCAGTGAAGCACCGTCGTCGCGGCATGGTCGAACACCTCCGCGCACCGACGTTTACGGCCTCCAGCGTGTCGCCGACGCCGTATCGGCAACGCTCGCCGAAGGCTCAGCGCGATATCGCACGAACGAGCTGCTGGACCTTCGCCCGCGCGCGTTCACGCGACTAACGCGCACAGAACCCGCCGCGCCGGGGTTGACCGGGGTCGGACCAGGACCACGAACCGTGACCCGTGTTCTCGCGGCCATCGTGCGCGCCACCGCACCGCCGCTCCGCCGTACGCTCGCGCTCCTCGCCTGGCCGTTCACGAGGCCTTGGGAGTGGACCCATGGCGGACACCCGGGCGTGCTCGACTTCCGCCGCGACGCAGTCTTCGGCGACACCAACGACGGACGCTTCATTGCGGTCGGCAACTATGCGCTGACGCAGACCCGCACAGGCTGGCGCGAGATCACCAGCACACCAATCCGCCAGACGAACCCGTACTGGTTCATCGAGCTACTACGGTCCGCCACCGAGGTGACCGACTCCGGCACAACGCGAGTCCGGCGCTCGGAATGGAACCACCTACTCGTTCACTGCGACTTCATCGACGCCACAACACGCAGCGCGCTCGAGCCGCCGCGAGACAGCATCGACCTACGACGCGTTCCACTCAGGATCTGGCTCGACCCGTCCGGGCGGCTACGACGCGTCAGGCTCGAACAAACACAAGGCACAGGCCTCGCGCGGGTCCGCGCTACCGAGTTGTTCAAGTTCGGGGCGAAGGTCAACATCGAGCTCCCTGAGCTGCGGCAACGAGCCCCGACATGACCGTTCGTGGGATAAGGGCGAGCAGCCGTGGGCGCTGCTGCGGCGCTTGTGCCCTGGTCGCTGGCTATGTCAGCAGGAGTTGCATGGCGGCGAACATGTAGGCCATGCCGAGCGCCATTGCGCTAACGACCGGTGACGCCGTTGCGGATGATCGCAGCCTGCCCCTGACCACCGCCAACGCAGAGCGTGGCGATGCCGCGGCCCGCGTCGCGCCGGCGCATCTCGTAGAGGAGGGTGACGAGGATTCGACCGCCGCTGGCCCCGATCGGGTGCCCGAGCGCGATCGCCCCGCCATGCGGGTTGATCAGCTCGGGGTCGATCTCCAGTTCTCGGAGGACGGACAGCGACTGCGCCGCGAACGCCTCGTTGAGCTCGAACAGATCGATGTCGCCGAGTTGCAGGCCCGCCCTGGCCAACGCTTTGCGCACGGCCGGCACCGGGCCGATGCCCATGATCTTCGGATCCACCCCGACGGAGGCGTAACTCTCGACTGTCCCAAAGGACCGCAGGCCCCGCTCGGCGGCCTTGGTCGCCGACATCAGGATGATCGCCGCCGCCCCATCGTTGAGCCCCGACGCGTTGCCCGCGGTCACCGTTCCGCCATCGCGGCGGAAGGCCGCGCGCAGTTCCCCGAGCGCCCCGGCGGTCGTCCCCGCCCGCGGATGCTCGTCGCTGTCGACGGTGCGCGTGCCACCCTTCGCCGGGACCTCGATCGGCACTATTTCGTCAGTGAAGATCCCCTCGGCGATCGCACGCTCGGCCTTCTGCTGGCTCGCGGCCGCGAACTCGTCCTGCTCCTCGCGGCTGATGTTGTACCGATCGGCGAGATTCTCCGCCGTGACGCCCATGTGGATGTCGTTGAAGGCATCCGTGAGGCCGTCGTGGACCATCGAATCGATCAGCTGGGCGTCGCCCATCCGCGCGCCGAAGCGCGCCGACGGCAGCAGATACGGCGCGCGCGTCATGTTTTCCATCCCGCCCGCGACGACGACGTCCACGTCGCCTGCGCGGATCATCTGCGAAGCGATCGCAACCGATTTGAGGCCCGATCCGCAGAGCATGTTGATCGTCGTCGCGGGCACCTCGTTCGGGATCCCCGCGCCGATCGCCGCCTGACGAGCAGGGTTCTGCCCGAGCCCAGCCTGTAACACGCAGCCCAGCAGGACCTCATCGACGTCCTCACCGGAGATCTCGGCGCGCTCAAGCGCGGCGCGCACGGCACGCGCCCCCAGCTCCGTGGCGGCGATGTCCTTGAAATACCCGCCGAAACTACCGACCGGCGTTCGCACAGCGCTGACGATCACAGCATCTTCCATCACAGGCTCCCTCGAATGGCAGTACACCGACCTTTTCTCTGTAAGCGAGCATACGCTCCATCGTCGGGTCCGCCACGCTCGGTCAGATTTACGGGAAACCCGCAACAGGCCGACGAATGCTGCGCCTGCGGCAAAGGGAGTAACTTGAACGAATACCGTGAGCCATTCGACACAATCCGTCCTCTTTGTCCTCACGGCTCGCGCCGAGGCAAGCACGCCTCGCGGAAGTGGCGAGCAGTCGTCAGCATGAGTGAGCCCGAGATCGAATCGGCTGACGAACGGGTCCGAGCGCTGTATGAGGACGCCGAGTCGAAGGCGGCCGACGCATTCGAGGATCTCGTGTCGAAGCCGAGCTTCGGCGTGTTGCTCGCGCGGAGCGCTGAGAACGTCGCGGCGGTCACGAAGATCAGCTCGGATCTCGCCGATCTCGTGCTGCGCAACCTGCGCGTCGCCGGGCGTGCCGACGTGACGCGGCTCGCGCGCCAGATAAACCGGATCGAGGACAAGCTGGAGCGCGTCCTGCAGGAGATCGAGGAGCTGCGCGACGAGCTCAAGCGCGGGCCGGCCGCCGGCGCCCCCGCCGAGGCCGAGGTCGACGGCGCAGCCGGGCTCTCGCACGAGCCGCCGAACGGGTCCGGCGCAGCGAACGGCGCCAGCTCGAAGCCCGCCTCGAAGTCCGGCTCGAAGTCCGACTCGAAGGCTGGCTCGAAGCACATCAGCGAGGTGCCGTGAGCACGCTCGAGACGCTGGCCCGCGCACCGCGCGCCACGCTCGAGTTCGCAAATGTGATCCTGACGACGTCGGACGCGGAGATCGGCCCGACGCCGCGGGAGGTCGTCTGGACGCACCGAGGGACGACGCTCTACCGCTACCGCTCAGAACGGCGCGAGCACTCGATCCCGGTGCTGCTCGTGTTTGCGCTGATCAATCGTCCGCAGATATTCGATCTGCGCAAGGGCAACTCGTTCGTCGAGTTCCTGCTCGCCGAAGGCTTCGACGTCTTCCTCCTCGACTGGGGGGTCCCCGACGAGGCCGACTCGGACATGGGACTCGCCGAGTTCGTCTGCGACGAGTTGCACTGGGCGATTCGCGAGACGCTGCGCTGCGCCGGTGAAGAGGAGCTGACGCTGCTCGGCTGGTGCATCGGCGGGACGCTCTGCGCAATGTACTGCGCGCTTCATCCGGTGGGAGCCGTGCGCAACGCGGCTCTGTTGACGACGCCGATCGATCCGAGCGGCTCGCTCTATGCGCGCTGGGTCAGCGGCGACGACTACGACATCGACCTGATCGCCGACAGCTACCCGGTGATCCCCGGAGCAGGGATCGACGTCGCGAACA
>Ga0224551_1000092_pt1 | contig 10464 bp, 9 predicted proteins | sample 714P32024metaG_FD_179899 | JGI IMG/M metagenome (GOLD analysis project Ga0224551, IMG submission 179899) | Peat soil microbial communities from Stordalen Mire, Sweden - 717 P3 20-24 | ecosystem: Environmental > Terrestrial > Soil > Wetlands > Peat | place: Sweden: Norrbotten County, Stordalen...
TCGGCTGACATGGAAAAGGGTCCACAGACCCTGGCGGATGTAACCAAAACTCTCGCCTTAGTCACAAAGATCGCCAACACTGGACAGCATTTCCAGCCGCACACGCGTTTTTCCGCAGCCTGCTAGAGTGGCGGGAACGCGCCAAACGCGTGCGCCTCTCTGTTGGCAAAGATCCGGCCGACGCCAGCGCACGACGCCAGCGCAAGGAAGCCGAGTTGAACGCGGTAAACAATGGCGTCGCTGTCGTTCCTGACGGCCAAAACGGGCACAGGTCGGTGGCTGCAGCCGTTGCAGAGTTCCTTGACGAGACTAGGCTCACGAAGAAGCCGAAGACCCTAGCCGCGTACTCGACAGCCCTCGCGTACTTCGTAGAATCCTGCCACAAACTGAATCTCGAAGAGATCGAGCGACGAGACCTACTGAAGTTTTCCGCGTTCCTGCGTGACGAGAAGGAACAGGCACCGCGCAGCGTGTACAACAAATTTGAGAACGTCATGACTTTCTTGAAGGCGAACGGGATTCGCGGCCTGGTAGGAAAGAACGACTGGCCACGGTACACCGAAGAAGAGCCGGAGACTTACGAACAGGAAGAACTCGACAAGCTATTTTCGAAGTGCGACGCGGAAGAGAGGCTCTGGTATGAGTTCTTTTTGATGACAGGTGAACGTGAGCAGGAGGTCATGTACACGTACTGGGATGACGTGAACTTCGCTGCGTCCACCGTCAAGGTAAGCCACAAGCCGGACAGAGGCTGGACGCCAAAGGCCTATAAGGAACGCGAGATTCCGATTCCCTCGAAGCTCGCAAAGAGCCTGAAGGCGTGGAAGGCAAAGTCTGCCAAGGATTGCAGTCTGGTGTTCCCGACTGCGGGATGCCGACCGAAGCTCGATTTTCTCGACTGCCTAAAGGCCGTTGCCGAACGCGGGAAGCTAGACTCGGATGGCTTCTGGCTTCACAAGTTCCGCGCTACGTTCGCAACGCGGTGCCTGTGGGCCGGGGTAGACCTTCGCACGGTTCAGCAATGGCTCGGCCACAGCGATATGGAGAGCACAATGCGGTATCTGAAGCCGTCACGCAGCCAGCATGTGCGGGATAAGGTGAACGAGATTTTTGCGTAGCGCGTATGAGGGTCCTATCCGCTGTTTGCCGAATTGCATAGTCAAGCCTTGTGGAAATTGGGGAATGACGCTTACGGAACACTAAGACTGACTATGAGCCATTCAGAACCGCGGTTTTTTGTCGCCCTTAGCCAGCGTGCCAGATTTGACTCCCCGCTTGTCCCCCAAATCGTCACTTCTATCCAGGCAAATCATCATGTTCGCGGCGCTGCCGGCGAAAACCCGCGGCCCACCGATGCGTGGTCTCAGGTCACGCCGTCCCTTGCCGTAATAGCGTGCATCAGATCATCGTGATGCAGCGGGGATTATTTCTGATTGTCGGCGGCTACAGTGGTAACTGCTGGTTCAGTTTTCTTACGTTTGCGGGATTCGCCGCTCTGTTGCATCAACTTGGCAACCAAGCCGGTCCATCCGGTTTGATGACTGGCTCCTACTCCGGCACCCGAGTCACCGTGGAAGTACTCGTGAAAAAGGATCAGGTCGCGCCAGTGTGGGTCGGTCTGGAACTTTTCGAGATTCCCGAACACCGGTCGGCGGCCCCCATCATTCTGAAGGAATATGTTGATCATCCGGCGTGACAATTCGCCCGCCACCTGCCGCAGGGTCATCATCTTTCCTGATCCGGTGGGGAATTCGACTTTGAAGTCGTCGCCCAGGTAGTGATGAAACTTCTGCAGTGACTCGATCAATAGGTAATTCACCGGGAACCAGATCGGCCCTCGCCAATTAGAGTTGCCGCCGAACAGCCCGGTAGAAGACTCGCCCGGCTCGTAGTCGACGCGGTGCTCCATGCCTTGCGCCGTAAGCTTGTAAGGATTGTCACGGTGGAACTGTGACAGAGCGCGGATCCCGTATGGCGATAGAAACTCACGCTCGTCCAGCATGTACTTGAGAATGCGGCGAAGCTGATCCTGATCCGCAATGGACAATAAGCGGCGTTCGCCCATCCCCTCGGTGCGCATGCAGGCCAGGTTTTCCGTGAGATCTGGACGGTTGTCGATGAACCACTCCATGCGTCTCTTGAAGTCTGGCAGCTTGTCCAGCACCTCTGGTTCCAGCGTTTCCACCGCAAACAATGGGATAAGCCCCACCATGGAGCGGATCTTCATGGGGAACTGGTTGCCGTCGGGCAGCTTGAGCACGTCATAGAAGAAGCCGTCTTCCTCGTTCCAGAGCCCCATGCTGTCGTGGCCGCGATGGCTCATAGCGTGAGCGATGTAAATGAAGTGTTCCCAGAACTTGCTGGCCACATCTTCATAGCAAGGTTCTTCCCTGGCCAGTTCCAGTGCGATGGCCAGCAGATTCAGGGTGTACATGGCAATCCAGCTGGTTCCGTCCGATTGTTCGATGTATCCACCCGTCGGCAACGGAGCGCTGCGATCGAACACACCGATGTTGTCCAGTCCGAGAAATCCGCCCTGGAAGATGTTCATCCCCTCCGCGTCCTTGCGGTTCACCCACCACGTGAAGTTCAACATCACTTTGTGGAAGACACGCTGCAGGAATGCGCGGTCACCTTTTCCCTTGCGCTTCTTGTCGATCTTGTAGACGCGCCAAGCGGCCCAGGCGTGCACCGGAGGATTAACGTCACCGAACGCCCACTCATAGGCGGGAATCTGTCCGTTGGGGTGCATGTACCACTCGCGCAGCATCAACGTGAGCTGCTCTTTCGCGAAGTCCGAATCCACGAGCGCAAGCGGGATGCAATGAAATGCTAGGTCCCACGCGGCATACCACGGGTATTCCCACTTGTCCGGCATGGAGATGACGTCGGCGTTATACAAATGAGTCCACTCGTGATTGCGGCCCTTTTTGCGCTCGGGGGGCGCGGGAGGATTGCCCGGGTCGCCTTGCAGCCAATCGTTGATGACATAATGATAGAACTGTTTGGACCAGAGCATCCCCGCAAAGCCCTGTCGCATGACGTTCTGGGCGTCCGCGGAAAGATCCTGAGGAATCACCGCTGCGTAGAATTCATCGGCCTCACGCTGCCGGAGCGCGAACGTTTTGTCGAAGGCGTCAAACGCGTCTTTTCCTCTGAAGTCAGAGTCGGCAAGTCGCATCCTTATTACGACAGTGTCTCCCGAACTGAGTGACAGTTTGTAATGGGCGGCTGCTTTCGAGCCGACATGTTCAGGATTGACCGCTCCCTCGGCACCGTGCACAACATTTTCGTTGATGCCGTCTTTGACGAAGGGAGTGCGATTCTCGATTCCAAACAGCCTCCGAGCGTTCGTCTCGTTTTCAGTAAAGAGAAGTTCCGGAGAGCCTTCACAATGGAGCCAGCGGGTCTCGGACTGAGTTTGGTTCTGCTGAGAAAGGTTCAATTCGATGATCGGATTGGGGGCGGAGCGCGCTTTGTGCAGCTTCGGGCGTCGTGCCCGGTTTCCCCATGACCACGTATTGCGGAACCAAATTGTGGGCAGAAGCCGAAGATTCGCGGTTTCCGGACCACGATTTGTGACCGTGATCTTGATCAGGATGTCCTCGACATCGGCCTTGGCATATTCCACGAACACGTCGAAGTAGCGATTCTCGTCGAATACCCCCGTATCGAGTAGTTCAAACTCCAGTTGGAGCCTGTCGCGGCGCCTGTTTTCCTCTACCAACTTCGTGTACGGAAACTCCGTTTGGGGGTATTTGTAGAGATACTTCATGTAGGAGTGCGAAGGCGTGCTGTCGAGATAGAAGTAGTATTCCTTCACGTCCTCGCCGTGATTGCCTTCGTTGCCAGTTAAACCGAAGAGCCGTTCTTTCAGAATCGGATCACGCTCGTTCCACAGTGCGAGGGCAAAGCAAATCATCTGACGGCGATCGCTGATTCCGGCCAAACCGTCTTCGTTCCAGCGATAGGCGCGCGAACGGGCATGGTCGTGCGGCAGATATTCCCAGGCGTTCCCGTTTGGACTGTAGTCTTCACGCACTGTGCCCCAGGCGCGTTCGCTGAGATAGGGACCCCAACGCTTCCAGTGCTTTTTGCGCGTGCCAGATTCGGCCAGTCGAATTTCCTCTTTCGTCATGAAAATTCTCCGCCTTTTCCAATCACGCTCGGGAGCCATGTAAACTCATCTGCAAACACTCAGCCTGGGATTGAAGTTCTGTGGACCGTTTGGATTCGGTGCCGATCTCGCGAAAGATAGACGGCTCCCGGTGTTCTAGTTCCAGAGCAAGTGTCGTGGTGAGTGCGTTGCGAATAATGCCGTTATCATAGGTCTCTGCTTGCTACTTGGCGATGGATCAATATCGCTATCGAGGAATATCTTCCGGATGCGGCGGCTCTGGTAACCCACCGCGTCCATTAGCCGCCAACTGAGTCATGCTGCAATCGGAGTTGTTATGCCGAGGTGCAGCATCGAGTTCCGCCGCAAGCTGAGACTTGAAGTCTCGCGTCGCATGCTCGAGTTCAGTTCTAGCCCGCGCCACGTGGACCAGCATTGCGTGCAGCCGCTTCGGGCCCAGTACCAGCAGCCCAAGCATGAGCACGAACAGGATTTCCACGCCAAAACCCACGATTCACTCCCGGGTGAGGCCTTGGTCATTGGTAATAATGGCTGTTGTGCTGACCGGCTTTTCCTCGTCAGCTTTGATGGCTGACTTGAAGCCGCGGATACCCTCTCCGATTCCTTTGCCCAGCTCCGGAAGTTTCTTGGGTCCGAACACGAAGAGCGCAATTCCGAAGATAACCAGCAGATGCATTGGCTGAAACAGTCCTTCAAACATAAGGCCTCCTTAGTCGAATGAGGAAATCTCCAAACCCTATTGGTAAAAATGCGGGCGCTATAACTAGTACTCTGATACAGCGCCCGCCCAAACATCCAGGGGAGAGTTTGCAACAATCAAAAGCCGCGCCTGACCGAATCGGCCTCGACCGCCAGTTGGTTAACCAGGTTAAAGAACGCCTGCGATTGGCCAAGGAACAAGAGGTCATCCGTGAAAGCCTTGATCGTGGCGACGGCTCCCCCGTTCTGTGTCAACGTTGGGCGAATCACGGAGCACGCGGGCAGGCTTTTGCTGATGAATTCGCAGGGTTCCGGCAGGATCAGATTGGTCTGGTCGAGTTCCGAGTGGAGGGCATTGAGATCGGGGAAAGTCAGACCAGTTACTGGATCAATTACACCGGCCAAAGGCTGAGACACCGCATTGCCCGACTTGTCATGCCAAAGCCCGAAGTGGTCGATCTCGACTCCACCGATGCTCACCAGGATTCGCAGGACCTCAGCGTCAGTCGCCTTAAAGGCCAGCGTAGGATACAGGCTCGCCCCGCCCTGCTCGATAAATGCAAAGTGAAACCCCGCTGTGTTCGCAATCGCTTGCATTCGAGATTCTTGCGGATTCGCAGGAGGCACCGGTTGAGGCTGGTTGGGAGGCGTGTCGTTGTCGTTCAGTGGTATAGCGGGTTGGTTCTTAATGGTGAAAGGTCCGTTGAGCTTCACCCCGAAATCAGGGTTCTTCGGGCTGCGGTACCGTGTATACCAACTGAGGTCGACGTTAAGCTTCAGCAGGTTTGTCAGCCTTCCGAGATCCTTGGCGCCGGTCGCTTGACTGCTGGGCAAGGTTCGGAACGCATCGAGATCAACCGGTTCTTCGCCCTTTGAAATCAAGTAGGCGTTCAGAAAAGCCGCGTGGCTCAATTCATCGTCGGTATTATCGGCGATGTATTGAGCCATATCGCCATCAAGGTTGCTGAGTGCGGCGATGTAGGCTGGATTGCCTCCCTGGACACCTCCCAGTTCGTTATATTGCTGCCACAGGTCAGCCTCTATGAGTTCTGCCGCCGCCGCGAACCGCAAGAGCGCAGCATCGCCCTTGGATAGCTTTCCTGAGCTGTGGGTAGCTTGTGCAAAGCCTTCAGTCCCCAATAAGGCGCCGGCCGACAGGGTTGCACCGGCGATCCCCAGGCCCTTGAGAAATGAACATCTCTTGACCACGCCCTGCCAGTGACGTTGAACACCGTCTTCCTGTGAAGACTGACTTGCTTCAGATGGGTTTGCCTTGGACACCACGGTGGATGGATAATTCTCTTCTTTCATGGTTTACGCTCCAATTAAAATTTTGTTTAGCAGTACTGCGTTTTAGACGCAGCGACCAACGACGAGATGTGTCGAGGATGTCATTTGATTTTCAATTCTCGATGACAACATCGCTGCGATGTTTGGAACATAGAGTGAGTTGATAACTGGCATGAAACGCTTCTATCTCTACTTTCCTTTGCCTCCGATTTTGTCCAGCTATATGTGAAAACTCCGCTAGTCGACCGTTATTCCCGATATCACACAAATATTTTCTGTGGCGACAAATAGTTAGCCCTGTGCTAACGGAAGGGCGCCACGTACCATGCGCAGTACGTTCCCACGCCACTGAGCAGAACAATCATCCAAAGCACTAGCTCCGTGCGCATCCACCACTTCCAGTGTTTGAACCGCAGCCACTGTGGAAGGACGTTCGTGCCGGCCACGATGACGATATAGAGTCCCAGAAGCTCAGCCGCTATCCCCAGAACCGCGTGTATTGTGGCCACTTCGTAATACCACTTGTGAAGAACCTTAGACATGGCTGGCTTCACTTGTTGATGGAATGACGGCCCCATCACCAGTCCGATCATCAACAAATTCAAGAGAAGGACCGTCGTTTGGCAAATGCCGTGCGCCCTATAGAGCTTTTGTTTCGCGAGAAGAGCCCCGGCGAGCAGTGCCAGTCCCATGGTGAGTTGCACAATGAGGTTGAGATCTGCCCCGAACGTGGCGCCGGTGCCGAGAAAGCCCTTCATTGGAATGCCAACATTGGAAAGAAAGACAACACCGCTAATCACCTGCTCGCTCAAAAGTCGGGATTCTCAATAGCCGCCAAACTCTTCCGTCCGAATATCGTCTTCATCTACGCCGACGTCACTGAGCATTTGGCGTGTTCCCGCAACCATCGTTGGTGGCCCAGCTATGTAATAGATCGGCCCTTGAACGGCTCCCACGTGTGTGAGAAGCATTTCCAAGCTGATGTATCCGATCTTTCCCTTCCAACCATTGTTGGTGGCGGCACGCGTGAGAGTCGGAACAAAGCGGAATCTTGGATTGGCACGCTCTAACTTCCAGAGCGCATCGATGAACGCGGCATCCGCCAGATAGCGGTTCGCATAGAACAGAACAATGGAATGCTGAAGCTTCTCCTCTGTTGCGTAGGAGATCATGCTGAGGAAGGGCGCGATCCCGATCCCTCCGGCGAGGAAGATAGCGGGTCTGGCGGTATTGTTATGGAGGCTGAAAGAGCCCATTGGCCCGTCAATCTTCGCCTGACTACCGATCGGTAGGGAGGATATGGCCTGCTTGAAAACTGTGTTTCGTATGCGGGTCGTAACTACAAGGTCTTCGTCGGAGGGGGAACTCGCGATGGAGAAGGTATGAGTCAGTTCGTTCGAGGGGCCAAACTGGGACTGAGAGCCCGAAAGAGTCAGATCAATGTACTGCCCCGCCTTGAATACAAAACCGTTTGGCTTTTCAAACTGAAATGCCATAGTGCCATCGGCAACTTCCGTTCGACCTAATCGCGTGCTCTGGTAGTCAATCATCGCGATCATCCTTAATTGTTTGTTTTCCTGTTTGACCCTGGCCAGGAGGTATCTCTCGATATTGATAACAAGCGGGCGCGGCCTTTATTCCACAAGTCTCAGAAGTTGGTGTGGAATGCGGTCTTAACATGTGCGGAAAAAACTCAGATGCCCCAGCCCCAACGGGGCATCCGATTTTGAGGAACTTACGACATCGCTAAAGCGATGGCCTGATACGAGATTGAGTTCTGATAGTGACAAGAAGAGTTCAACGCGATATAGCTCGGTTCGTGCGCTGGACAAGGGCGCACCGTAGTGCGCCCTTCGCCCGGGCGGTTTGGTTCAGTTGACTGTGATGGCTACCACACTGGAATGGCTTATTGTGCCGGATGTGCCCGTCACCATCAGGTTGACTTGAGATGCGGGCGCTTGGCCTTTTGAGCTACTGCCGCATCCCAGGGCAAACATTGAGATGAGAAACAGCAGACCTAGTAAGCTCGTCCACAGAATGCTCTTGCGTGTCAGTGGTTTCCGTTTGCGAGTTGCAAGAATTGTTCCGAACAACCCCAGACCCGGTAGGAGGACCACCATGCCGGATACGCCGTAGCCGGTAACCGGCGGCGGAGTCGCGGCGGCAGAGACGGTCAAGATCGAGGATGAAGTGCTCGACCCGGGAGAGATCATTGTGGGGTTGAAAGAACAGGTCAAACCCGCGGGCGCGGAGCAGGTAAGCGAAATCTGGTTGTTGAATCCTCCTACCGCACTGGCACTGATCATCAGGTTAGCCGAACCGCCCGGCGCGACGGTTACGCTTTGCGCCGAGAGATTCAGAGAAAAACCTGGGCCGGTTACCGCAGCTGCGGGGACGAGGCTTGCGAATACGCTGGTGGTAGTGCCTCCTGCCGGGAAATTGGGCTGGTTACTGCCTCCAGCCGTGAGGTAAAGGGTGCCCGGATCGCCAGAGGGACCGCCTCCACCAAACACCATATCCCACAAGCCGGGATTCACCAGTACATGGTTCGAAGAGTCGGTGAGTTGGCCGAGAAACTTCCCGGTGGTGTCGTAGGCATTGATGGTGCCATCGCCGAAATTTCCCACCAGGATCGCGTTCGGAAACGCTCCGAAGGTAGCCGGAGTCTCGACCACGCCCCAAGGCGCATTGAGTTGACCTCCGGCAGCGACCAGGGTGCTGACGAAATTCCCGTTCGCGTCGAAGATATCAACCTGCCCGAGGCCGGTGCCGGGCTGGGCGTCGTGCTTGGCAGCGTCCTGCATGGCATAGGCGACGTAGATCTGGTTACCGATCACGTGGATGCCATGGGGAGCGAAACCAGCGGGAAGCTTTGGATCGGTGAACGAACCGCTCAAAGAAGTAAGGGTAAAGTTTCGATCGAAGACGTCGACTTTGCCGCTATTGAAATTCGCTGCCAAAAGAAAAGTGCTGTTGAGCAGCGCGAGACCCTTGTAAACCGCTCCGCTCGCAGAGTTGTCGAAGGCCACTGCCGCTGTGTTGCTGGCGCCGGTCCAGTTGGCGATGATGCCATCTTCAGTGTCAAAAATGAATTGTCCGCCGCTGAAGTAGGTGCCGTTGCCGTTAGACACGTTTCCCGTAGGGCAGCCAGGGCTGCAATTACCGTTCGGATTCTTTGTGGCCCCGGGAATGGTAACCACCAGCGCAGTATCTTTGTTGCCATTCGCGTCGTAGAGCGTGGAAGTGCCGCTGTTATTGTTGGCGATCCAGAAATCTTGCCCGGGAAAAATCGAGATTCCCCAGGGGTTCAGCAGTTGAGGATCTGTAGTAGTTGCTACGCCGGCAGTATTGGAGACCAGGTTGGTCTGGGAATAGCCGGCTTGCTGGGCCCACAACCCCGAAGGAATTGCTAATGTCACGAGCAGCCCGAATAATGAGAGCGTTCTTTTCACGTTGTCCTCCTTGATTAATTTCTGATTTGTACGTTTGTACGACGTTGAAACAGCTCATTTCTTTCTGTGCGCCCAAACCGATGATTGCTTGATGGATGGAAGGAACTTCGGGGTAAATTGAAGCAGCTGCCAACTCCCGAACTTCCTCCCTCCACGTGTTACAACCGACTGTGTATTCGCCTTAGTTAGTTACCAGAGGAAGGCACCGTGCCGTGATCCCGCATCTGGGCCAGCTTGGTGACTGCTCGTGGTATCTCGATGGTATAGATCCCTGCTGGCGTCGCTACCGTGCTGAGAAAGTACTTGTCCCCCACATGCTCAAAGCTAAGCTTTGCCTGATCAGCGGAAGCATCGCCGATAGTCACTGGAAGCAGAAGCACGCTACGGTTGTTGCTGCGGATGACGATGCCCGACCGCGGATCTTGAGAGACGCGACTGATGGTACATGGGCCCGCAGGCATGATCCTCGATCCATCGACGACAAAGTCGAAGTTAACTTTAACAACAACTTTCGTGCCACTAGCGTCTTGAGCGCTAGCACTTATGCCTAATCCAAACAAGCTGGTCAGAGTAAGCACAACGGTGAAAAATAACCTATTCATACTGTCTCCTTAGTTGAAATATTGTGATAGTTCGTTATTGATAACTGTGTTGTGGAGGTTATATTCCACAAATACCCTCTGAGACGCGATTGTAGAAAGCCGTTTCACAACTTATATAGGTTAGACGCAGTTACCAAAGACAGGGTGCGGGTGGGATGTCTTTTAATTGTCAACTGTTTGTCGGGCTGGCTAGCACAATACGCGCTGACAATGTGGCGGGAAGGTTGGAATGGAGAGTGCTATGTTGTGCAATTCTGCCCCGAATCAGCCCTCCACGCGCATT
>Ga0224551_1000095_pt1 | contig 10427 bp, 9 predicted proteins | sample 714P32024metaG_FD_179899 | JGI IMG/M metagenome (GOLD analysis project Ga0224551, IMG submission 179899) | Peat soil microbial communities from Stordalen Mire, Sweden - 717 P3 20-24 | ecosystem: Environmental > Terrestrial > Soil > Wetlands > Peat | place: Sweden: Norrbotten County, Stordalen...
AGAAGAAACAAATCGCAGCGGCCCACTTTCACGCGCCATATTTTTGCGCGGATCGCTCCGTGGCGGGTATCGACCTGCACCACGACCGGTCTGCCATTTTTCCCGATCGCCGCTTCAATTCCCAGGTCATTGACGTCGGTTTCCAGGTACTCCTCGTGCTGCCAGCCATCGCGATCAAGGCGCTGCCGGAAATATCCCTGCCCATAAAACAGGCCCACGCCAACGAGGGGAATGCCAAGATCGGAGGCGCTCTTGATATGATCGCCGGCCAGAACTCCAAGTCCGCCGGAATAAACCGGAAGCGATTCGTGCACGCCGAATTCCGCGGAGAAATAAGCCACGGGACGGGGTCGCAGCACACCGGCGTGACGCGCACCCCAGGTTCGCTCCGCGTCCTGATACTCGCGCAGGCGGCGGTACGCGTAATTGATTCGGCTGTGCAGTGCCAGTTCGGTGGCGCGCGCTTCCAGTTTTTCGAGAGGGTACTCGTTCAGAAGCGAGACTGGACTGTGATTGAGCTGCCTCCAGCGCAGAGGATCAAGGTCGCGGAACAAAGTAGCAGAATCGTTGTCCCAACTCCACCAAAGGTTGCGGGCCAGCGCCCAGAGCCGCTCCTGAACCGGCGCGATGAAACGGTCGAGAGTTCGGGCCTCGCTGACGATGGGCGCAACCCGTTTCGCGGCCTCCGTGAACAGGCGAATCTCATCTTCCGGAAAGATTCGCGCCTCCACGGTTTGAACCACGAGAACGCCCTGCAGCACGCCACGATCAATGAGTGGCACTCCCAGGAACGACTGGTAAGAATCCTCGCCAGCTTCGCTGAAATACTTGAATCGAGGATGGGTCCTGGCTTGTTCCACGGCGACCGGGCGAACCTGTTCCGCGACCAGGCCGGCCAGTCCTTCACTTACGGCCATGCGAAGCTTGCCGACGCATTCCCGGCGCAGCCCGAGCGTCGCGGCGAGAACGAGGTTGGCGCGGTCGGGCTCCAATAGATAGGCCGAGCAGACATCGGTGCCAAATCGTCGGGCGATTAGCGCCACGACGTTCATCAGGGTCTCGGCCGGCTTGCCGGGCTCCGCAGCCAAGCTCGCAATTTCTTCCCACGTCAGTACATAGCTGGCGTCGAGCGAGCAGGCAGCATGGTCTTGATCCTGAACTAGCTCATTCGATTGATCCAATCTCGTCTCCGATTTGCTTGCGTTCTATAGGTCCCGCAGTCGGTCACCGAGTGCTCAATGGGACGCGACACAGTTTAGAAAAAACCATCCTCCGCCCATTCTATCGGTGAAAATACAACTTTCCATATTGGCGGCGGAATCGGCGATTACCATGGTGTGCGTGTCGAACGGCAGATTTTCTTCGCTTTCTGCTCATCACCACATATCACTGACGTCAATGTCGCTGATTCTAAAACTCTAATATCCGGTTCACTTGAAGTCCAATTCTAATTCTCGATAGAGTGCATCAGCGAACAACACGCTGTTTCCAAGGGACCGCGCCAACTAAGTCGTGTCAGAAAAAATGCGCGCTGCGCCCGCCCAATTGAATGTAGGCGAACGCAGCGCGCAACTTGTCAATTCAGCGTGGCTCTCGCGAGCTAGCCCTGCGCGGGATGCAACACGCGGAAAGTGCTGCCCCCTTGTGACCACACCAGCACCAGTGCATCCTGACCGTTCGGCACGCCCGATAATGCCTGGGCCGCTTCGGACGCGGATTTCACCCCATGCCGGTTCACTTCCATGATGACGTCCCCACGCTGCAGGCCCGCGTTGTCTGCCGGGCTGCCGGGCTGGACGTTCTCCACGATGGCGCCGTGCACCGATCCTTCTGCTTGCAGTTCGTTGCGAGCGTCCTGAGTCAAATCCGCGAGACCCAGCCCCCAACGCCCTTTTCCATGCTCGCCGCCGGCGGTCTCAGTCCCTTTGCCGCCGCCGAGTGCTTCGAGCGTCACCGCAACGGTTGTCGGTTTGCTGTCACGCACTACCTGCAGGTGGATCGTGTCACCGGGCCGCTTCTGTCCGACCATCATTTGCAATTGTCCCGCATCGGTTACGGGTTTTCCGTCGAGTTCGGTGATTACGTCTCCAGTGCGCAAACCCGCCTTCGCACCCGGCGCGTCCGGCTGAACTTCGCTGACCAGTGCTCCCACGGCTTTGTTCATCTGGAAGAACTTCGCGTTGTCGGGAGTAACGTCGGAGATTTGAACTCCGATAAACGCGTGCGTTACTTTGCCGTCCCGAATCAACGTTTGAACGGTGGGCTCAACAATCTGCGAAGGAATCGCGAAACCCATTCCTGAGAACGATCCCGAGGATGAAATCAGGAAGGTGTTGATTCCGATGAGCTCTCCGCGCGCATCCACCAATGCCCCGCCGGAATTTCCGGGATTGATGGCCGCATCCGTCTGAATGAACTCGCCCGGCTTGCGCCGATCGCTGGCGTCGGGATTGGGACGGTTCAACGCGCTGATGATGCCGCGCGTCACTGTGAAGCGGAACCCGTACGGGTTCCCAAACGCAAGCACCGTCTGTCCAGGATGCAGATCGGCCGAGTTACCCCATGGCACGCTCGGCAGGTTGGTCGCGTTCACCTTGATGACCGCAAGATCCGTCAGCGGATCGGCGCCCACTAACTTCGCCGGCAGCACTTCGCGGTTGCTCATAGTGACCCGAATATCGACCGCTCCATCGATTACGTGGTTGTTGGTAACGATGTATCCGTCGGGGGAGATGATCACGCCGCTGCCCAGACCGTGCTCCATTCTTTCCTGAGGTTGCGACGGAGAACCGAACTGCCGCCCGAATTGACGGCCGAAAGGATTGCCCGGACCGAAAAATTGCTGCATGTCGGGCATGCCTTCCATGCCGGTCGGCTGCGCGTTGGACTTCGATGCTACCGTGACATTCACGACCGCTGGCGTAACTCGTGCTGCCAGCGTTTCCATTGCACGGTCGAGCGTAAGCAACGCTCCCACACTATTGTCATCGAGCGCCGGCGCTGCCGGAGCCGCCGTTGCCGCGGTTGCATACTTCGTAAAGTTGAGCGTCGCCACTGCCCCAACTGCCACCACGGCAATCAGAGCCACTGCCAGACGCCTGGTTACTACTGCTTTACAGCGTTCTGTCCACATCTTCATCTTCATTTTCCTTTTCTCCTTAGTACAACTAATTATGTAGTTGCTGCTTGCAAAAATTTTTGTCGCTAAGTCGTCTTGGACACAGGCAGCGTCGCCACCCGTTCCCTCACCGTCCTGACAACGGTCACCTGCCACACCTGCACGCTTCCCGTCGATGGGTCGGAGGTCACGTACTGGGTGGCTTCGAAAAACACCAATGTTCGAAACTGCGGCACGATTTCACGATTCGCGCTTGCGCTGACTTCGACGACTCGCGCGGACAGAGGTACTGCGTTCCGCTGGGCAGCAACCATATCCGAAGCTACCCGTTGTCCAGTGGCAGCGCGCGCAGGGATAACTCTGGCAGTCGTTTTTCCAGCACTTATCCGGGCCGATGGCAATTCGTCAGTCCGCAGCGCAGCGGGAATCACCATCGCCGCAGGTAGCGACGACGCTACCGAGTCAACAGGATGGCTGATCGCCGTACCGCGATCGACTGCCACGAATTCAGGTGCGTGCGGCAGAACCGCGAGACACACCATGGAAAAAGTGCCGATCATACATAGAGCCGGTTTCCAGACGCGCGTGGCCACTGGCCGGTTCTTGTCGAGAATCTGCGCCAGTCGCAGCGAAGCCTCGCGGGCTCGGTGGACTGCCGCCTGCGCCATCGACCATGACCGCTCCGGAACACGATGCGCCAGGCTCTTTTCCAGCAGCGAGACCAGGCAAGCGGCGTACCCGTGCGGGTTCGCGGTCGCCGCCAGCACGGCATCGTCACAAGCCATCTCGCGTTCCACGGACAGCCGATTCTCGATCCACCACACCGCGGGATGAAAGAAGAAGAGAGCGCGCACGATTTTCTGAATAAGGTTGGTCCAGTCATCTCCGCGCTGCAGGTGCGCGAATTCATGCAGAAGGATGACATTGAGATCTTCAGGGGACAGTTCTCGCAACGCCCAAGCCGGCAAAATGATGGTCCGCTTCCAGAAACCGACGGCGGCAGGGACACGCACGCACTCTGACGTGGCGACTGTTATTGAGCCTGCTCCGATTGCGTCCAGCGTTTTTCGCACTGCGGGATCAAGATTCGCGGCGACGATGGGAGTGCAACTACGGCGCAGCCCACGCAGTCGCCAGAAGCCGGAAGCCAAACGGACCATCGCCACACAAGCACCCACAGTCCAAATGAGAAATGCGAAGAGCGCCCATGAAGCGGGTATTGTAAAAGCAGGACGCGCACTTGACCCGGCCATCCCCGATGCAATTGATGGGCGTCCTTCGCCGAGAACGCCTATAAAAGGAAGCGCAGCCACGGTCAGGAGTGCGAGGAACCAGATGGCAAACCGGGTACCTGAATTTTGCCTTCGCATGACGCGCAGCAATGCCCATGCAAAAAGAGCGATCAGCAATCCTTCCGGGAGCGCATTGAGAATGCGCTCAACCGAAATCTGCGCCACTGTCTGCAGAGAGAGCCAGCTCATTTCGCATCCTTCCGAACCGTGTCGTTCCGAACTGTATCGCTTTGAATCAGCATCTGCCGGAGGCGGCCAATGTCCCCCGGCCCGATGCCCTGGTCCTCAAGGAGGTTTAAGACCAGTTGCTCGTGAGAGTTCTTGAAGAAGCGGCTCACAAGATGTCGAATTTCCGAACGAGTTGCATCCTTCTGCCCGACCAGCGGCGTATATACGTGTGCCCGGCCATCCTTAAGATGTTTCAAATAACCTTTTCTCTCTAAGACACGTATGGTCGTCAAGACCGAGTTATAGGCCAGGGCGGGCTTTTCTGTAATCGAATCAAGGACTTGCTGGACAGTTCCCGACCCCTTTCCCCAGAGGACGTTCATGATCCGCAGCTCGGCTTCGGTCAAGGTTTCTGATTGTCTCGGCGGCACCGGATTCCCTCCTCGCTCTTAGACGCGCCAACAGGCAAAAGGTAACTAATTGTTTAGTTGCACGGGGAATGTCCGGAGTTGCCTTGATGGGTGAACACGCTAGTCCGGAAGAACCAGACCACCTAGAATGGAAAATTCTCCCCGGTAGCAGCGGAAAACCGAGCTGCTGGAAGATGATGGCTGCGATATGGCAGCGACGACAATAACCGCGTCAATCCGAACCACCCAGCCGTCGGATCTCCCGGCGCTCGCCGTGTTCCTCGTCCGAGTATATAAATTCGACCCGTCGGACCATCACGCCGATCCACAATTACTGGAGTGGAAGTATCTTTACCCTCGGGAGGGTTGGAACGGCAGCCGCAGTTACGTCCTCGAGAGAAATGGGCAGATCGTCGCGCATTGCGGAGTCTGCCCGGTGACTTTTCATCTGCCCGACAGAACCACCGTAAACAGCGTCACTATGATGGATTGGGCCGCTGACCCCTCGGCCCCAGGGGTCGGGGTGATGTTGTATCGCAAGCTTATGGCGATGGCGCCTACTTCGTTCGTAATCGGTGGCGCGCCCGCTACACGCTTGATAGTTCCTCGAATAGGTTTCCGGCATGTGGGAGAAGCTCTGACATACGCAGCCTGGTTGCGTCCATGGCGCGAATTTCGGACGCGTCCTCGCACTGGAAAATCGATTCTGCGTCTACTGCACGGACTGACGCATCCTCCGCGCGGTCCCCGGCCAACAGCCGGGGAATGGGATTTCGCCCCAGTCAATCAATTTGACGATTCGCTCACGCCGGTATTGAACGACACCTTGAACAGCACAAACCGTGCCTGGACATTTTGTGGGCGCACCCTCGCGGACTTGAACTATGCGCTGAAATGTCCCCGCCTCAAGATGCAGGGATTTCTGCTGCGGCGCCAGAGCCAGCTTATGGGCTATTTCATCCTTGGAACAGGAAATCCGGACTGGGAAGCACGGCTACTCGATCTCGTGGTCAATTCGCCGGATGCGGATGACTGGAGTTCAGCCTGTGCGGCCGTTACCAAGGCAGCCCAACTCGACCCGGAAGTCTGCCGAATTCGGGCGCTCGCCACCTTTCCGATTCTGAGCCATGCGCTGGCTTGGAATGGCTACTGGCGCCAGTACAAGGAACCCATCATGATTCACGACCCCGCGAATATCATGGATCATGCGTTCCCAGTCAGTTTCCAGCTCATCGATGGCGATTCCGGTTACTGACGAACGCGAAGGTCACACTCCGAGCGGAAGAGTCCTAATTTGAAATTCTCGCGCTCGCAGACTAGCATGGGTCGCGCTCCGTCTTAATACGTGAGTGATGACGCAATCACGAAAATCACGCAAGCGAAGAAAAGCTGTAGCCCCAAAGTGGATCGCCAAGAGCTGGGCTGGATTTCTCGCCTGCATAACAGTCATTAGTTTCTTGATAGCTGTCTACGTACTGAGACCGATTCCGACCCCCTATTCCGTGACACCTCTCGACCCCTCCAATCCTTACGCAACTGACTTTTCGATCATTAACAACGGCCAACTGGAAATGCGAGACGTTGAAGTAGATTGCGAAGAAACCAAGGTCGTTTTCTCAAATGAACACACACTGAATGCGGGCGAACACATGGTTCTTTCCCAATACCGAGTCGCACGAATCAGATCAGGAGAACCATTTACGCTTTCTTGTCCCCAGACATGGAGATTGTTTATAGACAAAGACAACGCCAGCGGGTTTCTCACATTCGGCGATCTTGATGCTGGAGCGTTCAATCCTCTCATTTTTGCATTCCAGATTGTGGACAACCAACAAATCCGGTTAACCCATGAACCGGCACGGGGGCAATTGGGTATGATCCGACCGCCGATGTACCCTATTAGCAAAATAGACATGAGGCTTGTTATCAAGTACCGCATTTCCCTGCCTTTTCTGTTTCGCAAAACTCTCCGGTTCACCACCGAAACCTCCCCCGATGGTCAACTGAAATGGATTTCAATTCCCGTAAGCCAAAAGGATATTCCAGACGGTATTGGGGGCCTCGTTCTTTGGTTGCACGGTGGAGATTTCGTCATGACCAATCCCTAAAAGCAACTTTAGGGCACCCCTGGTCCACCGAGCACCAGCCAGCGAACAGTGCGGTACAATTCTGCGGACACCGTCGAAAGGCACATTGAGATTCGTCAGTCCTGCCCTGAAGCACATCGTCTTTCCCGTCCTGTCGAGAAGCGGGTACCTTCGCTACACGGCCGGCGCCGGCCCCGCGGTCGTGACCTACCACGGTGTGTTCCCACCCGGCTACGAAGTCAGAAGCCCTGCTTTGGACGGCAACCTGGTGCACACCGATTCGCTGCTCCGGCAACTTCGGCTTCTGCAGAAACGCTACCACGTGATCTCCCCCGAAGTTTTCCTGCGTTGGTTGGAGGGAGGTCTGTCACTTCCTCCACGCTCTGTATTGCTGACCTGCGACGACGCGCTGCGGAACACCCTTACGGAGATGGTTCCCATACTTCAGGAAGTCGGACTACCGTGCCTCTTCTTCGCCACCCGGGCGTCCGCCGATGAGGTGCCGTCCATGCTCTGGTACGAGGAACTCTACATCATGTTGTTGGACGCGACCGAACCCGTCGCTCTCAGCCTCCCCGAAGCGGGCGTCAGCACCGGCCTCATCGCGGCGAACGAGCAACATTCGTGCTGGTGGAGCCTCGTCCAACAGCTTTCGCATTTCAGCGGTCAATCGAGGCGTGAATTTCTGGATCGTTTCCGCGAACAGCTCGGACTTCCCGCAAACTGGAGGGGGAGATTTATCCAAAATCCGACCCTTGCCACCAGATTCCTGACTCTTGATCAAGCCGGGTTACGGCAGTTGGCCGCTGCGGGAATGACCATCGGCGCCCACTCTCTCTCCCACCCTGTTCTATCTCGGATACCGGACGACTTGGCGTGGCAGGAAATATCAGAAAGCCGGAGTGTCCTGGAGAAGGCTCTGGGGCAGACGGTTTGGGCTTTTGGGTATCCCTTTGGAAACGCTGCCACCGTTACACGACGAGACCTTCGCCTGGCGGAGCAAGCGGGTTTCCGCTGCGCCTTCATGAATGTCGGCGGCGGTTTTGGCGCCAGGATCCACCGATTCGCCGTCCCCCGCGTTCACGTCGCGGCCGACATGAACCTATCCGAATTTGAGGCGCATATCTCGGGCTTTTATCGCACCCTGCGAAGGAGGTTACGTGGCACCGATAGTGATGAAGATGAACTGGACGCAGCGCTTATTAGCTGAAAATCTCAGGGCTGAAAAGCTCAGGATTGAAAAACTCAGGGCTGAAGAACTCAGGTTCGTACCAGGGCATCGCTTTAGCTATGCCGCAGGGCTTCAAATTCAAATGCCCCTTTAGGGGCTGGACATGCGAAACTCCGATCGCAGATGGGTTTTACATAGTTGCAGGTAGGAGTGATTTGCGATTTTCAGTCCGCTGGCATAGGCACGGGATTTGCCACCAGCGCCGGCGCTGTCAAAGGGGCAGCCGCTTCTGCAGGAGCGTCCAGCCATTTGCGCACTTCGGGAAGCGCGCTCCGCATTGCCAGTTCGCCGACGTGGATCAATTCGTCGGCGCGTTTGAAGTCGTCATAGTCAAAGCCGGCGACATCGGGCTCGATCACGATATCGGCCGCGCTTCTCCATAACGCGCTCATCATGTCCTGCGCGATCGCAAACGACTGTCCGATCACATCGAAGAAATGCCGCGGAGCGCAACTCTTCGACCACTGCCCTTTCAGATGCACGGCGAGCACGCGCTCCGCGCCCATTTCGCGCAAAGGACGGGAGGGCACGGGATATGAGAGCATGCCATCCACCAGACAGCGCCCGTCAATCTCCACCGGCAAAAACATTCCCGGATATGCGCAACTGGCGCGCACCGGATCGATGATTGGGCCGGAGGAAAACACCGTTCCTCCGCCGGTCTTGAAGTCAGTGGCAGTGACGCCCAGAGGGATGCGCAACTCTTCAAAGGTGTGCACCTTCAAAGTTTGCTTCAGAAATGAGGTCATGCGGTCGGTCGTAGCGAATCCGTAGCGCGAGAGCGTCCAGCGCGCGAAGGTGGTGAAGCGAACCTTGTGGGCAATTTCTTCCAGTTCCCCGATAGTGACTCCGCTGCAGTACGCAGCCCCCATGATTGCGCCCACACTGGTGCCCGCAATCATGCGGACGGGAATGCCTTCTTCTTCGAGGACCTTCAGAACGCCGATGTGCGCGATGCCGCGGGCAAAACCTCCGCCCAAGGCGACACCGATGGCAGGCGTGCGATACGCGTCGGTCGCTTTCGGCTTGCGGGACAGATCGCGGCCGAAGGCTTGTACAGACCGTATGACTTTTCCCAGCCTCTTCATCGGAACTCCACGCTCCTGGTTTGCCGGGGCCGCAAACTCCTACATCTATTAGGTAAGATGCCACGAATCGGTTTTTAGTCACAGGCCACGTTTGTGCTATCTCATAGTTACAGTAGAATTTATGCCGAATTACGGTCGAGAGTGTGGCCGTCAAGTAGCAAGTCTAGCCAGCTATTTGAGCATAGCTAACTCTCTTAGTTCTCATCATTTACATCTCGACGGCTTGGAAAACCGCTCGAGAATAGGCGGGAATCTCGCGCCTCTTTGGGCAACGAACCACCGGCGGCACGTGTGAGATTTTCCAATAATGCTTATGCTTGCGAGCGACCTACGCCAGGCTCAAGTCGCGCCGAACGACCGTAAAGAGCCGAATGGCTGAACACTGAGCAGCGGAAGAGGAAGCCCAACTCCAATGACGGCAAGTTACATTGGCGCTCTTGATCAGGGAACGACAAGCTCGCGCTTCATCGTGTTTGATCGATCCGGAAACATCGTCAGCTCAGCTCAAAAAGAGCACGAGCAGATTTATCCCCAGCCGGGATGGGTCGAGCACAATCCCGAAGAAATCTGGCGTCGAACGAACGAGGTTATCTGGGAAGCAATGCAAGCGCGTGGGCTGGGGCCAAAAGATCTGGCTGCGATCGGAATCACCAACCAGCGCGAAACCGCCTTGGTCTGGCACAGGAAAAGCGGCAAGCCCGCTTATAACGCAATCGTCTGGCAGGACACCCGGGTCGCGCCCGCTGTAGCCGAGTTCGCCGCGCATGGCGGACAAGACCGCTATCGCACCAGGACCGGCCTGCCGCTCGCTACTTATTTCAGCGACCTCAAACTTCGCTGGATCCTCGAAAATGTTGCGGGCGCACGGGCCCAAGCCGAAGCGGGCGATCTCCTGTTCGGCAATATAGACACGTTTCTGATCTGGCATCTCACCGGCGGGCCGCATGGCGGCGTTCACGTGACCGATGTGACCAATGCCAGCCGCACTCAACTGATGAACCTCGATTCGCTGCAGTGGGATCGCGAAATCTTG
>Ga0224551_1000096_pt1 | contig 10419 bp, 8 predicted proteins | sample 714P32024metaG_FD_179899 | JGI IMG/M metagenome (GOLD analysis project Ga0224551, IMG submission 179899) | Peat soil microbial communities from Stordalen Mire, Sweden - 717 P3 20-24 | ecosystem: Environmental > Terrestrial > Soil > Wetlands > Peat | place: Sweden: Norrbotten County, Stordalen...
GATGAGCGGGACGCCGCGCGGCGCGTTGGCCCGCACCAGGCGCACCGTTTCGAGCACGAATGGCACATCGCGTTCCGGCAGAAGCGCCGGCAGTGCATCGATCTGGGGATCGGTGCGGATAGGGTCACGCACGATGGGTCCAGGCTCGAACTCGAGCGCGATGCCCATGCCCTGCAGCGGCGTCATGATGTCGCTGAAAAGGATGCCGGCGTCGAGCTCGTAGCGCTTGAGCGGCTGCAGAGTCACCTCCGCCGCAAGCTCTGGAGTGCGCGTCAGCTTGACGAAGTCGACCTGGGAGCGAAGCTTGCGGTACTCGGGCAGATAGCGTCCCGCCTGACGCATGATCCAGATCGGCGTATAGATAGTCGGCTGACAGCGGCAAGCGTCAAGAAAGACACTCATGCCGCGAGCCAGCGGCATACATCCGGCGCGTAATAAGTGATGATGAGGTCGGCGCCGGCGCGCAGGATACCGGTCAGGCTCTCAAAGACCGCGGCACGCTCGTCGATCCAGCCGCGCTCGCTCGCTGCCTTGATAAGGCTGTACTCCCCCGAGACGTGATACGCCACGACCGGCACGCGCACGGCGTCGCGGACCCGCGCGATCACATCAAGATAAGGACCCGCCGGCTTCACCATGACGAGATCCGCGCCTTCCTCGATGTCGAGCAGTACTTCGTGGAGCGCTTCGCGGGAATTCGCAGGGTCCATCTGATACGAGCGCCGATCCCCGAATGCCGGTGCGGACTCGGCCGCTTCTCGGAATGGTCCGTAATAGGCCGAGGCGTACTTCGCCGCATACGAGACGATGGGCGTGTTCGTGAAACCGGCGCGATCGAGTAATTGCCGGATCGCGAGCACGCGACCATCCATCATGTCGGAGGGCGCCACCGCATCGGCACCGGCGCGCGCGTAGTTGAGTGCGACCTTCGCCAGAGTTTCAACGGAGGAGTCGTTGTCGACCTCGCCTGATGGCAGGACGTGCCCACAATGTCCGTGATCCATCGCGCCGCACAGGCACACGTCGGCCCAGACCAGAAGCGCCGGACAGGCGTGTTTGATCGCAGCAATCGCCTGGGGCACCAGGCCCTGCGGATCAAGCGCGGCACTTGCCTTGGCATCCTTCTCGGTCGGAGCCGCAAACAGGATGAGCGCGAGCACGCCTGCCTCCATCGCCATCTTCGCCTCCTTCACCGCTTCATCGACCGAGAGCTGGCAGATGCCGGGCATGCTGAGGACTGCTCGACGCACACCGCGTCCGGGCACGATAAAGAGCGGATAGATGAGCGCGTCGCCCGTCAGGCGCGTCTCGCGCACCATGCGCCGCCAGGTCTCGGACTGGCGCAGGCGCCGCGGTCTATGCAGGGGGTAGCCCATCGCTATGGCCTCGTTTGCAGCAAGCGTAGAGTCGTATTGGCAAGTCCGGACAGCGTCGCCGACTCGGCGAGCACGGCGGTGCGGCCGCGGTCGGCGAGCGCACGCGCCGTCGTCGGACCGATGGCAACGACTGCGGCCTGCGTAAGGAGCCGGGAAAAGTGGGGCGGCCCCAGCGCACGCTCAAGCTCAATGACTGCGGAGGGACTTGCGAAGGTCACCGCGCCGATCACCTTGCGGTCTATCCATGCGCGGCAATCGTTAACATCAAGCGGAGCAGGCTCGGTGCGATAGGCCTCGACCTGGCTCACCTTGGCACCAAGCTGCGTCAGACCCTGCGCAATCGTGGGCAGTGCGCGCGAGCTTGCCGGATAGAGGATTCGTGCGCCCGCGCAGCCCTGGGATGCGAAAGCGTTGACGAGTGCAGCAGCATTGGCTTCGTTGGGCAGAAGATCCACACGAAACCCGCGGTGGCGCAGCACCTGTGCAGTCGCGCGGCCGATCGCAGCCACGCGCACGCCCACAGGCAAGTGCGGCAACCAGCGGATGACGGCCGTGACTGCATGTCGGCTTGCAAACACGATCCAGTCGAAATCCTCGACGCGCGCGAGAGTCTGCTCGAGCGAATTCCCGCTCGACGGGGCCACGCTCACCGCCGGCCATAAGAGGACGTTGAGTCCGAGGCCGCGCAACTGGGAGCTCAACGGGCCATCGTGCGACTCCGCGCGCGTCACCACAACGGCTCCCGGAAAACTTGCCGCCGTCACGGTGCGGCCACCGCGCTGTCCACGCCGCGCACGTCCGCGATGAGCCGCCGCGCACCCTTCGCCAGAAGCTCATGCGCCACGCGCTCACCCAAGCGCGCGGCGTTCGTCATGAGCGCAGGGCCGTTGCCTTCGGCTGTCAACATGGATGAGCCGTCGAGTGCGCACACGGACGCGTGCAAATGCAAATTCTCGCCGACGAGCGTCGCAAGCGCGCCAAGGGGCACCTGACAGCCGGCCTCGACGCTTGCGAGGAGCGCGCGCTCCGCCGTGGTCGTCAGGCGCGCCCCGCGATCATCAAGCGCGCTGACCCAACGCTGCGCGTGATGATCATCCGCGCGCACACACACGCCGATCGCGCCCTGCGAGACCGCCGGAGGAAAATCTTCCACGGCAAGCTCGCAGGTGATGTGCCCCTCAAGCCCGAGTCGCTTGAGGCAGGCGGTTGCGAGAATAATCGCGTCATAGGCGCCGCTTTGCAGCTTCTCGATGCGCGTCGGAACATTGCCGCGCAGCTCGAGCGCCGTGAGGTCCGAACGCGCGTGCGCGAGAAACGCCCGGCGCCGCAGGCTGCTTGATCCCACACGCGCGCCCGGTGGCAGTTCATGCAACAGTTGACCGCCGCGGCTGACGAGCGCGTCGCGCGGGTCCTCACGGGGAAGGACCGCCGCAAGCTCGGTGCCGGGTTCGAGCAGCGTCGCAAGATCCTTAAGGCTATGCACGGCCACGTCAATCTCGCGCGCGAGAAGCGCGCGGTCAATTTCCTTGGTGAAGAACGCCTTGCCGCCCACTGTCCACAGCGGCACGTCGGTACGCACGTCCCCTTCCGTGCTGATGTGCACCAATTCAACCGGCGGCGCGTCGCTCTGACGAGCAATTAAAGCTGCCACGTGGCGCGCCTGCCACAGTGCAAGCGCGGAGGCGCGCGTGCCGATGCGCAGACGAGCCGGGCGCGTCATGTTCCGCCCTCGATGAGAAACCGATATCCCACGCCCCACACCGTTAGAAAATGGCGCGGATTCGCCGGATCATGCTCGAAGCGCTTGCGCAAACGCAGAATGAAATTGTCGACGGTACGCGTCGAGGGAAAGACGTCGTATCCCCAGACACGCTCGAGCAGATCCTCGCGCGAGACGATTTCCCCAGGCCGCTCGGCCAATACTTTCAGGATCATGGCTTCCTTCTCGGTGAGCTCCTGAGAGGCGCCGTTCCACGAGCGCGCGCGAAACGCGCGGAAATCCACCTCGTTGCCGCCGAACCGCAGAACGGCGCTTTGCGGAGTCGCAGAGGCTTTCCGATACCACTCCCAGCGACGCAGGATGGCGCGCACCCTCAAGAGGAACTCCTCAAGATGGAAAGGCTTCGCGAGATAGTCGTCGCCTCCCGCCTCAAGACCGAGCACGCGATCCTGAGGATCACCGCGCGCGGTGAGAAACAGGACCGGTGTGTTGTTGCCCTCTTCGCGCAGCGTGCGGCACACCGTGAAGCCGTCGATGTGCGGGAGCATCACATCGAGCACGACGAGCTCACAGGAATTCTCGCGCAGCCACGTCAAAGCAAGCTTGCCGTCGGCCGCCGTGTCCACGGCGTACCCTTCCGCCCTCAGGTTCTCGGCAAGGCCCGCAGCCAGATGGGGATCGTCCTCCACGACGAGGGTCCGCACCGAGGACACTTGCGCCGTGTTCACACCGGCTGCCTCGGCGCCGCCGGCCATGAGAGGACAAAGAGCGCGCCCTGTCCCACGCCGACGCTGTGGGCGCTCACGCGGCCGCCCGTCAACTGCATCAGGCGCCGTACAATGAAGAGCCCGAGCCCTGTGCCGTAGTAACTGCTGCCACCGCCCGGATGCAGCCGCGAAAACTTCTTGAAGAGCCGCCCACTCTCCTCCGCGCGAAAGCCAACGCCGCTGTCGCGCACCGAGAGTTCCACTTCGCCGTCCGTGGCGCGCGCCGCGAACGTCACACTCCCGCCTGAGACTGCCGCAACCGCCGCGAGCGCATTCTCCAGAAGATTGCGCACCACGACATCAACCGCGAGTGGATCGGCAAGCACGGTGAGGCCCCGCGGCACATCCGCCGTCAGTGCGATGCGCTCGTGACGCGCGCGCTCCTCGAACTGGGTCACGACGCGTCCCACCGCGGCGGCAAGCTCCACGGGCTCGCTTTTGAGATCCACGCGTCCGCGCTCGAGGCGCACGCTATCGAGAATCCGCGAAACCATCGACTCCATGCGCGTCAGGTCCGCGAGCATGCGTTCAATGAGCGTACGGGATTGCTCGGCCGACAGGGGCCGCTTCGCCATGGTTTCAAGCGAGAGCTGCAAACTCGCAAGCGGCGTCTTGAACTGATGTGAGACGAGAGCAAGGAAGCTGTCCTGCTCCTGGACCACCTTGGTCTCGGCGTGCAATGCACGCCAGATCACCCCGACGCACAGCGCGAGCGCCAGGAGAAAGAAGCCGCTCTCCCACGCGTATTGGTTGATGCGCCTATAGCGCTCCTCTACGAGCGCAGCATCGACAGCGTCAGCTCGCGCGGCGCGCCCGCCCATGATGGCCACGTCGGGCAGGAGCTCGTGCACGCGGGGGGCGGGTGCTCCGGCTGCGAGCAGCGCCTGTGCTGTGGCAACTTCGCGGGCGTACGCGGTGCGCGCGTCCCGCAGCTTCTGCGTGCTGTAGTCGTGCTGATCATAGACCCACCAGCCGACCTGGATCACCGAAACAATCAGCAGCAAAAGCGCGGTGATCTGAAAGACTCGCGTGGTCTTCATGGCGGATTCGATGCGACGAGGACCGACTCCTTCAACGCGTCGGCGAAGTACCCGATGTCCTCTTCTCCGAAGCTCGCCGACAGGAAACACGCCTCATACGCGGAAGGCGGAAGGTACACTCCACGCGCGAGCATGGCGTGAAAGAGCGCCGCGAATCGCGCGAGCGCCTTGGGCGCAAGTGTCGCGGCTGTGCGTGGTGCGTCACCTTCATGCAAAGACAGCCAGAAGAGCGATCCGGCGCGCACCAGCCTTAGCGGAAATGGCGCCTGTGCCAAAACCGGCGCAAGAGCTTCTTCCAAGGCCGCGCCCAAAGTTTCCAGGCGCTGCCAGACGGATCCCGCCATGAGGAGATCCAGTGTCGTCAATCCCGCCGCCATGGCGACAGGATTACCCGACAGCGTCCCCGCCTGATATGTATCACCGTCCGGCGCAAGGTGGGCCATCACCGCTCGCGAGCCGCCGAAGGCGCCGACCGGCATCCCGCCGCCGATCACTTTGCCAAACGTTGCCATATCGGGCGTGATTCCTGTCAGCTCGGCGATTCCGCCGCGCGCGAGCCGAAACCCGGAGATCACCTCATCGAAAATCAGCAAGGCGCCCTGACGCGCTGTTGCTTGAGCGAGCGCCTGCAGGAACGCACGCCGCTGCAGCAACAGGCCGTGGTTCGCGGGGGTGGGCTCAATGATCACCGCCGCAATGCGCTCGCCGTCGGCTGCAAAGAGCGCCTGCAGCGCTTCTTCATCGTCGAGCGGGAGCACACGCGTTGCAGCGACGAACGCCGCGGGCACTCCGGCTGATGATGGCCGCCCGAAGGTCGCAAGGCCTGAACCGGCCGCGACGAGCAAATGATCGGCGTGGCCGTGATAGCAGCCGGAGAATTTGACAATGAGGTCTCGTCCGGTCGCCGCGCGCGCGACGCGGACCGCGCTCATGACCGCTTCAGTCCCGGAGGAGACGAAGCGCACCTGCTCAAGCCCCGGATACGAAGCCGTGATCCGCTCCGCCAATCCCACCTCAGCCGGGCATGGTGCGCCGAACGTCGTGCCGTCATGGCATGCCCGCGTCACCGCCTCAATCACCAGCGGATGCGCATGCCCCAAGATGAGCGCGCCCCAGGAATTCACCACATCGAGGTAGCGCCGGCCGTCGACGTCATACAGGTATTGTCCCGCGCCCCGCTCGATGAAGAGCGGCGTGCCACCCACTGCCCGAAACGCCCGCACCGGCGAGCTGACACCGCCCGGAATCACGCGACACGCGCGCTCGTAGAGTTCCCGCGAGCGCACCCCTGTCAGAGCCGTACGAGCATTCTCATCGTTCATGAATTTCTTTTTTCACTGTCGACATCGTTGGCATGCGGTGCGCGCTGCAGGCGCGCCGCGCGAAAGAAGGCATCCACCGTATCCGCGCTCGCGTGCGCCGCCGCGGCCCTGATCCCCGCGAGCGGCAGGTGTGCAAGGCGCCGCGCGAGCGTAGTCGCGAAGCGCCGCAGCAATTGTCGCTCGTTATCATCCAAATCGCGCAACTCGACCGCCAGCAGCTGATCCATCTGTTGAGACGCAATGGCTTCAAAGGAATCCCTGAGGTCAGCGAGTCTGCGACCGATGGCGCGCGTCGCAAGCTCGCTGCGCAGGCGCGCGAGGCGCTCATCGATGGCGGCCCGCACGGGAGCCAAGCGCACAAGCTGCGTCAGACGCTCGCCGCGGGTGGCTTCAATGAGTTCGTTCATGCCGATGCGCGCAAGACCGGCCGCTTGCGCCGCCGCAGGCTCAACATTGGGAGGCAGGCCAAAATCGATGATCAAGGGTGAGCTCGCGGCAGCTTGCGCCAGTGCATGCAGCGCCGCCTCATCAAGAACCGCCCCGGAGCCGCCGGCCGCGAGGATCACCGCCGCGACATTGGGCGGGGATGAGCGAAACTCATGAAGCGGCACGCAGCGCGCACCCAATGACTGCGCCCACTCCTCGGCCACCTCGGCGGAGCGGTTCACGATCAGAAGCGGCAGACCGGCGTCGCGCAGGAATTGTCCGCAGCGACGCGTCATCGGCGATACGCCGACCAATGCGACGGGATCGCGGCGCTGCCCGCAGTACGCGACGACCCGCTCCACGGCAAGATCCGCGAGCGATGGCGGCCGCGTGACAACGCTCAGACGGTGCACGCGGTTTGCCATGGACAAGGCTTCGTTCATGAGACGATTGAGCGTGGGTCCGCAAACCTCGGCCGCGCGGGCCATGTCCCATGCGCTGCGCAATTGGGCGGTGATTTCATGCTCGCCAGCCTGCGCGGAATTAAGACCGCAAGCCAGGAGAAATACATGCTCCACCGCCGCCTCGCCCGTCCAAGCGCGCAGCGCCTCGGCCGCCTCGCCCAACTCCGGGTCCCGGCCGCGCAGCGCTCGGAAGACTGCGCCGCGCAGATCTCCCGCCGCCGAATCATTGCAGGTGGCAAATATGACTTCGACGCGGTTGCAGGTGGCGAGAAACACGAGTTCCGCGCCGTGCAATGCCGCGCGCAACTCGGGCAGCCGCGCCTCAAGCTCGCCCCTGGGAATGGTGAAACGCGCCACGTCTTCGACGCTTGCGTGGCGATATGACAGGCCGACGACGCCGATGTGGTCCATGGAATACAGCAGATCATATCGGCCGACGCCTGAGTGTCACCGAACGGTCACGGCGTGCGAGAACCGCCTCCCGAAAGGGGCAGATCATCATGGCTCCGGCAAGCGGATGCCTAATCCGGCGGATTGTGAGCGCGCAGAAAGGCAACGCAAGCCTGCAGCATGCGCAGGCGGGTCTCGCTCCGGGAAAGCCAGTGATCCTCGTGCTGCAGCGTCACGAACTCTACGTCTTTGTTCGCGCGCCGCAGCGCGTCAGCCATGACGCTGCTCTGGTCAAAGGGAACGATGGTGTCGTCGCGTCCGTGAACGAGGAGCACCGGCACATCGAGCGCATCGATATGTTTGATGGGCGAGATCGCATCCAGGACCGGATCATTCGGGCCGCTCGCGCCCATGAAGCGCTCCCAATAGCGCTGCTCCCAATTGTTTCTTTGAAAATGCTTGTCATTGACCCAGTCGAGCATGCGTTTCAGATCCGATAGCCCCGCGACCGATACCGCACACCGGTACACGCCCGGTTCCAACGTGACGCCGGCGAGCGCCGCATATCCGCCGTAGCTTGCGCCGACGATGCACACCCGCGCCGGATCGACAATGCCCTCTTTGACGAGATAGCGTACGCCGTCGGAGAGGTCGGTTTGCATCTTGCGCCCCCACTGGGCAAATCCCGCCGTAAGAAAGCCCCGGCTGAGATCCGAGCCGCGATAGTTCGGCTGCAGCACCGCATAATCCTGATCCGCCAAAGCCTGCGGCCACCAGCCGAAGCGGGCCGTGTCGTGCGCCGCGGGGCCGCCATGCGGCAGCACAACGAGCGGCAGATTCTTCGCCGCGCGCCCGCGCGGCAAGGTGAGATAAGCCGGGATTGGCAATCCATCGGCGGCAGCGTAGGTGATGCGCCGTACCTCGAGCGGCGGCGTGCCTCCCTCATAGACGTTACCGATCGGGTTTGCGGTGTGGGTGTTCATGTCCACAAACTCGTACGCATAGCCGTGCTTGGATCCATCGACTTGCACGATGAACTTCCGGAAGTCGTCCGACCATGACACGAGACGCAGACGTTCGCCCACAAAAGCGCTCATGACACTGTCCCAGCGCTGCTGCATGGTTGGATCGAAAAACACGTAGCGCGCACCATCTCCTGCGTGTACGCCTCCGATCATTCGGTACGTGCGATGATCCTCTATCGGTGTATTGAGCTCCTTGCGCTCAGCCATCGGCGCACCCAAGGTGCCGTCGTGCAGTGACAATAGTCTCCACACGGGATCTTCGCCTTCGATCATTTGGACAAGCAAAGTGTCCGCATTCGGCCCAAATCCTAGGATGCTCGGGAAATCGATTGCTTCATGGCCGGAAACCGCCTCCTGCAAACGCCCGTCGCGACGGATCTTCAATGTCCAGCGCTGCTTCTGTTCTTCATAGTCCTGTTCAGCAATGACTTGACCGCCGGCATCCACGAGCCACTCTCGGGTTGCCGGTGAACCGCGGCTGATCACCCGTTCGACCCCCGTCGTAAGATCAACGCGCACCAGCGCGCGCAGGGTTTGGCCCTCAACATAAATTCCAGGCACAAAGAGCACGGTGTGGCCGTCGACATGCCTTACCATGACCCGCCCTGAGATGACGTTCATGAATCTAGAAGAATCATGAAGCATGGTCGGATCGGGGACCGCCATCGACTTGTGTTTGTCCACATCGTAGACCTGAAGCATGTACCACTCTTGCTCCTCGCCCTTGAAGCCCCAGGGCAGTGCGGTCGCTGATGTCTCGATCATGAGGTGGCTGTCATCGGCCCATTCGAGGCTACGCAGCTTCTCCTCGCCGACCCGCAGCCCGCCGAGCGCCTTGTGATCCATTAGCGATACCACCCCGACGATGCGCGTGTTCTGCGTCGTGCGCACAAAGGCCATGCGGGAGCCGTCCGGCGAGAGCGCCATGTCTTCGAGCGCCGGCAAGCGGCCGTATGTATCAAGCGGCACGGAAGCTGGAACAGCGGGCCTGCTCGACATCGCAAAGCAGATCCATGCCAGTGCGTGAAGAGCCGTCCGGCGCATGCCTCAATCGTCCTGCGGCAGAACTGGATTCGCTATTACCACATCGCTCGCTTTATCCGCAACGCGGACTAACTTCACCACGGCGCGCCTCCTCATCTCGCGGCGCGCGCCTCGCAAGCAGCTCGAGCACTTCGGGCAGGAGAGCCTCAACATCACCGCAGCGTACGCGCACCTTACAATAGCGTTGTGATTGGTCGCTCACGGTCGCCTCCGCGAGAAGTCAATAAAGTGCTCCTGCTCCATTCGGAGTGCAAATTCGCTGACCCGTCGCAACGTCCTACTGCTTCATCGTAGAATCTCCCGTGACGGGTGGTGCGCAGGAGGCGAACTCCCGGACAGCGACCGAACTTGCGGAAGTGATTGCACGAGATCGTCTCGGCAACTGTTGTCGCGAGCACAGCAGCAGCTCTTCGAGGAAATCAGGTTGACAATCGAATTCACCTTGACTCACGAGGATGTCGAGGTTCAGTGCTTTCTCGGCCGCGGCCTCCCCAAGACAGTCAAGATCTTCCCGCTCAGACGTTGACGGTGCAGCGCAGATGGTGATTCTCAATGTCCACCACCGTACGTGCTACCGGTACGCTGAGCGCGTCGAGTTTGGCGAGCATCGGCTCATGTCCCGGCCGCGCGACAGCCACGATTTGCGGCTCATCGACACAACACTGCGTATCGACCCGCTGCCAAGCGCCCTGCGATGGATCCACGATGTGTTCGGCAACTCCATCGCCATTGCGACTTTCGACCGGCGCTCGGACACGCTCACGTTCGAATCCGCATTTCGGGCGGAGCATTATCCAGCTGTCTCAGAGGCGATCGTGGTCGAACCTTATGCCGCGCGCTTTCCC